>Ga0209629_10003832_pt1 | contig 10942 bp, 8 predicted proteins | sample TergutCu122P5_FD_187286 | JGI IMG/M metagenome (GOLD analysis project Ga0209629, IMG submission 187286) | Cubitermes ugandensis P5 segment gut microbial communities from Kakamega Forest, Kenya - Cu122 P5 (SPAdes) (version 2) | ecosystem: Host-associated > Arthropoda: Insects > Digestive system >... | reverse complement strand
TATAAATTCTTTGGCGATGATGATTACTTCAATTCTCGGAGCGTGCGGTTTCAAGTCTTCACGCGGCTCCGACAATGTTTCCAGCATGAGATTCAGAATATGCTCGCGACCCTGTTTAGCCTGTGCAAGCGCATTTTCCAGAATTTCGTAGGACAATCCATCTACTTTGATGTCCATTTGAGTGGCAGTGATTCCGTCATGCGTTCCGGTTACTTTGAAATCCATATCGCCCAGATGGTCTTCATCTCCAAGAATATCGGAAAGAACGGCATAGTTGGTTCCTTTGTTTTCGGAAATCAATCCCATGGCAATGCCGGAAACCGGTTTTTTAATCGGTACGCCGGCATCCATCAACGCAAGCGTTCCTGAACAGACGGTTGCCATGGAAGAAGAACCGTTGGATTCCAATATATCGGATATAATACGGATACAATACGGATAATTTTCGGGCAACATGGACTTCAACGCCCGATGCGCCAAATTGCCATGACCCACTTCACGGCGACCTACGCCGCGTTGCGGGCGCGCTTCGCCGGTTGCAAACGGCGGAAAATTGTAATGCAAAAGGAAACGTTCTTTTTCGACCACCAGCACATCGTCGATGAGTTTTTCGTCTAATTTAGTACCGAGCGTGACGGTTGCCAATGCCTGGGTTTCACCACGCGTGAAGATAGCCGCTCCGTGAGGTCCCGGAACATAATTGACTTCCGACCAGATCGGGCGGATTTCATTCGTTTTGCGACCATCCAATCGAATGCCTTCGTCGAGGATACACCGGCGCATTGCTTCTTTTTCTACGGCATGATAGTATTTGCCAATCAAGGCAAGTTTTTCTGCTGTTAATTCTTCTTCGGTAAATTGGGCTTTATATTCATCCACAATCGCTTTGAAAGCGTCTGTGCGTTCCTGTTTCCCCTGTCCCGATTTGGCAATCGCATACACTTTGTCGTATAATTTTGCTTTAATGTCGTCACGCAGCTCTTCATCGTTGACTTCGTGAGAATATTCGATTTTCACCGTTGTTCCCAGTTCTTCCATAAATTCGATTTGCGCCCGACACATTTGCTTAATCGTTTCGTGGGCAAATTTGATGGCGTCCAGCATTTCGGCTTCCGAAACTTCTTTCATTTCGCCTTCCACCATCATAATGTTGTCGATAGTTGCGCCAACCATAATATCCATATCGGCTTTTTCCAATTCCTCGAAAGTGGGATTTATTTTGAATTGTCCGTCTATTCGTGCAACGCGCACTTCCGATATGGGTCCGTTGAAAGGAATTTTGGAAGCGGCTAATGCAGCCGAAGCAGCCAGTCCGGCTAAAGCGTCGGGAATATCTTTTCCATCGCTGGAAAATAAAATAATATTTACAAAAACTTCTGCATGATAGTCGTCCGGAAACAAAGGGCGTAATACGCGGTCAACCAGACGGCAAGTTAAAATTTCATTGTCAGACGCTCTGCCTTCGCGTTTCGTAAAACCGCCGGGGTAACGTCCGTAAGCAGAATATTTTTCTTTATATTCAACCTGTAAGGGCATAAAATCGGCTCCGGGCGCCGCATCTTTCGCAGCACAAACGGTTGCCAGCAGCATCGTGTTGTTCATTCGCAACTCGACAGCGCCGTCAGCCTGTTTGGCTAATTTTCCGGTTTCAAGAGTAATGGTCCTTCCATCCCCTAAATCAATTTTTTTTACAACTGGATTAAGCATAAATAATCTTTTCTATTATATTTCATCTTTAAAATCCTGCAAAGATAATTAAAAATAAAGGAAATATCGTATATTTGCACCTAAAATTCAATAATCAGTAGAAGATGAAACGAAATATACTTGTTCAATTTACGCTTTTAATTACGATTATCGGCATCTTTATTTCCTGTTCAGGCAACGACCATTTTATTGTTAAAGGGACTGTTAAGGACGGGAATAAAAAAATGCTTTATTTGGAAAATGTTACCGCTACCAGGGTTATCGTATTGGATTCTGTTAAACTTGGTGAAAACGGCTCATACAAATTCAGGCAGAAACGACCAGCGATACCCGATTTCTATCGCTTGCGGTTGAATCGTCAATTGATTAATTTTGCGATTGACAGCGCTGAAACCGTTACGATTGATTCCGATACGCTCCAATTTGCAAAAGCTTATTCTGTAGAAGGCTCTGCTGAATCGGGAAAAATGAAAATATTGACGCTTTTGCAATTAAAAACCACGGATGCTTACAATCAACTGCAACTGCAATATCGTTCTCAAAGTATTAACGCAGATGAATATACTCAAAAAATGAAAGCCTGTATAGAGGAATATAAAAATGAAGCGAAAAGCTATATTTATGCAAATCCAATTTCAGCTTCGGCTTATTTTGCTTTATTTCAACAAATCAATGGTATGTTAATATTTGATCCTTACGATAAAATCGATTCCAAAGCCTACGGGGCGGTAGCTAATATGTGGAATCAACGCTATCCGAACGCTCCAAGAACCAAACATTTAGTAAATTTATTTTCTTCCGCCCTGGCGGTTATGCGCGGAGAACAGTCGAAAAATCTCGATGCGCATACGGTTAGCAGTAAAGATTATTTTGATGTATCGCTTTTGTCGGTCGATAACCAAGTCAGCCGCCTCTCGGAAATAGCGAAAGATAAAGTGGTTTTGGTGGATTTTATTGCTTACGAGTTGAAAGAATCGCCCTTACATAATCAGCAACTGGCAAAGGTGTATGAGAAGTATCATGCTCAAGGATTTCAGATTTATCAAATATCGTTAGACACCGATGAGCATTTATGGAAAAATGCAGCCGTTAATCTTCCATGGATTTGTGTTCGCGATCCGCAGTCTATCGATTCCGATATTGCAAATAAATACAATGTCAGACAACTTCCGGCAGGCTTTGTTTTTGACAAAAAAGGGGAAATTGTTAAAAGAGTAGAGAATTATAACGAACTGGCAAACGATATTATTCCTTATTTGAAATAAATGAAAATGAAAATTCAATGAAGATGATGGAAGCAACAGTTAAGAAACCAAAAAAAACGGCTGAACACGGAAATGGCGTGCTGACGTACAGGCAAATTCGCAATAGAGTAGGCGACGGATGGGCAGTTATTCAGGACCCTGAGTTTAACGGGTCAATCCTTCTCAAAGGAAAATTAGTATTTCACAGCAATGACAGAGCAGCAGCGTTGGATGAACTTTTCGAACGCAAAGATTATGATTTGTACCTCAAATACTGTGGTAAGAGAGACCCTAATATAGTCTATCTGCTATGATAGTACATACGTTCGATAGAAAACAACCACTCGTGATGGTGGATGTCACTGTTAAAGTGGATGACATATTAAAACGATTTGATTTTGCGGTAGATACCGGAGCAACGATAACATTAGTCAGCGATGATGCGATGAAAAAGATGGGTTATACAAAAGCAGATAGCATCAAAACCACTCAAACCATTACCGCAAGCAAGGCTGAAACCGTGTATGAGTATAACCTCGAAAATATCATGGCAATCGGTCTTGTTCGGCGTAATTTAAAGGTGATTTCGCGTTCATTGCCTATTGGATTAGGCATTGACGGGCTGTTGGGATTGAACTTTTTCAAAAATAAAGAATTGACAATAGATTTCAAATTATCCGAAATACGATTGAAATAATCCTCGTTAGCAGAAAAATTGGAATGTCGAAGATATGTTATAAAACATTGTTTAAAATTTGGAAGTTTAATGAACAAATAATAACTTTGCATCGTTAATGTTGCATTAGCGTTTTGTAAACATAATTTTATTTATTAAATGAGAGTTCCGATCTCAAATGGTCGGAATTCTTTTTGTTTTTTATTTTTGTATTAAAATTTTTTATTATTATGGCTATACAGTACATGACCAAAGAAGGGTATAATAAGCTGTTAGAAGAAGTGAGTTATCTTGAGACGGAACGGCGTCCGGCGATTTCAAAACAAATTGCTGAAGCTCGGGACAAAGGCGATTTGTCGGAAAATGCTGAATACGACGCAGCAAAAGAAATGCAAGGCATTGTTGAAGCTAAAATTTCTCAATTGAAGACTTTAATTTCAAATGCGCGGATAATTGACGAAAACCGTATTTCGACCGATAGCGTACAAATCCTGAATAAGGTGACTATCCAGAATACGAAAACCAATCAGAAAATGGTTTATACGCTGGTATCGGAAAGCGAAGCTAACCTGAAAGAAGGTAAAATCGCAGTGAATACGCCTATCGGAAAAGGGCTGCTGGGTAAGAAGGTTGGCGATATTGCTGAAATAAAAGTGCCAAACGGATTAATGTCGTTCAAAATAATTAATATAGCTTTATGACAGTCTTTAGTAGAATCATTGCCGGAGAAATCCCCTGTTACAAAATTGCCGAGAATAACGATTTTTTCGCTTTCCTGGACATCAATCCCTTAGTGAAGGGACATGTGCTGGTTGTTCCCAAAAAAGAAGAAGACTACCTCTTCGATTTGGATGATAAAACCTTGGGCGATATGATGATTTTCGCCAAGCGGGTAGCAAAAGCCATCAAGAAAGCGATTCCTTGCAAACGCATCGGCGTAGCCGTTATCGGGCTTGAAGTTCCGCATGCTCATATCCATTTGCTGCCCATTTCAAAAGAGTCGGATACCCTTTTCTCCAATCCCAAATTAAAACTGCCTCCCGAAGAATTAAAAGAAATTGCAGCCGCCATTACTGAAAAGTTTGAATAATATGAACCCCTCTTTTTCTTCCCCCCGCGTAGCATCCATTGATGTTTTCCGCGCCTTGACCATGTTTCTCATGATTGTTGTCAATGACTTTTGGGGGATTTCGGGGATTCCTCACTGGCTGGAACATGCCAAGTACGGTGAAGATATGCTTGGTTTTTCCGACATCATATTTCCCTCTTTCTTATTTATTTTGGGCATGTCGATTCCCTTTGCCATTGAAAACCGAATTAAAAAAGGCGAATCCTGCATAGCCATCGTCAAACACATTGTTCTTCGTTCCATAGCCTTGCTGGTGATGGGATTGTTTACAGTTAACTTTGAAAGTTTGGGAGAAATCGGAATAAATACCTATTTGTTTCCACCGGGAATGCTATTCGGTTTTTTTCTGATATGGAATATCTATCCGAAAAGGCAGGATTGGCGCAAATATATTTACAAAGGACTACAAATACTCGGAATAGTTATTCTTATTTATCTGGCAGTCATTTTCAGGGATAAGGAAGGCAATATCATGCAGCATAAATGGTGGGGAATATTGGGGTTGATTGGCTGGACCTATCTGATATGCGCGCTGATTTACCTTTTTATCCGTCAAAAACTGAAATATTTAACTGTGGCATGGCTGTTTTTTGCCGTCTGGTGTATAGCCGAAGCCAATCAATGGCTGGGAAGTTTAGGCGGAATAATCCCGGGAAAAGGCGTTTTTCACGCTTTCACTATGGGCGGATTGCTTACGTCTTTATTATACAATCGCTTCCCATTCAAAAAAATGTTGTTGTGGATGCCGGTTGCCGGAATCGTTCTGTTGATTTCAGGCTGGATAAGCAATCATTTCTGGATTATATCCAAGTTAGGCAATACTCCTCCATGGATGTTCTACTGCACAGGCATTTCTATACTCTCTTATCTGTTTATTTATTGGTTAGTAGAACAAAACGGAAAATATTCGTGGTTTCGCTGTATAGAACCCGCAGGCGCCGCCACGCTCACTTGCTACCTGATTCCTTACTGGCTGTATATTCTGTTTTATCTTATACGCTTTCCGTTCCCATCGGCATGGCTTGTATATCCTCTCGGACTGTTGAAGTGCATTTTATTCTCTTTCCTCGCAATTTGGATTACTTTCGGCTTGGGTAAAATCGGTATTAAGCTGAAAATATAAGCGTTATCCATGCAGTCGAAGCAAAAGAATATATCAAAATATAAATTTGCGTTGATTTGTGCTTTTTGCGTCATTTGCGTCCTTTAGAGAATTTTTATCGAAAATATTTGGAATTTCCGAAAATATTTCGTATCTTTGTTGCAATCTTACGTTTTACGTTCGTTCTCTAAAATGAGAGCGCTAATCGTAAGAATGTCACAACGGATAAACTGAAAAAGGATTTCAGGAAACAACTCACCCCACCCCTAAATCCCCTAAAGGGGACTTAGCCCCCCAGCCCCCTAAAGGGGACTTTACCCAGTAAAATATTTAATCGTACTCCTTTAACAGCCCCCTTCAGGGGGTTGGGGGTAAAATATCTCAGTAAGTTATGAAAATATCTCGGCGTTTCGTGAAAACGAGATAGCTTTGTCGAGAAAACGAGATAGCTTTGTCGTTTTCTCGAGCAAGCTATCTCGTTTTTACGAGCAAGCTATGCCGTTTTTACCAGGTCTTTTTGCGGTTTTATTATTATAATGACAGAAAAAAATGAACCAATATGCCGCCGCCATTTTTTCTCCGCTAACTTTTCGGTTTGAAATACCTTAATAATATTTAAAAATAATTAAAAATTCGAGGGAAAATAAAAGTCTGTCATGGCGGGCTTGACCCGCCATCCCCTGAAAATTATCAGGAGATTGCGGGTCTCCGCTCCGCCCGCAATAACAAATTATTCAGTTACTCAGTTACTCAATTATTCAGTTATTCAATTATTCAGTTACTCATTTGTTAGGGAAACGCCCCCCTCATGTATATATATAAATATGAAAGAAGAATTAATACGGTTAATAGAAAAATTTCTTCGGAAACAGGCAAGTACTGAAGAAATAGCCCGCTTGAAGGAACTGTTTGCTCAAGCGGAGGCAAAAGAATGGCTTTCCGATTTTTACGAAGAAAAATGGGAGCAAGCTGATTTCAGTACAGATAAAGAGGCTGAACAGCGAATACTGGCAAAGCTCAGGGAACAAATTCCAATGAATCCGGAGCGCCGAAAACTTCCGCTGTGGAAAAAAAGCTTGCGCATTGCCGCTTCGATTGCGGCGCCGCTATTTTTCGTGGGCTTGGGGTATTGTCTCTCTCAAGATAAATCAAAACAAAACGATGACAAAACGACCGTCAATGTAGAAATCGGACAAAAAGCAAATATACAACTGCCCGACGGTACGCAGGTTTGGCTAAATTCTGCGGGGTCGTTGGCTTACGATCATTCATTCAACGGGAAAGAACGGGTGGTTTATCTGAAGGGTGAAGCCTGCTTTGAAGTAAATAAGGATAAAACGCGTCCTTTTATCGTGAAAACGAATGATATTTCAATCGAAGCGCTGGGAACGAAATTTAATGTTAAGGCTTATCCTGAGGATAATTATGTGATGGCAACCTTGCTGGAGGGCAGTATCCGAGTCACTTCTCCTTTTCAGTCGGAAGTGATGAAACCGAATGAAAAGCTGACATTTATCAAGGGCGCCGGACAATTTACCAAAAGCCTGTTGCCGGATGCCGACAGAAATATTTCGTGGGTCGCCGGTCAATTGGCTTTCGACAGGGAACGTCTGGAAGATATAGCAAAAATACTGGAACGGATGTACAGCATCCGAATCCGGTTTGCATCGGAAAACCTGAAAGACATCCGTTTTTCGGGAGCGCTCAAAAACAACAGCCTGGAAAACGTTCTGCAATTGATAACTTTCGTTTCGCCGGTCAGTTATTCATTGGAAAACGATACAACCTTTGTTATTCACAGTAAATAAATGATAATAAAATGTTCACGCATAAGAAAAAACTATTTAATTTTATGGGAAAAAAGATTCTTATCCTTTTTCTAATTTTGGTTGGAGGAATAACAGCCTCATCAGGACAGGATTTTACAGGCTGGGAAAATCATCTTGTGCCCCGACGCTTGGAAGCTAATGCTATCACAATAGATAATGGGGCTTTCATTCGTCCTGCAACCTTCGAATCATGGAGAAGCGTTTACTGGGTAATGCCAAACGCCGGCGAAACGAGCGTAACGGTAAACGTGACGGTTTCAACCGGATGGAATACGGCTTTCAAGCAGGATGGAACGGAAAAAACGCCTGCTTCTGCCAATAACACGTTCAGCGCATCATTCAGTACGGATAACGGAAAAGCAATGACGGAAATTGAAGTCATCGTTTCAGACGGTACAAATGAAAGAAGCTATTATTTGGACGTTTGCGGAAAAGACCCTCTTTCCCAAGACGTGGCGGCAGAGTATTACGGACTGCTTCCTTTCCCGGAAACAAGAGGCACAACACGGGTGTTGATTGATCAAATAATGAACGCTCATGGAATGACTCAGGAGCAAATCAATTTTGTGGCAAATAATTTGGTCGGCTCGCAAAAAAACTCGCGCGAGCTTATCGACCCGGTCAAGGCTATCAACCCCGCTTGGCATTCGTTGCATTACCACCTGGCTATTTGGAACGGCGATGCGTCTATCATCATCAATAACCAATGGACGCAATCGGAATGGCTGGATGTATCAACTAATCTTTTTCAACAGGATCCGTACATATTTTTGTATGCGGTGGATAAAACGACCGGTCAAACAACTTGGGTTCTTGATTATGAAAAAACCTACGACGTTTCCGCTTATCTTATGAATATCGCCAATGAGACCTACTATCAATATTTGCTTAATAATCTTGTCTATCAATGCCAGAGCACGGGTTATGACGCAATCTTTTTTGACAGCTATTCCTTGGCTTGCGTTAATTCTTTTACCAATGACAACTATATAGGCTTCGGCGGCGGCAGCAGCGTACCGTATGATTTATCAGAATATAAAAATCCGCAACTCGGAGGATTGACATGGGTTCAAGCATCGGAAGAATATATTTCCCGAATGAATAAAGACCTGAACAAGCGCGGCATCTGGCTGCTGCCGAACCTGGGCGATATGAGAACCACTTGGGATCCCATAGATTACGCTTATTCAAATGGAGGTATGCTGGAAGCGACTCCCATTCAACCGGACAACAGTGGAAGTATGACCGATTATTATTATCTCTATAACTGGATACAATCGATGTCGCGCACCATGTTTCTGACGCAGAAGGACAGGGTTATTTTCCTCCAGCCCTATTTGAAAGATGTAAATAACTTGGATTACAGGATGTTCGTAATCGGAGAGTACCTGATGGTAAAAGGAAATTATACTTACATTAATATGTCCACTACCGGACAAGAGCAGGCTTCCTGGTATCCGGAATACGAAATCGACTTGGGAGCGCCCGCGCAGACGAGCGTTATTCCCGACAATATTTTTACTGCCGGAAAAGAGAGCATTGATAAGGCGCTGCTCAACTATAAAGACGGAAATTTGTTTATAAGAAAGTTTGAGAAAGGTATGGTCATTTTAAACCCAAACAATACAGCGCAGCAATATACTGTTCCGGCGGACAAATCCTTTCAAATGGCAGTCGCTAACGGCGGAGGAACGGTACCGGCAACCGGTATCGGCGGGCTGACATATAGCTTGAACTGGACAGACGTACCCGGTGGAACGGCTAAAATTATTCCGGCGGTCGGCGCATTGATTTTGCGCTATGACCAAAAAACTTCCATTCCTGCCGTTTCGCAGACAACGGGTTTGAAAGCTCAAATGATGAATGGCGTTTTGCATATTAGCGGATTAACCGCAGGCAAACCGTGGAAAGTATATAACGATGCGGGCATGCTTCTGCATCAAAGTATTGCGAACAGCGATGCAGAGACCTTGCATGCGGCGTTTCTGCAAAATCATGGCATGTATATTATACAGTCAGAGGACAAAACAGTGAAAGTGAAATTCTAAAAACATATTAATTAACTGTCTAAAAAGTAAAGATTATGAAGAATTCAAAAAATGTGTTTAAGAACTTGTTTCTTTTAGCCTTTTTTATTGTTGTTTTCCAAATTTCTGCCTTCGCGCAGGTTTCGGTTTCGGCAAACAGCCAGAAAATCAGGCAGGTAATCGCTCAAATTGAGAAAGCCGGCGATTACAGTTTTTTCTACAGCGATGATTATCTTGACTTGGATAAGGTAGTCAGCGTCAACCTGAAAAATGAAAGCATCGAAACGGCGCTGAACAAAATTTTTCAGGGAACAAACATTCATTATGCTGTCGCAGGGAACAAACAAATTCTCCTGACGACGCAAGACATGCAGGGTAAACCGGCAGTTATTCCCGATAATAATTATACGGGAACAGTGAAGGATGCAACAGGAGAGCCGATTATCGGCGCTAATGTGAGTCTGAAAAACGGTTCTACAGGAACAGTTACGGATATGGACGGCAATTTTTCACTGAAAGTTCCTGCCGGTTCCGTAATAATCGTTTCCTATCTCGGCTATGCTACGCAGGAAATCAAGACGGGAAATCAGACGAATTTGCAGATTACGATGGCTGAAAACGTAAAATTGCTGGATGAAGTAGTGGTAACTGCATTGGGTATCAAACGCGAAGAAAAGGCGCTGGGTTATGCCGTGCAAAATCTGAATGGCGACAATTTGCAAACCGTAAAAGGCGTGGACATCGGCACTTCGCTGAGCGGTAAAATATCCGGTGTAACCGTTTTCAATTCAACCGAATTTGGAGAAGGTCCGACTGTTAAACTACGTGGAGAAGACCCGCTTTTAGTAATTGACGGGGTTCCGTATGCTTACATGACTTTGCGTGAATTATCCGCCGACGATATCGAAAGCATGAGTGTACTGAAAGGAAATACCGCTTCTGCTCTTTATGGAGCAAGAGGACAAAACGGAGCGATTATGGTAACCACCAAGAAAGGCGCCGAGAAAAACGGCATGAGTATTTCCATCAACAGCGGAACCATGTTTACTGCCGGCTATTTGGCAATTCCCGAATTGCAATCCCAATACGGACGAGCAGTCTGGAAACATCCGGATGGCGCTTTAGAATATGTCAGAGGAGGAGACGGTTCCTGGGGACCACCGTTAGAAGGACAGTCGGTGATTCAATGGGACCCCATATCCAAAACAATGAAGCCGATGCCATTCAC
>Ga0209629_10003831_pt1 | contig 10944 bp, 15 predicted proteins | sample TergutCu122P5_FD_187286 | JGI IMG/M metagenome (GOLD analysis project Ga0209629, IMG submission 187286) | Cubitermes ugandensis P5 segment gut microbial communities from Kakamega Forest, Kenya - Cu122 P5 (SPAdes) (version 2) | ecosystem: Host-associated > Arthropoda: Insects > Digestive system... | reverse complement strand
TATGCTTTTTATGTATTTCGCCCCAATTCCCTGTACTGCATAGGCTCCCGCTTTGTCTAAAGGCTCGCCTGTGGCGATGTATTCCATAATGTCTTCTTTGGACATTGCCTTCATCTCTACTACTGTTTTACTGCTATATACTTCTCTAATAACGTCATTCCCTACTCGCACCATTATTCCAAGACCTGTATACACTGTGTTTGTTCTGCCCTGCAGTTTACCCAGCATAATAAATGCATTTTCTTTGGTATGCGGTTTTCCGTAAATTTCGCCATCCATATATACTGCTGTGTCTCCTCCAATTACAAGCAAATCCCCCGACTTAGACTGCTCTTTATTAAATACATCTTCCGCCTTTATTTCTGCCAATTTTTCTACTAATTTCAAGGGGTCTTTTTCTACTAATTTAATGCTGCTTTCATTGATAGTGCTTGGAATTACCTCAAATTCATCAATTAATTCTTTCAATAATTTTACTCTTCTTGGTGATTTTGATGCTAAAATTATTCTCATTATTCTATTCCTCCATATTTATTGCACAGACAATTCAGGGCGGGCACAAGGCCCGTCCATATGTGTTCTTATTTTAAATAGGGTTTTTTCTAAATTCTATTTATGTAATCACTTCCGCCATAATATATATGATCCAAATATACTATATTCTCTTTCTCATCTACATCATAAATAATTACATAATGTTTAATCGTAAATTTTCTATATTCTTTATCCAATGGCTTGTACCTTATTACTTTTGGATAAATGAATGGAGAATGTTCCAGTATATCAATAGTATTCATTATTTCTTCAAGCATGCTGTTACAAGCCATATTTGCAAATAAATCTTGTCTTATATAATTACAAATTTTATCCAGTTCATTGTCACATTCATCAGTCATAATTACTTCAAACTTAGTCTCCATACTTAGTCATCAACTCTCTTAAGGCAACTCGTGCATCTTTTACTCTTCCGTTTTTTTTATCTTCTTCTGATTTTCTTAAATGCTCCATTACATCTAATCCCAATAAGTTCTCTTGATATGCTTCCATATCAATTATTACAACTTTTCTTTTATTCCCTCTTTTCACAACTATTGGCTCTTCTATATTATCGTATTCGTTTAAAGTAGTTTCAACTTCTTGAACAGTAATTTCTCTTTGCATAACAATCACCATCTTTCTTTTGATTATATAATTCCTATATATTTGTTTATATATGTATTATATGTTAAAATTTATAAAAAAACCCATATGCTTTTACATTTGTATTCTACCACATTTACTTCATATTCAGACTTTCCAAATCCTCTATCTGTTTTATTCTTTCTGCATATTTGCCGCCCAGAAATTCTGTTGCAAGCCATGTTCTTACTACTGCTACAGCTTTGCTAGGTTCCACTATTTCTGCTCCCATCGCAAGAACATTCGCATTGTTGTGCTGTCTTGAGCGTATTGCAGTAAATTCGTCATAACATGGTGCACACATTATCCCTTTGAATTTATTTGCCGTAATTGTCATTGCAAAACCTGTTCCGCAAATTAATATACCTTTGTCGCATTCTTTGTTTTGTATAGATTTTGCAACCTTTTCCACTATTGGCAAAGAATCTACCCTTTCTTCAGAATATGTCCCAAAGTCTTTGTATTCTATGTCCATCTCCTTAAAATATTTTATAATCTCTTCTTTTAATGCGTATCCCCTGTGGTCACTGCCTATAGCTACCATAACTAACTCCCCCTTCTATATTATTCATTATTCATTATTCACTCTTCACTCTTCACTCTTCGTTCTTCACTAATTATATATTACCAATTTTTACTTTGCAATAGCTAATTTCAGACAGGGATAGAAAAAGAAATAAGGTTGTTAGATCCCCCCTAAGCTGTTCTCTGTAAGCAGCCCCCTTAGACAATGGGGACAAGATTGGTCTGCAATAATATTTTCTCTATAATCTATTTTATTTCTTGTCTTATTATGTTACAATACTTTTAATTAGTCGAAGTTCCAAGGGAGGAGGAAAAAACATGCAGAATGCTTTAGAGGTATTGGAAGAAAGAGGTTTTATTGAGCAAATAACTGATGAAAAAGCGTTAAGAGAATTGTTTTCTAAGGAAAGTGTTCCTTTTTATATAGGCTATGACCCTACTGCAGACAGTCTTCATGTAGGACATTTTATTGCATTAATGGTTATGTCCCATATGCAAAAAGCCGGTCACAGACCTATTATATTGCTTGGTGCAGGCACTGCGGCTGTAGGAGACCCGTCTGGGAAGACAGATATACGCAGAATGCTTTCAAAAGAAGAACTTGATTATAACGCATCTAAATTTAAAATACAGTTTTCCAATTTTCTGGATTTTGAAGGTGAAAATGCAGCAATAATGGTAAATAATGCCGACTGGCTGCTTCCCTTGAATTTTGTAGATTTTATGCGAGATATAGGTTCTTTATTTTCTGTAAATAAAATGCTTGCCGCAGAATGCTACAAACAAAGGATGGAGACAGGGCTTACATTTTTTGAATTTGGATATATGCTGATGCAGTCATATGACTTTCTTCATCTTTATGATGAATTGGGATGCAAACTGCAAATGGGAGGAAATGACCAATGGTCCAACATTATTGGAGGTGTTGAATTAATTAGAAAAGTCCGCAGTGCTGAGGCATATGGATTAACTTTTAAGCTTCTTACCACAAAAGAAGGCAAAAAAATGGGCAAAACAGAAAAAGGTGCACTTTGGCTGGATTCTAATAAAACTTCGCCATACGAATTTTATCAATATTGGAGAAATATAGCAGATGAAGATGTAAGAAATGTACTATGCCTGCTGACTTTTCTTCCTATGGATGAGATAAATAAACTAACCTCTTTAGAAGGTCAGGAAATAAATGAAGCCAAAAAAACTGCTGCATTTGAAATTACAAAATTAGTCCATGGCGAGGAAGAAGCTGTTAAAGCCAGAAATGCTGCTGAAGCTCTGTTTGAAGGTTCAGGAAGCTTAGACAATATGCCTTGTGCTAGACTTGAAAACATGAACATATCTATTATAGATGCAATATTGGCGACAGGTATTGCTCCATCAAAAGGAGCAGCCAGAATATTAATTGTGCAAGGCGGAATCAGCTTAAATGATGAAAAAATTGATGACCTTTTCTATGTTTTAAGCGAAAAAGATTTTAAAAATGGATACGCAATTCTTAAAAAAGGCAAAAAAATTTATTATAAATTAGAGGTATAAATATACGCCATCACCTATCTATTCTTTTTTATATGTATCATTAGAGTTCTTATGAGCTCTTTTTCTTTTAGTGTTAAATCCTGAAACTCGCCATACAGCTTTTTATCGAGTATGTCTTCCTTCTTTTCCAGAAGTTCATAAAATAAATCATTCGGTGTTATTTCTAATAAATTACAAATATTTATTAAAGAACCGAATACTGCCCAAGCTTCTGCCGTTTTCAATATTTCTGTATTGATCCGGTGAAAGTCCTACTTTTTCAGCTATTGCCTCTTGTGTATATTCTTTGTCACTTTCTGTTTTTTTACTGTTCCTTGCATCTTTTATTTTTTGTCCCACTCTTTTTAAATCATTATCAGTTATAACTGGCACTCTCATGCACCTCTCTTGACATATATTTATTTTCATCACGAGGTAAAGTATACCATGACTGCGCTTTAAGCTACAGTGAACAAAATTAATACAAAAAACTCTTGTCAAATTAACATATTTGTATTAAAATATCTCCATACCGTTAATCTTGTTTACGGTAAATGTAATTAAATTAACTATTACGCGAGGAGTGAAAGTTGTGATTAAAACCGAAGAAAATTTAAGAGCAGACCTGCTAAAGAGGAGTATAGCCATATTAGAAAAAACAAAAACTAATTTTAAAAATTATGAAAAGGAAAGGCATACATTGCTGGATTTTACTGAAGACCCATCCCCTGATTATTCATTATGGGAGCATATGGTAAAAGGATTTGAATGTGTTATTGAATTAGATAATAAATTAAATTTTAAAAAAGAAGATTTGCTGTATCTTTCCAAATTATCCGCAGACCTTAAAGAGCAAAGAGTTAAAGAGGGTTTTGAAGACGGCAAATTTTATGTTTTTGGTTTGTATAATCATCTTAATGATGTATTGGAATTTATGACCAGAACCAATGCAACCAGCTATGCCAAAAGTCATCCTGTTGAATTTAAAAATACTATTATTAATATAACCCCAAGCCAAAACAATGATTTAAACCGCCTATTAGAAATAATAGAAAGAAATTTCTAATTCCTTTCTATTGTTCCAAATTTCAAGCTTCAGCCTGCCTTTTTATTAATAATTTTTCAAGCCATCCTTTTTTATATTTTATAGATATATATCCTATGGCAGTCATTATAAATGCCCCTATGCAATCTACAATTATATCCTTCATTGTGTCTTGCAGAGCTGCTCTGCCGGACTAGTGGCATGCCGTTTTGCAATGCATATTTCTGCATGTTTAAATTTAGTATTCCATCACATATATATTCGTATATTTCCCATATAATTCCTAAAGTTACAGCAAAACAGAATGCAAACAGGGCGACAAATACAGGTGATAACTCGAGCTTTACTTTTTCATGCTTGTTAAGCAGGTCAATTAGCGAAAACCCTAGTGCTCCAAGCACTACACTGCTTATTGCATGAAGCATTACATCCCAATACTGGACTTTATAATAAAAAGAGGTTAGTTCTCCTAAAAATATTGCACAATATAAAAATAATACATATACAAGATACATATTTGATGGAATTATTATATTTGCTTTCTTAGACAGTATAGATGGTATGGACATTGCCAATATCCCAAGAAGACATTCTATAAGCATAAGCACATAATCAGCTTTTACCCTGAGCCCTTCTGTATGATTTACATTTGTTTCAGGTGCGGCAATAATTCTGTATATCAGATATGCTATTGGAATAATAAAACTTATAAGCACTATTCTAGCTGTTATACCCTTCCAGTTCCTTGTCACTTTCTTAAATACCCCTCTCTATTATATGAAAGCTAATCCAAAAAATTCTCCAGCTTTGCTGGAGAATTTTTTTATTCTTCATCTGTAAAATCAAACTCATCTTTAAATTTCTCTTTGAAAATTTCAAAAACTCTATTCAGAACTTCTTCATCATCAACACTTACATACGATTCTTCATCTTCGGAATCGGTTTCTTCAACCTTAAGTATTACCACTTCTCCCGGCTCTTCTTCATCTTCTTCCTCTGTCGGAAGCAATACCACATATTCTTCATCATCTAATTCGATTAAATCCAAAAACTCAAATCCGAATTTCTTTTCCATCCTCATCATTCAATATAATAATATTATCTAACTCCTCATTCATTTCCTCTTCTTCATTATTTTCATCCATTATCTTTTGCTCCTTCCATATTTAAAATTTTCTGTATGAATATTTTATATCATATATATATTGATTTTACAATACCATATTTTGATTTTCTATAAACGTCTGCAGTATATACACAGCCGCAATAGTATCCCTCAAATTCTTTTTTTTATTTTTATTAATTCCAAGTTCTATCATTGTTCTATTTGCCTGCAGTGTTGTAAGTCTTTCATCCATAATCTCTATTTTTATTTTATTATATTTACATTTTAATTTGTGAATAAATTTTTCTGTAATCTCTGCTCTTTTTCCTTTAGAGCCATTCATATTATATGGCATTCCTACAACAATAGTGCCTATTTCGTAATTAGACATTATCTCATCCAATCTGGCAAGCAGGACTTTGTCGTCTCCATTATAATGTATTGTTTCCAATCCCCCGGAAGTTATGCCTAATTCATCTGTTATTGCAATTCCACATCTGGAATCCCCGTAGTCTATTCCTAGTGTTCGCATCAGTTGTCGTCAATTCCTATATAATTCTTCACCATTTTCTCCAGCAGCTCATCTCTTTCAATAATCCTTATAAGGTTTCTGGCATCTTTATGGCTTGTTATATAAGTAGGGTCTCCGGACAATATATATCCCACTATTTGATTAATTGGATTATATCCTTTTTCGGCTAAAGCTTGATAAACTTCTTTTAATATTTCTCTTGCCTTTATGTCCTTATTTCTTTCCACTTCAAAACTCATTGTTTTATCACTTACTCCCATATACTTCTCCTCCTTATTATGTTTTTTTTATTTAAAAATACCCGTGTTATTTCTGTGTATACCTCGTTTGAGACGGGCGGAGTTCGGTATTCCTAACGGGTCATATCTAACCAACCCCACCCCTGCATTCCTACATTCTTACATTCTTACATTCCTACATTCCTACATTCCTACATTCCTACATTCCTACATTATTTTAAATGCAGCTGATATTTGACTCTCTTTTATCCGCCTCATCCAAATATTCTTCCAGCTTCTTTGTTACTTCCTCCAAACCTGTACCTTTGTAATATGTTGCTATAACAAAATTTGTTTTAGGTCTTGCAATAATGGATTGTTTGGTCTTTTTTGCCTTGTCCTTTTCTATCTCTTTTGATATTTCTATTTTTTCAATTTCTGATTTAATAGATGTCACAAAATTTACAACTCCATCAATATCAACTCCGGAAAATGCAATAGCAAATTTAGGTCCCATGTATCTTACAAATATGTATTCTGCAAATATTTTAGATTTAAGTAAATTAGTTATTTTTAATATGGTTTCGGTTCCGAAGTCTCTTCCTAATTTTTCATTTATTTCTTCAATATTGATTATTTTAAACATACAAATTGATGACTGCGGATACTTGTCTATTACGCGTTTTCCATTTCCATACAGGTATTCTGCCGAATTAATTCCTGTTGTTTTATCTATTCTGTATATGTTTTCTACTGTGTTCTGGTATGAAACTGTTTTTAGAATTGCTATAATATTTTCCCTTACAACCTGCAGTATACTTGTATCCATCTTATCAAACGCATGTACCTGGTCACTTTCTATTATCCAATATCCAAAATATATATTGTCAATATAAAGCGGAAAAAACATAGCCGCTTTAGCTCTGTTCATCTCTGATTTCTGATATGATAATTTTTCGTCCGGCTTGTTTACAGTAATATATTTTGGAGTTGCAGATACCACACTTTCTTTGAACATCTCATCTGTATGCAGGTTTGTCAGTGCATCCCAGTGTTTTTCTTCCACATTTGATGCCTTTAAGATATATTCTGCCCCGTTGAATACAACTATAGTAGAATATTTTATACCGAATTTTTCTATAATTATATCATTAATCGCCTGTATTTTATTATCTACTGATTCGTCTTTGCCTATAGTATCAATAAAATCCTGCAATACATTCAAATTAGAAATCTTATCATTTATATTGCTAAATGTCTGGATTTTCTTATGAATTGAAAGATTATATAAAATCAGTACTACTATTATTATTACTAGTGCAATTATTATTGCGAGAATCAAGGTATCACCTCTTTAATAATTTCTTTTCATTTTATTTAATGTGTCATTTATTCTGCCATTGAAATTGTCTTTATATCTGTCCCCTCTTGGAGAATATTCTTTTTTATTTATTAGCGGATATATCATATCTGCCAGTATCTGCAGCGCTCCCATAAATGCTTTGGAATATCCGTTTAAGTTTATATCGCAATTTACCAGAGCTTCCAGATATTTGCTGTATGTCTGCAGCTCAAACGGAATGCTGCAGTATGGAGTATTATCTTTATCAAATAATTCTGTCATATATGACATGGCAGGGTCATTGTAGAAAGCCATTCCTCCTATTAATGTCTTAACAGGCAGGCTCCTCAGCTTCTGCTCTTTATTTACAATTACCTTAATCTTTTCCTGTTTTAGTATATTTTTTGACTTAAGATTTCTTAAAAAAGCTGTAAGCGGCTGGATTGTAAGCACATCCATGCTTTGAACCAGATATATCTCATTAGCAGCCTCAAAATAGCCTGCATCTGTGTCAAAATCCGCATCAATTAATACAAGTGAATAATTCTTAAGAAGTGTGCCTAATATGCCTTTAACATCTGAATAATCTTTTTCTTCCCCCGGCATATCTGTATAAACTGTTAAATTTTTATTTACCCTTATTCCTTCTGCCACACCATTTTTTAATTTATATATGCTGCTTGCAGCAGTCTGCCTTAAACTTTCTTCATTTTTTGTGTATATATAATATGCATTTTTACTTTTTGTCATATCCAGTATTGCTACTGATATTCCAGAAGATGCCAGAAACTCAGCTGCATTATTCACAATAAATGATGTTCCGTTTTTTGTTGTTCCTACAAAAATAGCCGTTTTGTTATTCTTAGAATATAACCCGTAAAAATTATCCTCTTCAGAATAATTTGTTCTTACTACTGAATTATCCTGTGCTGCACCAGAGCTGTATGAATCAATACTGTCATCTGTTTTGTCATTATCTAATCCAAACAGATTTACCGGAGTTTCCGCAGCAGGTTTAATGTCTTCTTGCGGAAGGCTTACAGCCTCCCCTTCATCTTCGCTGTCTGCATCATCTTCATCAACTAATCCGAACAAATTTACCGGTGCTTCTTCTTTGTATGAAGTGGGCAGATTGGTGTCACTTTTCTCGGGTATTCCCTCAAAATCTGCCCCTACGCGGTTCTTCGGAGCAATATCTTCCTGAACCTGCTCTTCAATGTCTGCAGAATCAAACTTTTTAGGTCTGCCTCTTCCTCTTGGTTTTTCTGTTTCTTGTATCTCAGTAGGAACAGCTTTTTTAGGTCTGCCTCTTCCTCTTTTTGGTTCTTCTATAAGTCCTTCTGTATCTTCACTTGTATCACTATCCAATTCTCCAAGAATATCGTCAAAGCTTGCAGCAGCAAGAGGTGCCTCGCTTTCTTTTATAGTATCTTCATCTACATCCAGTGTGTCTTGTATAAGTTTTTTAACACCTGTGTTGCTTATCCCTGATGGAATCACAACCGGTTTTGTAGGTTTTACTGTATCAAAATTCTTTAATGCATCTATTCCAAAATTATTGTCTTCTTCTTTGCCGGTTTTATTTGTATCTTTTTTGTATTTTCCATATTCTGTTTCAACCTTGTCTTTGCTGAAAGTAACCAATTCCTGATATTTAGGTGACCTCTCTTCCAGAACTGCTTTTACATTAATCGGCAGATATCTGATTATTATTTTCAGCTGACTATCTGTATATTGTGAAACAATATTGTTAAAACTGTCTACATACTTGTCTTCATTCTTCCCAAGCCTTTTATAGTGTGCCAGTATATTCTGCACTTCTGCTTCACTAACATTATTTTCGTTTTCTGATTGATAATTTACATCTTCTGCATCTATTTTATAATACTGTTTAGCTTCTTTCTTAGCTCTTGGCTTATTTATAAGCTTTACTATTTCGTCTATGCTTCTATCTTTTCCAATGACAGCACTGTATATCCCTATACCGAAAAACTTAACCAGCATATCATCAGAACTGTTTCTTCTGTCAGAACATATTAAAATAATATCTGTATTAGCACCTGTTTCATCTATTGCTTCATCACTTATACTATCTAATTTTTCAAACAAAAACTTATCTATTGTATCGTAGTTATTATTGGCAAAAGGCTCTAAATCCTCGCTTATAACTACTCTGTCATATGTCTTGTCTTTTTGTAATTCTTTTATGATTGCATTAAAATAATAAACATTTTTGTATGAAAGTATTTCCCTATATGCCTGCTGATATTTTTTTACAATTGTTTCTGAAATATTATCATTGTTTACCGCAAATAAAACCTTCATCATTAATCCCTTTCTACATTACGGATGTACCCATCCTCTTACAACCAAGGCAAATATAAGAGGCATCACCTGTGCTATTACAAGCAGTGTAATAAATGCCAGCATCATTCTGGAACCCCTGTGCCTCATGTCTAATCGCCTTGTTCCTATAACATATTGAAACAGCCCGGCCTACTATAATGCCTAAAAAGCAAACCGGCAAGCTGTATATGCTAATCATGTGCAGTATATATGCCGTCCATCCGTATGACTGGGAGCCGTAAGTTGCTATGTATTGGTCCAATTGATTCGCCGCATTGTTTTTTGTGTTTATAATTTCACTGGTTGTATTACTGTCAACAATATTTATTGCTGTAGCAAAAGTTGCCGAAAAGGCTGATATAAACAGCATGATGATAATAATTGCCAGCATTGTCAGTACTTTTCTCATAGGATTTTGTCCCCCTAACTTATTTCCTTTTTTACATATAATATCATACATTATTCTTTAAAAAATATCAAGATAAAAGACAAAAATAATTCTGCAGCTGTGCTGCAGAATTATTTTATTGTTTTATATATTTAATCTGCTGATTCTGTGTCTGTTTCAACATCTGGGGCTTCATAAGCTTCTAATATAGCAGCCTGAATTCTTTCCCTTGTGTCAGCATTAATTGGATGTGCTATGTCTTTAAATTCTCCGTTAGGAGTTTTTCTGCTTGGCATAGCTATAAACAACCCATTTTGACTTTCAATAACTTTTATATCGTGAATCACGAATTCATTATCGAATGTCACAGAAGCAACAGCTTTCATTCTGTTTTCTGAATTTACTTTTCTTAAACGTACATCCGTTATTTGCATTAGTGCGCACCCGCCTTCCAAAGTTTTTATATTTAGATAAACAATGGGTACACTCCTTATCACATATTATCACTTCTATAGAAAGGGTGTTCCCATTGTTTACCCAAATATTATATTCGCCAAAAAGATGTTTTTTCCTTCTTTATTTTACAATAATATTTAATTCTCACATATATTATTTACACATTTCATTAATTTAATACACAAAATAATATAGACTGTTGTTACAATTCACAGCCGATTTTAAAATATACATATATGTAGGGGCGAGCAATGCTCGCCCGCTTATTGATTTTTATATATTTATCGTGATATATT
>Ga0209629_10003830_pt1 | contig 10946 bp, 5 predicted proteins | sample TergutCu122P5_FD_187286 | JGI IMG/M metagenome (GOLD analysis project Ga0209629, IMG submission 187286) | Cubitermes ugandensis P5 segment gut microbial communities from Kakamega Forest, Kenya - Cu122 P5 (SPAdes) (version 2) | ecosystem: Host-associated > Arthropoda: Insects > Digestive system >... | reverse complement strand
GGTGAGAGCTAATAATCATGTCACTCTTCATTCTGCAATTCTCTCCAGTGTCCTGTTACTTCCCCTTTCCTTACATCCAAATGTCTCTGTCAACACCTTGTTTTCTAACACTCTCGGCTTACGTTCTTCCACTAATGTAAGAGACCAAGTTTCAGGCACAGGCAAATATGCAACATTATATTTCTGTATATTTTGACCTTTATGTTACAACATACGAAGCGAAAAGGTGAAATAATATGGTCCGAAGCGTAGCAGGCATTTCCTGAACTTAATCTGCTCTTATATTCTTTTCCATGCAGTTCTGATTTGTTGGTGTCGTTCCCAAATATATTAACTTTGCCACTCTTTCTATGGATTTATTACTTATCTTTCTGTTGTGACTTTGCCCTATATTTTGTTTACGAGACATGAATCTGTACTTTGTTTTTTCAGTATTTATAACTAGACCAATCTCCTTAGTAGACATTAATAGGCTTCTGTGTTTTTTTCTTCTTTCTATTATTCATATTTTCGCCCATTAAATTAACATCATAGGTATAAACTACAATCTGATATATTCCATTCAATTTCAGACCTTCTTGATTTACCCGAATTTTCTTACTGATGTATTCCAAAGCAAAGTTAAAAAAAATGACAATGAAACGAGCTCCTGTTTCAGACCATTCTGAATATGTGTCATTTCACCACGCTTTATTTGACCTACATTTATGAGTATAGCAATCTCAATAGGAATATTATACAAAAACCTCTATTCTAATTGACTCATAGTGTTCCCGAGGTCTATAACTAGCTAGCATACTGCTCTTCTGTGTCCCTGTTTTTTCTGAAGTAGTTGACGGATGCAGAATATAAAGTAAGTAGTTGATTTTACATCGAAATCCACATTGAGGATTGTCAATGTTAAAATGAATCTTAAATAAAGATAATATGAGGGTTTAGCTGGATTCATCTGGCTCAGGACAGGGTTAAATGGCAGAATCTTGACAGCACGATAATATACCTTCATGTTTCCTGAATGACGGTGAATTTCTTGAATACGAGACTACTATGTTATAAAATAAGACTACTCTCCATGGCTTTCTCTAATTTTCAATGGTCACAGATATGTTGAGAATGATCTCAATACTGGTCGAATTTTGCTTAAAAAAAAAAGGGCAGCATTTCTCAGTCAACTGACCATCAATTCGCAAACCTCATCTAGCATCACAGAGTATTGTGCTCTATTAGCCTATGTTCATTGCATTACAGATGTAAGTATTAGTCTGCCATTGTAAAACTGGCTACTTTCTTCTTTTCTGTTTTACTTTCAGTAATTGAAAAGTGATAGAATTTTTATGTCAACCAATAAAAGGGGCCACTCTGCTTCCTCTCCCTCTTTTGTGCCATTTATTATGTTACTAGCGGTGTGACAAGGAAGACAGTATGAAGTTCTAGCGTCAGTCCCTGCATACCTCAAAAATCTAGTGGTAGTCTTCCTACAAATATTTAAAAGATGGCTATATCCGATAAAGTGAGCCGATATGGCTAAGGTGGTATTGTGACTAGACGGATCCCGACTTCGAATACCGGCAGATCACGAGGTTATTCTTCAAAAAAGTCCATACGGGCTGTTGGGCTCCCCTAGCCTCCCCATCGATGGGCACACCGGAAGCTCTCTCCCCAGGGTAAAGCGGCTAGGGAGCGAGGCTGACCACACATCTCTTTCTAGTACTGAAGTTAAGAGTGATTGGAGTGACACTTCCACGCCCCCTACTTGCCCTTACAGCATTTATAGGAAAAAATTGGCCTTTTTCTCTAATAAATTAATTAATGTGCGAATTTGCATGATTTTATTTCCAAGTGTTCAGTCCAAGGGCTGAATACCTATAATAATAATATGTCAGAAAAAGGTGCAAAACTCTGATACACAAGCCATATGTCATATTCTCTCACACCATATTGAAATGTTGCCTGGTGTTATAATGTGAATCATTACAGGTTAAGTACCAATCTCAGTACAGATGGCGTTTGTGTGAACTGATTAAGTTGAAATCGTTAAGCAAACAGATGTTAGATTTCGTTGCCACGGGCAACATCATACCCAAGCATCTAAACCTTGCCGTAATTAAATGCGAATAAAAAATCCTCCTCACTTACCAGTGTACAGTGCAGCCATGTTGAAGTCTGGAAGAGCGAGGTAGATTGGGTGTGGAATTGTTTCAAGAGAAATTAAAATACCGTTCTAGTCTACTCCCGCAAAATTATCGTTGTCTCCATATTTGTCACTTGATGTTGGACTGCCATGACAGATGGACAACTAACATCTATTGCGCAGATGATACATGTCTTGTACTGGAGTATTTGTTCACGTATCAGTTCCCTTATACGTGTGCGCACACCGGCTGATAAAATCGAGTGTGTGTTTTATTTCCTCACTCTCCACTTGGCGCACTGTTGCTATCTACCATGGAGGAAACCGCCCCCCCACTCACGACTGCCTCTACCGATCAATGGCATAGCTTCTAGAATGGACATGAACCACTGTTGGGTGAGGAGGGGAAATACGAAAGAAGGAACGAATGTTAAGTGTCCATGATATACAAAACCGTATACTCTGTAGGAAAGGGATAAGAAGTTGTGAATGCATTATCCCTGTGGTGCCATAGCAAACTGTTTGTGCCATATTTTATTGATGAGTTTCAATTTGATCAAAGCATGGTGCTTTTAATATTCCGGTTTCTCACATTTCCCATGCATGTCACATGTTTTGTTCATCTCATATATTACTTAGTTTGATAATCATAGTAGTAGCTGAGAAAAAGAAAATTATTGAAGTCCTCATCTTTCAATATTTTCTACCCTCCTGTTGCTTAGGACCAGACATATTTTTGACGTTCTTTAAGAAGTAAAAACAAAAAACTTTCTTTGAGACCTTGTCCGTACGTGAACACTTCTCATTCTGATTGTTAGTTGGCATCAGCCTCAATCAATCTTCAAATTTTCCCATAATTCAATACAGGGATTCTTTAGAAAAAAGTTGTCAAAAAAGCGAATACCATGAAAATCTGCTCAGTGGAACTTTTACTTTATTTAAGAGCATAAATGACCTTCTAACTGTACTTTCAATATTTCTTGGCAGATTTTGATGAAATTCGGTTTACATCTTCTCCATGTAATGCCATTGATTATTAATATGTTTGGGAAAATCGGTTCTGTGAAAACCATAATTTACTGAAGAGCCTACGTCAAATTTTCAAGTATATTCTACATTCTTCTTCCGATTTTGATTTTGATTTAATTCGGTACAGGATATATTCACAACAATTCACTGAGTGACTGTGAGTTCCGCAAAAGCAGTGCGGTGAAGCCATACTTTATTTTGGAGGCATAAAATAATATATATCCTTATTATCCATAATTATTTTCCAATTTGAATGAATACGACTCAGGAAATCAGCATACTTTTGTTTAGCATTTTTGAGTTTAACGAACTCGGTCCTAAGAAGGCCGCAGCTCTCCTATGAACATTAATGCAATTACGTTTACACGTATGTGTGTGCCGTGAAACCGTACGGTATTTTGAAAGAAAAGAACGCCTTGGTGAAGCCCGTGTACTTTGTCACGGCGTACACCATTTACAGTCTTGTTATATTTGCTGCAGATTTATTACAGGACTATTATTTTTATATTTCTTTTCTTCAAGCAATGATCAAAACTCTGATCGATTCTCCTTTACGATACATTTGTCCATCGTTTCCTAGGTCATCTTAGGCTTCTTCTCCTGATAGGTCGATAATTAAGAACTGTGTTTTTAAGTTCACCAACTTGCAATCCGTGTTTGTGGCATCGCCATTTTTCACGATGCAGTGCCTCTCTATACCACTATTTTTTATTGCAACATGAAGTCTTTCTGTAATAACAGGATGAACAAATCATGGAGGATGAGATGGGCGAAGGCATGTAGCCGGCATAGGAAGAAGAAATATTAATGTAGACTTTGGTAGGAATACTTAAATGAAAGACACCGCCTGGAAGACCTACAGCTAGATTGCAGCATAATATTAAACTGTAACTTTAGAAAGCAGAATAAGAAAGCATAGCACAATACTTCTGGAACGCTCACACTATTATTATCTCTACATTTTATATGCGCGAGTAATTTCGAGAACAAGAATGAAAATGCGAGAGTTGTAAGTATGCCTTACCATGGGTTACACCCAAAAAAAAAAAAATACAAGACTACATAGTATTTTTTATTTAATTGTTCATAATCGATATATCGTAAACAGGCAGATGTACAGTCGACCATGCTAAACTCTTAAAGTCAGGTCGTCACCTGTTTCTTTGGTCTTAGTTCCTACCTCACAGAAAACACCGTATCTTTCTATTACGTTCTAAAGACAAATTATGTAAATGTCTGTGGATCTTCCAGTAAAGAATCTGTTATTTTTGTAAGATTTTCACCAAAATCCGACAGGGTAAACTATTTTAATTAAAATTCCACATAAGAATTTCCGCAAAAATCCATCAGGTGGGAGTCGCGCTGTTCCGTGAGAACAGACATTTTGAGGTTAATAATCGCTTTTTGCAACAGCTTTGCTAAAGCTCGTAAAACAGACTTTAAAAAACAGACTCGAAGCTTGGAAAAGTGTTGAATGGATTAATCCGTCTCATAATTGATGCCAGTGGCCGCACCTTGTGAAAAAAGCCATGAACCAAGTTGAGGGAAATTCCTTGACTGAGTACCTAACTGCTAGCTACTCACGAAGGTAAATGTCTGACAAATTAGACCAATCCCTAACCCATCTTCTTGTTTCTTGGGTCGTGCCAGTTACGGATCTGAATGAAGTATATACTTCGCAGTCTCTATGTTTTACTCTACAGGTTGACGAAACTATAGTCTACACTTAACCACTAACTCTCACGGTTTTGTAGTTAGTTCTTCACCGAAAATTTCCTTCTTCAGCGCCAGTTTTACATAAGATATTCATGCTCGGTTGTGTGGGATAAGTGACATCGAGACGGATAATACTTCCCTTAAAATTATTAAAATATACTGATTTGAAACTCCACTGCGTGCATACATAATGGATAATATGCAGCGTTTAATTTGGTGCAATTTTTATAACTTTCTGTTCATAAAAAAAACTTTATTTTCTCTTTCTAATGAATTATTATTATTTGGACTTCCGAAAAACTGAAGAAAATAAATCGCCCGCAACACTTGTTTCCTATACATTCACTTCATGTCATTGGAAGTCGCTTAAATCTGTGAATTTAAAATAATTGAGAACTATTACTTTACATGATCTATAAAAAAGTTAAACGGGACGGGCCGAAAAGAGAATCGCAATTCATGCGCTTACGCGTATTAAGTGATGCATCTGCAGTACATGCATACTCTCTGAATAAAAAGTGTACTTTTCCTTAAGGGGTATCAGAGGTTACTTTTATTGTCTTCTGCGAGTTGAGGAACTGTATGTACAACCTGATAAGCTCCTTCTTGTTTTCATCTTTTCTTTTAGTCGTCCCTTTGTTTTTGACATAGAAACCAATCAAGACAAGAGGGTGCTTCAGTCAAAACAACATATTCTTTAAAAATATAGTAAAATATAGAGGCTACATATTTCGGCTTTTTCTTAAAACCATCATCAGGCCATCTACAATACAGAAGGATAAAGAAGTAGTTCAGTTACGGGAATATTGTACCCTGTGTGAGAATTGCTGAAACTTTAAACCTTTTTACATTGTCTGCTCAATTATACAAGATTAATAAAGTGTATGATGGAGTAAATTTAATTTTCTCGTAAAATATATTGATTCGCTAAATGCTTTCGTTATGGAACTATGTATATAAAACAATAGCTTGTTATTAACAAATTTTCAGTATTATTCATAAGTGTTTAAGCAAACATTATGAAGGGTAGCAACTGGTTAATATAATGTTAATAAGGCATTACTATGTTTCGTTGCAGAAGGACATGTTTTATAAATCTTCTGCTATGTTACTTAGCTTCTCTGTTGCAGATTCGATCGTGGTTCTCAGCTTTGTTTGTGATAATGTCAATCCCCATGTCAATCATTTACAGTAATATATAGCGAAAGGGACACTCAATATTTAGAATACATTTCCTTTTTACGTACTGATATACAGTATACGTGGTATTTGGATTGTGACGATGTTGTTCTGAGTAGACAACAGCCGTCTTCTATAAACTTTAGTACATATATGAACAGACGATGTAAAAGAGGGCTGATACCTCATCCTTTCACACATCTGAGATTCCTCCAATCAAACCCAACTATCTCAAATTTCAGTGACTTTTCAGAAGAGTGCAACTGTGTCGCGTACTTGCCGTGTTGGTAAGAAACATTATCTTTATAGACTGATGACCACTTACTTTCCTAAAAGCAAACAAATTTTGAAATTCATGAATATAATGAGGATTTCTGGACTTTATTCCAAAAGATGAAGACCGCTTGCTTTGAACTAACATGTCTGCAGACATTAAGTTTCGAATAACTTCTTCACAAGTGTAGACTGTTGGGTTTGAACAAACCATTTGAAGTTGCTCCTTATTGCTTTTATTCCTTATTATTTGCTGAAATATAAAATAAACACTGGCCTTTAAAGAATTCACTCAAATATGTACATTACATTTTAAGCACGGAGAAAAGAAGACTAAGATAATGAGCAATATTTGTTGTAAACTCAGCACAACAAAGAATGAAGCACATGTAATTTTCATAGAAAATATTCAATTACGTAATTATTAACAAGCTTAAAAATGGTACAGTATTTCCAGCCGTTATTAAAATCTTCTTTTTCTTGATTTTGATGCTCCTCAGGTGACAAGAAATCGAAGCAGTACTATTCCAAACATACGAGTATAATGCTAGTATATTAAACATTTGCGTTCAATATATAAACCCTGTGTGAAATTTACATCGCAATTAACACGTAAAATACACGTCAAAACCATAGCATATAGGAGCTAACATAGTGTTAAATTTTAACCCTGCCGCAGTGTTATACCGTTTAAGCATTTGAAAACTCACATGAGCACATGTTGGTAATGCAGCCGCTTGGTTGGTTGGCTTGGAGACTGACAGTTTCCTTCTGACATGCAATTGGAGATATTTTGTATTGTTATAAAAAGGGTGATTTTGACCACTTACAAAAAAACTATAATTTGTTGGTTTTAGTAATAAATAAAAGGCTTTTAAAGAATCCTGTACAGAATCAAATGGCGTACATAACACAATTTCGACCAAGAATGGAGATTGCTTGGTTTCATTTTGAGGGTCTCATATCAGTATGTTTGGTTTAGGTGGCTTGATGACGGCTTCAGAACAAAGTCGAAACACATAACTTTACATACCTTTATTGTATTTTGAATACATCCGTTATCGTCACCGAAGCACTCGCTTATGTCATTTCTCCTTAAACTTATCGGTATATGTTAACCGTGGCGAAATCTTAGATCCGTGTAACCGTCACATGCAACTTGTCAAGCTGGCCCGAGTCATTAATGAAAGACGGCTACACTAACTCCTTCAGAAGTCCCATAATTTGTCCAACAATTTCCTGTCCTCCGTACATTTCGGAATGAAAATATTTATTGTAAGAGCCGGCCACTGGGCTATATCCTTATGGTCAGAGTAAAGTTGAAAATACAGTGTACATTCGTAACGTACGTTCTAGATGGAAATGATCCGTATGCGAATTAAAATCAAACGCTCTTCGTTTTTTTTTTTTGTGCTTTAGCATACTCCCTGCCTATGTAAATGGATGTGAAGGGACATAAGTTGGTCAACCTGTTAAATGAAAATGGCGTCTCACTTATCAGGCGGGAAGGTGAATGTTGCTCAAGTACAAGAATTGGCGAGAAAAGAACTGCTTCTGCTTCTGCGAAAGTGTGACGGTCCTAAGGTATAATAAATTTTGCCGATTGTAAGGTGCCATATAAAACATGTAAGAATAGCGTGGCACACCAAAGGAACGGGGGCCCTTGAATATCATATGCTTCTTGGCTCTGCAGTTACGTCACTATAGGGGCGTAAATAGAGTCATAAATCCTTGCATACTCACTACCTTCAACGTGTAATGTAATGTAATTTATTTGTATTCCATAAATCCAGATTAGGATACAGTCATGTGGATATGGACATTGTCTCATACATACTATATAACACAATATACACGGTGTTAGGAGAATCATAGCATTAAAGAATAAAATACAATTTATAAAACATCTAAAACCTATAACATACAGATCTGTAGTAAAAGTAATATGCTTTCAATTTTCTACCAGTTTTCACCAGATTATCTCTGATAATTAAAATATTCTTCACTATTATAAAAAGAGTTTGAAAGCAAAAACCTCTTTAAAGCATTCTGAAACAGTTTTGTCACATTAGCTAAATCTTTTATATTGTGAGGAAGGTTATTAAAAATTTTAATTCCAGAGTAATACACTCCCTTTTGGAACTTTGTTAAATTAGCTCTAGGTAGATGTAAGTTGGTTTTAAATCATTTGGTTTGCAATATTTTGAGGGAGGAAGGGAAATCAGCAAGCAGGCAATCAGGGCTTCCCAAAAACAGTGAGTATTGTACAGGATACAAGCCCAAATGTACTAATTTGAAATTTGAGATCTCAGCCCCTCTTGGATTCTATGCAAGCTAAGCTCCGTAAAATCCCAGAGCGCACATCTCATTTACACCACGGCGGGAGCCTTAAATCACGCAACCTGAAATTCCATTTATGGGGGCAGTAGCAAGTGAGGGAGCATTGTGCTATTTAGCTGTATTTTGTAAGAGATTCTACTGCCAGTGCCTGTGCAACGCTGTCAGTAATATGATCGTTGTGTGACTTATTAATACAGTACAGTTTTAACAAAAGAGCATACATAAGAGGTATGAACATTTTTTATTCAGTTTCCTGTTTACATTGTTTTATTTTAGTAGTATGTTAAAGTTAATACTCCCAGTATCTCATGGTATATGTAATTTTTTTTTCATAATAGTGGTATGCCGGTATAAATATGTTGAATATCACAGGTTTAAGACGCAGGTAAGATCTTACTTTTAACACTTTAATGTGATATAAACAGGTTGTCTGCCCTGTTAGTGGTGCCAAAGAAAATTGGATTGTCAGGCTTACCTTGCTGTTATGTGTATGTCACTTAAGTTACAGCCACTCGATCGAGCCATCTCTGGTCTGTATAAGGCATGTTGCAATACTTGCCTTAATTATTGGATCCTGTCAAACTCAGGCAAACCTGTAACCATATACTGTGTTGCAGGCATTAATTTCTGCAAGTCATTTACCAAACATAACACTGAAAATGGTATGAATGTGACTGAAATTTACCTCTGCATGAAAATGTTTTTGATGAACGTAAATTCCCGTCCTTCTGACTGTCGGGTGACAGAACCGTACAAAGAGACTGTGTACACAATAATAGCACCAACACAATGCACATGAGTATTGTGAAAATAGTTATATACACAGTATCCTCCTACATGTTTTAGCCAATCATGTGGCCATCTGCAGGGAGGCAAAATACAAAGGATGCCAATGGTCAATGCACAGTGCATGAAATGTTTTTGTTAATAAACTAGAAAGGAAAGCAAAGGCATAGGTGGAAGGAAGATATTAAATTGGTTCTTCAAGAAATGAAATGTGAGGGAGCAGAGAGGATTACATTTGTGCAGGAAAAAAATGATCTGTGAACACTGCAGTGGATCCTTAGGTCACATAAAATGTAGAGATTTTCATGACTGGCTAGGCAATTATTGCCTTCTTAAAGGGAGTCTGTTTCATTGAGGTAATTGTTGGTACATCACCAACCAAGTTAAGCTATAGTGTACTGTATCAGGTGAATATGTGGGTGGAGTGGAGTTGAACACTAAGTGAGTGATACCCCTCCCTATTGTATCATCTCAGTTCTTTGAGATGACTGTCATTCTTGATGAAGCTCATAGGCCATATATGATTAATGCTTTGTTCCTATCACTTCACCATTTTTTCATCCCTTTCTTGCAGTGCTACTTAATCTTTGTAATGATTACAGCACTATAAAATATCCTGTGAATTATCTTTGTTCCATGAAAGTGAAGTTCTTGAAGGTCACATACCAGAATTAAAAAGAAAACGTTAAATTTCATTTGTCAGTCTTCTTGACCCACACATTTGTAGTAGTAATGTGTTAAGTTGTCACTGTCATGTCCTTAAGTTAGTGGCAAGACAGTAAATGCAATTTGCCACTCAGTGACTTGTGTGTGCCCCATCTGAGCACTTAAGGTCAATAATGTAAGTGTAGGGATGGATTGTAATAGATGGTTGCTTGGATTTCTGTTAGTCATTGTGTTCCACTGTGAGGGACTGTCGTGCATATACTTCTGTAAAACTTGTACAGATTACAGTATCATTCGTGGTGTTTTTTTTATTGGGAGACTTATGGTTTGAATCTTAGCTGTCTTATTGTTTATCTTAATTATGGAACAGAGTCCTTGGTGTGTTAATGGTTGCATAGCTATTCAAGGAATTCCCTCCTGAAGGTATGTATTTACTAGAATCTGCCACTGGAGGCAGAGGAACCTAAATAAAGTCACCAAGGTTACTTGTGATTTCCCACAGTTCCTAGGGTAAAGAACTTGCAAATAGGCTGTAACTGCTTCCCTTCACATCATTTTTAGTCCATCATTCAACAGTATTATTATTATTATTATTATTATTATTGTTGTTGTTGTTGTTGTTGGTTTTTTTGTATTGTATTGTATTGTATTGTATTGTATTCAGCCCTTGGGCCAGTCTGGGCAGAGACCAGAGTTCAGTCAGGCGACTGGTAGGCTATGGTACGATGCATCTGGGCAAGTTCTTAGGGGTAGCTTGCCATTGCTTTCCCCCCCTTTTTAGATGTTCCCACTTTTCACCACCAGGTACCTACACGTGCACCACGAC
>Ga0209629_10003829_pt1 | contig 10946 bp, 9 predicted proteins | sample TergutCu122P5_FD_187286 | JGI IMG/M metagenome (GOLD analysis project Ga0209629, IMG submission 187286) | Cubitermes ugandensis P5 segment gut microbial communities from Kakamega Forest, Kenya - Cu122 P5 (SPAdes) (version 2) | ecosystem: Host-associated > Arthropoda: Insects > Digestive system >... | reverse complement strand
GGCATATTTTTCTGTAAAAGCCATTGTAATTTACACCTCTCTAGTTTCTTGATAATTTTTATTGTTTGAGCAATAGTTGATTCTTTTCTTTTCATTATACACAGTGTTACATTTTCAGAGCAACAGCGTGCAGGAGGGCAGGCAGTCACAGCCATATTTGTAATACAATACTGAGTGATGTGTTTCAACCTTTGTAAGAATCCTTCATCAGGCATTATAAAATGCTTAAAGAAAGAATGTTTACCTACAACAAATTACAGATATTTCTCTTTTACACTGTTGAGATATCAATGTTACAGTGTTATGTTACAATGTCATGTATGTTGTAACAGCCAAAACCTACTGAAGATATAAAAGGAATGTGTATTATTAAAATATATTAATATCATTATGAAGTACAGCATTTTGATGAGTCCTCTGATAGAGGCTTCATGGAATGCAGTTTCAGTTTATGTTTGCATCACATGTGCACTGGAGATTTGTAGGTATTAATTGTTCTCTTATCAAATCCTGATGCTTGGAAATTTGTAATAGAAGTGAAAAAATCAAATATACCCTCTGCAAAATTGATGTGTCAGCACACTTGTCTCCCATTTTTGCCAGATAAATGAACTTCTCTGCATGCTTTGTTTCTTCTTTGTTTTCTGATTTTTTACATTTTCTGTGTCTAGATTGTAGGAGTAGGTCTGCGGAGTGTCTTTGAACTTATTCGTGAGAGTCGATCTTCTCATCCAGTTCTGTGTACAAAGGCACTTTTGGCACTTCTTGATGTACTTCAAGGCCAGCAGCCAGAAGGTCTCAAAAATGAACCTTCTGAAGTGATAGGTAAGTTGTACTGAGTGAGGTTTGAGGCATCATTATTAGAAAAGGAATGTGTGACTGCTTGGAGAGGTGGGTAGGGTGCTAAAGAACTGCATCGTAACTAGAGAAACGATCGTTATGCCTTCAGCTCATTGCACATTTGTAAGGGTTGATGTGCTAGTTTCTCGGTGATGTGTGAGGTGAGGTTCTGCAACGGTGTTGCCGAAGGTCCAAGCCTTCTCATTGAATATGTAGTTCTTTACATTTTGAAGGATCGTATTGGCTTTATCTTCAGGTCCAAGCAATTTGAGATGTATCTTGATTTATCTTGAGACACGAAGTGTATATAAAGATGTTAACAAACTGTGTACAAAGTTTCACAGAATTGTGCATTAATGATAGCTGTAAATTTAGCTGCAGCTGTATGGTAAAGTATTAAGATTTGTCTATTGTTTGGTCCTGAAGTTAAGCTGGAGTACGGACTGATTTCAACAACTGAGGGAGAATTATGAGGTAAGATATGAATTGGTGTGTTATGAAACATTTGTTCTTGCATATTGTAGTGTAAGGTAGCTGATACTTTATTCTGACACTAATTAGAAGCAGCAGATGTGGCTCTTCAGACCTATGTGGACACTCAAACATCAATTACAGGAATGAAGTGCCTATTAGTGTTATCATGTCTGTATGTCTGTCTGTCCATATGTATCATTTTTGGCTCCCACTGGGTGGATTTCAGCAAAATTTGATCTTGGGGACTTTTGTTATGGAAGTCTGTCAAAAAATTTGAAATTGGTTAAAATCAGACAAAAATATGAGGCACTGCATGCCAGGACCTAAGTGTGCTGTGTTGTTGTCAGCAATATAAATGCACTATAAAAGCATTTTTGTGTGTCACTCGATGTTTTGGTATTGTTGATAGTGAGATGTAGCTCAACAATGCACACTACAAAATGTTTCATTGTCACTGCAGCAACATAATGTTTTACCTACATTGCCTGTTTTGTTACACCTGACATTTTGTGAACGTGTCTTGTTGCTGACAGGTCTTTCCTTTCTGGGGGGTGGCTGGTGACATTTGAAACAACTTCTAGCAAACAACAGTGGTCCTAGATATACAGTTACATCCTGCTATATCTGTTATATCCAGCCATGATCAGGTGAATGTTTTACAAGTTGAAGTCTGACTGTACATTGATCATTGCAGGGATTTGTTTTTTGAGTGGCAGAGCAGGCAAAAATCAATTGCTGTTGTTTGAGAAGCTGTTATTTATTCTTGCATAAAGAGTAAGTGTGGTTGTATAACTTCAGGGGATTAGACAGGAGGAAAGGAATGAAACATGATTGTTAAGCAGCATAATTTCTGTGCTTAGTGTATTGTGACTGTGCACCAAGTTAAAGGTCAGGGTGGCCTGGTGGTGACGTAGCGGTTTGTGGATGGTTGGTACTACTGGTAACAGAAGAGCTGATTTTTTAATGGAACATGGCACTGTGCATGTGGAACCTTCCCCTTTTTTTTATGCTCACTGTATGTTGAGAGCTTACCAGACATTTGGTAACTGCAGGAATTTGTAAGTTAAGCTTTCCTAATTTAGGCATTCATTTAATTTATTATTTGGTGTTCTTTGGGAATGTAAATGACAGTACCTTGTGTAAGGACTGCGTCTTTCTGTAACCTAATGTCAGCAACTGAAGTGTCTGCTAGATTTTTGTGAGTTTTAGTATAGGAGTTATTTACAAAGAGTTGTCAAGCAGGCATGATTTCTCTGCAAAATCAGCTCAATTATGGTCATACATTACATACTCTACTTTCCACATTTATTGTCCAGTGTGGGTGAAATTCTGTGCAAGAAATCTGCACATAATGGTGTTGAGCTTTTGTGAGTTACATGCGGTTCATCTTAAGGTAGGCCATGTTTTGTTACAGGTGTCAGTTAAATTGCATGGACACTTGTACATTGAAAATGTGTGATTTTTTAAATTAAAGAAGGCCTTGTTGAAGTCTGGGTACTTTGTCACTAAGTACACCTTTTGCAGCCTTCATTAATGTTCATGCTGTCATTTAAAATTTTTTTCTGTTTGACAGTTACCTCATTTGGGGTTTGCATCTGGTGTGACTACACTGTTATATAGTGATATGGTGTGACTGCGCTGTTGTGATGGTGATATGGTGTGACTGCGCTGTTGTGATGGTGATATGGTGTGACTGCGCTGTTGTGATGGTGATATGGTGTGACTGCGCTGTTGTGATGGTGATATGGTGTGACTGCGCTGTTGTGAAGATGATATGGTGTGACTGCGCTGTTGTGATGGTGATATGGTGTGACTGCGCTGTTGTGAAGATGATACGGTGTGACTGCACTGTTGTGATGGTGATATGGTGTGACTGCGCTGTTGTGAAGATGATACGGTGTGACTGCACTGTTGTGATGGTGATATGGTGTGACTGCGCTGCTGTGAAGATGATATGGTATGACTGCGCTGTTGTGATGGTGATATGGTGTGACTGTGCTGTTGTGAAGATGATATGGTGTGACTGCGCTGTTGTGAAGATGATACGGTGTGACTGCACTGTTGTGAAGATGATATGGTGTGACTGCACTGTTGTGATGGCGATATGGTGTGACTGCGCTGTTGTGAAGATGATACGGTGTGACTGCACTGTTGTGATGGTGATATGGTGTGACTGCGCTGCTGTGAAGATGATATGGTGTGACTGCGCTGTTGTGATGGTGATATGGTGTGACTGCGCTGTTGTGAAGATGATATGGTGTGACTGGACTGTTGTGATGGTGATATGGTGTGACTGCGCTGCTGTGAAGATGATATGGTGTGACTGGACTGTTGTGATGGTGATATGGTGTGACTACACTCTCTTGATGGTGATGTTTTTCCAGATCCTTTATTTGACCTCTTACTCGATCTGGCAACATCGCATGGACCTGAGTCTGATGCAGCCAATGATGGAAGCCACCTGACAGCTGTGGCCTGTGCCTGTCTGCTTAGTCTTGTGGTGGTCAGGGGAGACACTGGAAAGCTGCTGAGTGCTACCGCAGCCCTGCTGATGTGTCCCAGAGCACTGGCCTCACAGAACATACATGTGAGATTGGACAGTAGGAATTTAGACTAGTTTCTCCATTCATATTCATGTTTTATGTTTTGGTTGTTGTGCATTAGGGTGCACTATTAGGAAGGCCCAAGAAAAACACAGAGGATGCAAAGGCTTTGTTTGTGTCCTGTGAACTAACTGCAGGACAAGAGCATATCTTAAAGATAGCTGATATAGAAAATTCAGTAGAGTTGTGATGTTTGTGATGAATTGGGGTTACCAGAACCATCATGAACAACGGAATTTTGAGTATAAACACACGCTTGTTTCAAAGAACTTATGACGTACCAGTAACAGAAAAGTAAAATAACGCCATAAAGCATAAAAATATGAAAGTTTAAATAATGGTAGTACAAAATGGTACTTGTGTGCCCTAGTTGAGCGAGACAGCAGTCAGTCTTGCTTGATGGAAGACAAAGCTTCACTAAGCTAAACGTATGTTAGCAGGGGGAGGATGAGGGGAGCGTACTTCACAGACACACTGTTTTGAGAACCTGTGTGCTTGGTTTGTAAGGATGTATTGACCACAGTCGTTCTCGACGATCAGTGTATCTGTGTTTGCATTCTTGAGTTCCCCTTTGTGTGTGTACATGTTGAGACGATGTTGATGTTGTGGTTACAGATGCCAGCAGTACTTACAGCTCTTCAGCGAAGTGTGCACGGTGTATTGCTTGGTAAGGTTATTAGGCCTGACTGGAATACTCATGGCGTGCCCAAGAACTCCCAAATTGACACCTTCCGTGTGAAGATGAGTGGAGGTATATAATGCATTAATATAAAGTGAGGCACAGCCTGTAACTTTGTGTTAATCAAGGATTAATTTGTGGTAGGAAGTGGCACTTGTACAACCAAGATGCAACAGATGGTGGAGAGTCAGTTGGTCGGTCATCAGGTGCTGTTCAGGGAACGAATATATATGCAGTGGGAACAAAATTGGAAACTTGGTCCTGTATGGAACTTTTGTATTGTGATTCAGTGTTCAAGGATGAACGCTGAAACGTGTTACCCACTTTGAAAATTACTGCCATTTGATAGAGGTGTATATTGATGGTGTAATGATAGTGCAGCATAGCAGAAAGTGATGCAGAGAGTTTGAAAATGGTCGAATACACATCCATGATAATTTCAGCCCAGCACATCGAGGGTGGATGCACTGCAGCATGAGAGAAGGAACTCATTTGGGAAAAGTGCTGAGTCACAGAGATTGGAATTAACTGTCAGAACCTGTTGTGAATGCAATGCCTGATTTCAGCCTTAGCTGAATTTTTAAACTGATCTGCAAATGGCACAAATGCATCAGTATGCTCAGGGATTGTGTTGAAAAACAGTTATATTTGATTGGAGTAAATGACTGCATTTAATATTATAATGACTTCTCATCCAGTTTTTTTTGCTCTTGGTTAACCTGACATACTGAATATTTTGTGTTAGACAGCCCATGTGTATAGGTTGATCCACCCCCTATTCACAGTCTTCAAATTTCAGGAAAATATACCTTCATTCATGTGAGCTTGGTTCTTATGTCACTTGGTTGTTCTGCTTGTTACTTATTCTGGAATTAAATAATAATCAGAGTTAAAATATTGGAGTATAATTGCTGTAAACAGTTGCCAACATGTCATTCGATGGCCACTCAGTGCCAGCACTGTCATTACTACCAGCAACACAGTTTTTGTCATGATCTTCCTGCCACAGGACATCACCTTCAGTTCCTGTCATATTTGACACAGCACTTCTTATACCACACGATCATGGAGTCTGGTGCAATATCATTCCAAGCAGTTTTAAGCCACTGCCAAGCAGTGATTATTCAGATACTGTATGTTTTCCTGCAGCTGTACTGGACAGTTGAGAGAGCTGCCTTGCCATGTACAGGTGACATCTAATTTAAATGGTTTGTTAACTGCCGCACCAGGAACCTCTACCTGTGAGGGGTCATGCCTTATGGTATGGTCAGGTATATTTTGTTTTGGTTGGAAGTTAAGAGTTTTAACTTTCTCCATTAAATGACACTTGAAAGCTTTAAAACCAGCATTTCTCTTTTCTTTAGAAAAGCACCTGGTTGTCTGTTCCAGACTTCCCTCAACCACTTCACCATGGGTTTGCTGTTTTCCTTCTGTATCTGGTTTTCACCATAATGTATCTTAATCTCAATAATCAAGTTATCTGTGGTGTTATGTTGACTGCTAAGTGGTTGATAATGTTTCAAAGGCACTTTGTTCCTTCACACTGTTGGTACCCACCGCTATTTACCAGTTGACACATTGTAATGTACTAGAACAGCTACACTGTTATGAGATCCTCAAATGTAATATTGTAACCTGGTTTGCAGTGACACACCTTGTACAGACAGTGCAGATTGCATCGTATGCCACGCATGGTATGTCTAATAGTGCTTTTCATTTCTCAGTGTGCTGCAGAATACACGCCTAGACCTAGTATTATAAAGTCTTTGAAGTATGCAAATTTTAATTTTGTATTTATTATATTATAGACAGCTTGTATATTCATGACGCAATAAACATATGTGATGTATTGAAAGGTTAATTTAGTGATAACAGCATGTTACATAATTTTTCTGTTTCCAGATATACATAATGCATCACTGAATGCCAAATCTTTAGCAAGTGATGGACAATTTCTGTACCTCTACACTTCCAAAGGACTACTTAAAATTGGTTCAGGATATGGAGGCACAATTAAAGGACATGTTTATCTTCACAAAGCAGATTTTCATGTTGATGACAGAGGATGGTTGGGATATGCTAATGTAAGGAATTCATGCTTGTGTTACAGTTTAACTTGTTATATGTTTTTCTGTGATCTTTGAGATGGTTTTGGAGGTGTTTTATATTGATATGTCAGATGTGAGTGACACAGCAGTAAGCTGCTGGGGACAAAGTGTCTGAGAAAAACCATTATATTTTTGACATTTGCTACCAATGTAATTGAATCTTTTATTTTGAGGTTTTTAAAAGTAAGATGGCGGTGAGTGTATTGCAGTCAGTGTAGTGAATATTGTACGGGCTGTGTGACGGAGGAGTCACTGTCTGATTCCCAGCAGAGAAAGAGACTTTTTGTCTTCTGTGAAGCAGCTCTGTGGCCCACACATTCCACCAACCAGTGGTTACCAGGACCTTTTGCCCAGGCACAAGGTTATTCAGCCTTGAAGCTGAGCATTCACCAGCTGATGTAAAGCCTAAAAATTTATGGACCTCTGCCCTCACTTTCATGCATGTATGGCACACTGCACAAAGCATATGGACAGTTTTAACTTTCTGTGACCTTTTAGTAGAAACTGTGATGTTACAGAGCAGTCATATTGATGACAGTAGTGATGGCAGTGATGTTGACAATGTGAAGTGATCATTTTCATGCCCTGGCCACTTTACCTCCTGTGAAAGATCTGCTTGTGAGCATTGAATTGAAGTCTGAGTGGGTGTGATAGTTAGTTTGGACATTTTGATGATTAGATGATTGTCATACCCATCTCACGAATCAAACCCAGGATTATTTAGTTTATACCGTAGTCTCTGTACCAAGTGTACTGAAGAAGTTATAATTAGAGCAGTGGGTGCACTTTAGCTGTTGATAGAAGTGTGTTACACTATGTGTGAAGCTATGTTAATTGAGTCTGCTTTTGCTGTGGCGTGGTGTCCTGCAGTTGCAAATTGAGGAGGTGACTCCTGTTCTGATATTTTGGATAAGCAACCATAGAGTGTCAACGGTAGGTTGTCCTCCAGCTGCAGGTTTGCTTAAAATGCTAACAGTTGACCAGCATTTGGTGAAAATTGTTATGTGGGATTCCCCCCCCCCTAAATTTACTCCCCAGTTGAAGTTTCTGTAAGTCTGACAACATAGGCAGGCTATATGAGAGTTGCAGTTTCTGCAAGGTGGTTTCTAATTGATAAGTTACAGTGGGTCATTGACATTGACACTGTAAGGTGTTTGAGAAAGATGTGCCAGTTGTGTTGTTTTTGTAACTGGAATTTTGTATTCTGATAGATGAAATTAAAAAAAAAAAGTTACTGGTAAAGATTCAAGTCTTCTGGGATGTGATGCTGTTTTGTTGGGTCAGTAGTTCCTAATATTTTGAAGGTCCATAGTATGTTTATCCCCATGGTTGGGCAGGAGGAAGGCATGGCAATCTTTCATAACTTTCAGGATTGAGTTGTGCAGTGACGCAGCATCACATCCCCACAGACTTGAATCGTCAGCAGCAGCAGCACTGCTATGAGAACTTCAAAGCTTGCAAGTTATAGGTAGTTTCTGATACTTATTTTGAATGTGAGATGCTTTATGAATGTAAACTTACATGTTGCACTTATACACCAATTTAAATCCCTCTGTTGCAGGGTTTGTTGTATGTCAAGAATTTAAGCAAGAAAGGCTGTGAATTGTTAGCAGTCGATACACAGTCTTTCAGGATCTTAGAAGTTGTGAACTTGGAGGGTAGAGACTGGGGATCATGTGTAATGTTCTCAGATGGAGAAAACCTTGGGATGATTACATCAGTTAAAGATGTGAGTTGATTATGTAGTTCAGTTGCATATTATCTTAAGTTGCACTGCTGTTTGTAAATTATTTTTATGAACTTGTGAATTTTTTTAGATTTTGTATGGCTTACATTGTAAAGAATAAGAATTACTTGCTAGTGTCATGTTTCTTTTTGACATTTGTAAGTCAGGTGTTTCAGTGATGGTTACATTTCAAAGAGGTCATTCCTCATCTTGACAGAGGCCTGCAGATGGAGCTGTCTGGTTCCACCATCAAGCATTTTGCTGTCTGTCATATTTGGTTATCATATGCAATGTTCTTTATTCATCTGTCCTCTTCTTATCCAGCTCGCTGGTTGTGCTGAATGCCTGCCACAGCATTCTCATAGTCACTATATCATTAGCATCCTTTATTTGCCATTTCTTATTTTACTGAACTTAAGCTGTTAGGATTGCCATATCTGTAATGGCTTCAGGGCAGTGAAGAATCCTGTCAGTATCAGACTGACATGCCTACAAATACCATTTCAGCATATAAGATGTGATAATGGTTGCTGTGGTGTGTCATGTAACCTAGCAATGAAATATTTGTTTGTTGTTTTTGGTGTTGAAGGTTTTTTATGTTTTGGTTGCCAGAGTTCCTCCATATTCTGTTGTGTTTAATAATTCAGCAGTTGTTGCTAACACTGAAGTTTGTCATGCAACAGTGCACCTGTATCTGACAATGTGTTATGTACTGGTTATTGTTGGTTGTGTTTCAATCACTTGCTGCTAAAATTATTCACATAACAGTGAAACAGGGTCAGACATTTGAGGTATTGATTTTTTGTTTGTGTGGACATGATTGTTGAACAGTTTGTCTTTCTGTATGAATTGTGTGACAAAATGTGGTGTATCTGGTGCTGAGAAAATTGTATCATTTTCCTTGGGATTGCAGTTCCATGCACAACATGCATTTCATTTCATCTATTATACATCTTAATTGTTACATATGTAACCTTGGACCTGTCCAACTCTATATTAAAATATATTAAAATGTATATACAAAGTTTTACACTGTAACAGTCATGAAGCATTAATCTATATGGTGTAATAAACCGATTACCATAAACAGTACAATACAATACAATACCATGGTGTGATATCATAATATTAATCCGATAAAGCTGATGAAAATACTTGACAAATCAACTTTACTCAAAACTGTAAAAACTCGCCAACCGAGCAAAAGGAATGACTCAATAGTAAGGATTCTAATTCTTGTTTACAGAGTTTAAAGTCTTCCAATTTTTTGTACTTTCAAGCATTTTGTTACAAAATTTGATCCCATATTAACAACACTTCTTTGCAATAAAGCTGTGTTACAGAATTGCACGTGAAAGTTCTGTGTACTTCTTATTTTATGTCCATGAGTAGATACATTTTGTTTCAAATTTCCTATATACCTTTTGGTGTAACATAATACTTGTGAAATATGTAAAGAAGTCACTGTAAGGATTCTGTATTCCTTAAAAATTAGCCTATAGGACTTGCACTTATTTGTGCCCCTGATTATTCGAATGACCCTTTTTTGTATTCTATATGCCATTTTACTTTCACTCTCCCCTCCCCAAAATACTCGTATTATTCCATATCTCAAACACGATGGAAAGTATGCAAAATAGATGTTTCATAGCATATATGGGCTCAAATCTGCCTTTAATGACAATAATATAAGATACTTTACTCAAACCTGAATATAAGGAAATAGGAAAGGAATTGTAAATGGGGTGAAGTGAAAGGAATGGAAGTGTGGCGAAAATCGTCTAATAGTACAGTGAAGTGAGGTGAAGTGTAGTGATGTGAGGTGAGATGGCATGGTAGGAAATTTAGCTGCAGTTAAGCCAAATGAGAGGGTAGTGAAGTGTATTTTGGTGAAGTTTAAATGGGAAGAAGTGAAGTGTCTACAAGTGTAGTGAAGTGGGGCGAAGGTCTTATAGCGAATTTACACTTGTTCACTCTGGATGTGCATTGAAGATGATTCATCCTCAGTGAAAGTGAACGATCAAAGCTGGATTTGGTTCTGGAAGATATCTTTAATGGGAATTGAACCTTGGTGGCTGGCCTTATGCACATATACAGTTGAGCAGCCATGGTGACATGTACATGCTTGTTTACGACTAGAGATGCAGAACACATATACTAAAACTCTGTATGGTGAAGAAGTGGGAGAGTGTCGATACCTACTGTGTTGGCCAGGAAGTTAGAGCAGGTTCTACTGCCATGCTACAAAACTGGAGCAGAATTGGAGAGTTTCAGTCAACTGGGTCACTGCATCAGTCAGTTTTGAGGACTGAGTACCTTGCAAGCATTGTAATATCAGCTGTAGAGTGCCATATCCCATGACGTTCAACCAGATTTTGCCTCATATTTGTTGCGTGGTGGATGGATAATCTTTTGTCTTCCAGTTTGCTATCCAAAAAGTTAAAGATCAAGATATATAGAACTATAATATTGCTGGCTGTTCTGTATGGGTGTGAAACTTGGTCGCTAACATTGAG
>Ga0209629_10003828_pt1 | contig 10946 bp, 6 predicted proteins | sample TergutCu122P5_FD_187286 | JGI IMG/M metagenome (GOLD analysis project Ga0209629, IMG submission 187286) | Cubitermes ugandensis P5 segment gut microbial communities from Kakamega Forest, Kenya - Cu122 P5 (SPAdes) (version 2) | ecosystem: Host-associated > Arthropoda: Insects > Digestive system >... | reverse complement strand
ACCGTTTGAAAGCTGAAGAAACGATCTATCGAATGGTATATCATACAGATTGTATCAGTTTTTAGGTTATAAATGACCTTGAAATGACCTTTTGCGTAGAAAAAAATTAGTATCCCAATGGGTTAAAGTGTCAGATCCAGGTTTCATCTGATGTGACAATATGGCAGAGGAAGGCCTCTTACCCAGCTTCAAAATGTGCCAACAACCAGTGCCGCGGAGGGGTTGGAAAGGAACCTGCTAAAAATTACCAGGGCCCAGCTTAAAATATCTCGGATTACAATTAGATACTGAGCTCTTGTGGAAAAATCACATTCAAATGCTAGTTAGTAATGTCAGTTCAGCATGTTTTATCCTGAGACCCTTATATTATACCCTAAATATTGATTCCTTAAGATTATTTATTTTGCCCATTTTCACTGAAGGGTTAATTATGGTATAATTTTTTGTGTATTTCTGCTAATTTGCACAAGCTGTTTTTAATACAAAAGAAGATTATAATGTTAGGACTCGGTTACAGATCTTCATGTAGCAACTTGATTTAAACAACCTGACATACTATCAATTCCTTGTTTATATTATTATCTTTGATTAATTTTGTTGTCAATAACCCTGACAAGTTTCAGACTAACCTATCTGTGCATTCTTTGAACACCAGATAGCAGAATCACCTGCTTACACCAACAGTTTGTTTCTCCTCCATTCAAAAAGGGGTGACATTCCACAATAATTTTTAATATCTTACCACCTCACATTACAAAATGGCTGAACAGTAAGCAATAATTCAAACATGCACTGGAAGAATATCTTGTTACACATGCATTTTATTCACTGGAAGAATTCTTTTCTGAGTCTCATAAGATATATAAATAAGTAAATTGCCAATCCTGGGTATCACAGTAGTTGTTATACTAGTTATTACACTAGCTTTTTTTTAATTGTAGTTTAATTTTAATCCTGATATATTTAGTTTTATCTTATATTTTCTGTGTGAATTGCAATATTATTATGACAAGTTTTGTATCCTTCTGTCATGACGGATCTTGGATTTATAAACGCTACTATATATAAGTAAATGTACATATAAATGTAAATGTAGTGTTTTGGCTTGTTGGACAGGCATTTTCTCTTCACATTTTCAGATTACTTGATATGAACATTGCTACCAAACAAAATATTTAGTAGGTTAAAATTTCTGCATTTCAGTCTTAAAGCAGGGGACTTTTGTATAAAAGTGTGTACTAAGTGTGAATGAAGCAAAATATTTAAGCAGGATCCAGTTTCTAGGATGTTTACCCAAAACAGATCCTCTTTGGAAACAGAAACTGCGCTTTATATTTTGGGAAACAAACCAAGTGCTGTACTCAGCAACCTCAAGTTCCTAGAATAATGGCGAAGCACTGTTGCTGAACTGAACTAACATTTCATAAATACAAATTTGTAAAACCCTGATGTAATAAGGGAATGATGCAAGAGTCTGTGAAATAAACCAATATTTCTTATTACAATCCATATGCAGGAGACAAAAAAAATTTGGCTCAGTTCACCAGTTAGACAAAAATTCTGTTTGCCAGACATTTTTTCATGATTGAAATGACACTTAGCCAGGCTGTTGTAATTGTTGTTCGCCAGGCTATTTCATGTAGCATACATGACGTAAAATATTGTAGACGACGAATGTATGAGTTACTGATGAAATTTATTGTTAAGGACCACTAGAGAAATAATAGAGAAAGCAGAACAGATTAAAAGAAAAGCTGTAAGATTTTTTATTCACTACAGACGAGCAGATGAATGGATTTATTCAGTTATAAATGTGCACTCATTTTACATGACTTACTGGGTAGAAAGAAGGGCATAGAAAATGCAGTATACACAGATGCAGAGCAGCAGCAGGGCCCCAATCATTATGGCAATATCCTGGAGGGACGAAAACAGAGTGAATATTTGACAATGGAAATATGATGTTACTATTTATGTACATTTTATTTTTGAAGGGATAAAGAACACAGAGCATTGCACAAAACAGTAACCCATTGAAACATTACACACAATCCAAAGGAATTAACCAATTTTACAAACACTGGATGTACAGTAACTGCATCAAACATAGAACCCTTAAGCAGCTAACAGCCACGTGGCTACTCAAATTCCTCTCCTTTTGTGGATCTGTAGGTTCATTACCATGTTCGTAACAGTCCATTACTGGTCACTATCCTGAGGCACATGAATCCAGCCTATATCCCCATCCTCCCTCCTAATTTAAAGATTATTTTTAACGTTAGCCTCCCTTTCATCCCCAAGTCTTCAAAGATGTCTCTTCCTTTCAAGATTCCTGATAAGGCCTATGTGTGTTACATGCCTCATGCAGTTCATACTTCCTGATTTTGTCATGCTAATATTGTATGGTGAAGAATACAAATAATGAAGCTCCCCATTGTGCATTTACACCCAGCCCCCTGTTACTTCCTCCGTTTAGCTCCAAATATTCTCCTCACTACCTAGCTTCTAAACAATGTAAATCTTTTCCTTAATGTGACAGACCAAGTATTCACCAATTCACCAATATACAACATACTTGTCAAACTTTTGCTAACTGCATTGCTACATTAACAATACACAACACTGTTCCACCACAACAATAAAATCTGTTCACAAAACAGTAGTATTTTAAAAATGAATTGAAGGATGGAAATTCTATGCATTAATGTTTATGGCCTGGTCATGCTTCCAAGAAAGCAGTGAAGTGAGTTCAGCACAAAGTATGAAAACATATCAGTTGTTTATCATTTATGTAAAATTCCACATAGTTGTATCTTAAGTATAGTTTGTACTGTACCTTGTACATTGAAGGCACATTTTCCTTTATATCTGACTGGAATTTAATGTTCTTCAATCTCTCTTTACTCTTCTTTGCATCTTCCGTTGCTGTAAAAGTGTAATACATTTTCGTAGGAATATATGGAAACTATAAACACTGCTGAAATTAGAAATATGGTCATTCTGAATTGGTGGGGCTCACATGGAATAAAAACAGAGAAATGATAATCAGAAATATAATAAATTCAGACAGTTTATTTCCAAAACCAGGTCAGCTAAATGTGTCAGTTAATACTGAGCCATCATCAGGCTGAACTACAGAACTATGAGATGTTCACAGTGGCATGGGTTTGAGATCAAAAACCTTACAAAGTAACGTTAAATAACAAATGTAACATAAATGTGCAACTGTGGGAATAAAATGAAGGTTATAAGATTATTTTCTTTTGTAAGATATTAAAAATGACTGAAAAGTATTGAATATACGAGTATAATCAAATATGGTATTTAAAATTTAAAAGTGGGGTGGAAATATAGGCGTTCTTTTGGAGAGATTGCCTGTATGTATAAAATTCATTGTTTATGGTAATATCTTGTTGGTACATCTTTTCCTTACGGTGTCTGAAGCCTGCAGACAACACCAGGTAGAGAAATTCCCAAGGCTGTCTAGAATATTTTATGGAGTGTGTGTTTTTCATAATATATAAATATGTATAAAAATGTGCTAAATGCGATAATAAGAAGAAATTATCTTTCAAGTTATACATAACATTGATGAAGATAACAGTACACATTATAAATACATAATAAGAATAACTTAACACCAAAAAATATGAGCAAGCATCCACAGCCCGTGATATTACCATAAACAAGGACCTAATACATACAAGCCTTCTCTCCAAATGATAGCCTTTGCTTCCACACTATTTTAAACTTTTAAATACCACATTTTATCATATATTTAATATGTTTTTCAGTCATTTTTAATATCTTTTACAAACATATAATCTTACAACCTCCATTTTATTCCTGAGGCTGCACTTGTATGTTGTGTATATTGTATAAGTTTACTTTGTAAGAGTTTTAAAACCCAAATCCATGCAGCTGTGATCATTTCTTCCAGTTTTGTAGTTCGGCCTGATGATGGGTAAATATCAGCCCAAACATGTAGCTGACCTGATTTTGGAAATAAATTTTTGTGTCTGAATTTATTATACTTCTGATTACACCAAAAACACAATGGGGATGAGCCACCTTAAGATGAGAAATGATAGCTGAAAAATTTCACATCAGCACATCCCAAATACTCCCCTCTGATGACAGTGCAACATTGTCATCTTTCTGGTAACTTTGTGTTGACTGCAGCAAAGAAGTCTTTGGGATAGTCACATCAACCCACAAACTCCACCCTGTGAGTTGTTGTTGTTGTTGTTGTTGTTATCATTCTTGTTCTTGTCATATTTACTTCTTTGTTGTTTTTGTTGTTGTTTTGTCTCTACAGCGGGTTTGTCTTGTCAAAAACAGAGGTAAAGTAGTTCCTGTGAATACCATAAAGGCATATGGGAGAGTGGAAGTATAGTTCCACTTTATTCCTAATTTCGGCACTAGATTGATGCAAGTGACCAGCTTCATGCTGCGGCCGCTTTACCCTTAAGGAAAGTTTCCCCACTATCCAATGTCTAAAAGGTTCATACTTAATCACCATACTGACTAAACTATTTTGACATGGGCAAGTCTGGTGAATGTGGTGGGACAGTGAAGCTAAGGGTCACCAGTGCTGGCATTGCTTGACGGTTGGTATTTAGCCTGCAATTGGCATGCAGCATCAACACTTTCCATGGCCATTCGCCTCAGTGCCGGATTTCCCACAGAAAATGTACGAGGATGCTGCAGTAAACTTTACTCACTGGTGTTGCCTGGGGTAGCAATTCCACCATCAAGATGCCCTCTTTGTATCAGACGACTGTAGCTGTCCACTTTCCTGTCCAGGATGTTTTGGGTGAAAGGCTACCATTATATTTTCAGGAGTGTGGTAATGAAATCATCAGGGCACTTCATGTGAATTATGAGCAGCTTACAACATTTTTGCATTATTATTGTTCCATGACAGAGGCCTGTTTCATTCAGTTCATCAGATGCCGTATACATGTACCCGTGATCATCTGAAGGACATTGTACCACTGTTGGTGTGCAGAGTGTTGCAGGTTGACCTGGGCTGACTCACTTTCCATGCTCGTTTTCTCCATTGAAGGTCACAACCAATCAGGCGCTGCTTTGTTACAGATATGCATTCAGCCAGTGGTGATGAATGTCAAAAGCTGATATTCCTTTTTTCCACAGGGACTGTGCAGTCTATTGCTGTCCATGGTCATCTCTTTCCATGACATGTCGACAGACATGCAACTGAACTCAAAAATGAGTATCCTACAGAATGCTGCTGCTACATTTTACATAAATGTTTTACTAACTAAATTCTGTGTGTGTTGGGGATGAGAATCACCTAGTTGCCAGAAGTCATACAATGTTGCCAATAGTCCCAGTACTTTCTGAATGCTGTGCATGCAATATGTGAATTGAAATTGGAACTGTATCATACGTCATGTTCTTTAAGCTTATCCTCTAGTAAGCCAGAAGTGTCTTAATAAATGTTAGAAAGGACAACACTTTATATGTGCTTTACATGTCAGAAACATAACAACCAGCCTCTAAGAAGAAGTCATGCTTATTAGTGTAACTATTCTGTTGATTTCTGTTCCCTAGTGTGGACCTACTACAGAATGCCCAAAGATATTATCAGTGTACACATACTCAGAGCATTTGATATTCAAAGGACTGTGCATCATGATATATTCTTATTGACTCCTGGTGATGGACAGTAAGTCCGTCCAAAATATGTAGGGTTCTTTACCAAAATAAAGTTGGCTTTTATTATAAGAATGCTCGTAGTAGTATGTCCTGCAGCTGCTGCTCTTAGAGGGATGTGCATGTATTGCAGTAGAGATTTTGCACTTGCATTCTCAATTATAACCTGTATTTTAACTGCATGGGTAAATACTCAAGGATTTTGATTTGAGTGTTATTCCTTCTTTAAACTTTCTACCATATGCTCTGCAGTAAACTGACATGGCAAGAAAATTTATCCAGGGTAAAAAACGAGTATTTGGTTACAAATAAATGTATCTAATACAAAGTGGAAATTCCACAAATTTTCTATTTTTAACCCATTGAATAATTTAAAAAGTTATTTTTAAAAACAGGTATTTGCCTAGATTAATGTACTCAGTTTTATTTCACCAACCAAATGGACAATATTAATTATATATGAATATTAAAGGCACAATACCGTTTTGTTTTGGTACCAGTGTACCATCCTCAGGGAGAACAAAATGCCAGCTTTAAAACCAATTGCCCATGGTAAGCTATTATTTGCAAGGTTGTTCAGTCTGTAATAGCTTTGTTGTTAATGTCAGTTAAGTATAATATGTAGAACTTTACAGCTCTTTAAAAACTTACAATAAAAATATGATTAAAACGTTTCTAACATAGTTAAACATACTGACCCGAGTCAATGCTCGGCTGGCATAGATATCTGCCAAGCTGTGTAACTAAGGGGTTCCCCACTTCAGGTAACTTTGAGTCAAATCTTTCAGAGATCTGATGCGGTCGGTAAAGAATGGGACTCCCAAATCATCGTGAATTTGCGTGTTACCAATGTACCAAGGTGCACTGTTAGAAATGTGAAGACACTTGGATTTAAGTACCTGCAGTTCCCTGATATGAGTGCGAGTGACAGATGGGGCACGCATATTCCAAAATAGGAGGGATGTGCTGCTTGTACAGTAGAGCTCCATTCCTGATGGAGAGACCACTTCTCCTGTTTAAGAGAGGTCCCAGCACTCCCAGTCTTTGTGCCGCTTCTTTCCCACGTGATCGATATGAGTTGACCTGGTGAGCCGTGTATCAAGGGGTATCCCACGATAATGTGCGGTATCGAAAAACATTGGCTCTCCGAAGAGCCGAAATGGTCGGATTTTCGGGATGGGCCTACCGGCCTTACCGAAGAGCATCGCGGAAATCGTCGAGACATTGATGGTGATCCTCCATCCTCTCAGCCACCTCTCTACGTCACTGAGATGTCTCCAGGTATTTGACGAGCAGCGCTGGCTAACGGGACGTGGCTATGACGGCCGTGTCGTCCGCGTAGAGAGCTAACTTGACGTGGCGGGAAGGCGAAGGCATGCCGTTGACATACAGCCTGAATAGGATAGGAAAAATTATTCCACCCTGAGCTAGGCCAGCCTGCATTCGACGAGAAGTGGGTGTGGCTGTTTGTAAGGACGCTTCGAATGTCCGACTATTAAAGTAGGAAGATAAGTTTTTGACAATGTACGAAGGGAAATAAAGGACTGTTTGTAGAAGAGACCGAAGACCCATACAGAATAGAAGGCCTTAGCCACATTGAGGAAAAAAGCGCCTGTTAGCCACTTCTTGCCAAAGTTCCTAGACATTCTTTCTACGAGGCGGATGAACTGTAGCGTAGTGCTGTGTTTGAAGAGAGAAGAGCCGGATCCTTCCCGGGGTTCAGGATCAAAAAACGCGAGCGTGTTTCCAAGCTGCCGGCAAATAGTGGGTTGGAAAAATCGCGTTAGATAACAAGACGAGGAAGACGACACTTAGTGGTACATACTTCAAAACCCTATTCGGTTTATCGTTCTGACCTGGTGCCTTGCCGACTTTGAGGCCCCGAATGGCGTCTTGAACCTACGCGGGGTTCGTTAGCTTAGGCTCACTTGCGGGAGCAAAAGAGTATGCTCACATCACCTCAATGACTGCCGGTTCCGACGGGTCGTTTACCGGCTGAAATATGCCTCCATGCTGTCTGTAAGGGCTTCAGCTTTCTCAGAATCCGAGAGTGCAAGTCCCCCTGGTGCAACCAAAATAGGTGGAGTGGGGATATTCAACACCCATCTAGTCATCTTCCACAATGACTGGACATCCGGATCAGGCCGATTACAGGCTCCGCCTTGGCCTCCTTCCACTTAAGGGCAGTTGGCTGTGTGGTTTCCTCCACGGCTGCAGCATGTAAGCTGATGCTGTGAGATATGGCACTCCCCTGATAGGTGAGCGCGGCACAAGCAAAACACCGGGGTACGTAACCGCCGTATTGCTGCGTATGACCGAAAGGTTGGCAGCGCTTGCCCTGTAAGGCCTTTTGGGGCGCTGTACGCCTCCTTCGAGACTCGCAGGCCGCAGAGTTCGGTCAGAGAAAGCAATTCGCCACCTCTGGTCCAAACGCTACCGACACAAGTGCGGGGTTAGGGGGCAGGCTCTGGAGGTTTCGTGTTCACGGCTTCCGGAGCGGAGCTGCAAGAATCCCTGGACACAGATGCCCAAGATCCCCAACTCCTCCCGGACTACGTCGTCAGGAATTTGTCTGCGAAGATTCTTAATCAACAGACGTACACGAAGATTCTCCGGGAGAGAGGTATGAAAACTCACACCGTTCCTACCATAACGGGATCGCAGTGCGATGACCCTGGCTCTAAAGCCGTCTGCGGTTAGTGGGACAAGCATCAGCCTTCCCTCTTAATCTGCGCTGAGATCCCGCCGTGACACGATGCCCGTACTCACATCAGAAAGCCACGCGTGTTCCTGACCCCTCAGGCGTAATTAGGGGTCTTATTTGGCCGCTCGACTGCGGAAGCGAAATTAATAGTGGCCACTTAGGTATTTGAAGCGGCACTAACAGTCATACCACACAGAAGCCCGAAAGTCTCCGAGAGACAGGCGCCTAGTGGCTGCCTCACATGAGGCAGCGAGTTTAGAGTGGTCTTTCATCCTGGGCTGAGGGGTTGTACCGTCCAATTGGCTGTAGCGGACCGGGACGCTCGGCTACCACCGCAGCGTACGCCAGCCCACCTACGGTCGGTCCGAGCTACCGGCTGCTTTCGGCAGCTAGCTTGCCCGTGGTGGAGCCCCGGGCCGCGGGCCCTTCCCCGAACAGATACCCGGGCACAGGGCGGCGGCTGGCCGGCAACGACATGCCTTCGCCTTCCCGCCACGCCGGGCTAGCTCTCTACGCGGACGACACGACCGTCACAGCCACGTCCCGTCAGCCAGCGCTGCTCGTCAAACACTTGGCGACATCTCAGTGACCTAGATCTGAGGCTGAGAGAACAGAGGATCGCCATCAATGTCTCGAAGACCTCTGCCATGCTTTTCATTAAAGCCGGTAGGCGCATACGGAAACCCCGACCAGTTCACTTTTCGTTAAGCCAATCCCATGGGTTGATACAGCCCGTTATCTTGGAATGACCCTGGATACAAGGCTCAACTTGGCGACTCATATTGACCAGTTGAAAAAGAGGCACAGAGGCTGGGGGTGCTGGGACCTCTCCTAAACAGAAGTGGTCTCTACATGAAGAATAGAGTTCTGTTGCGATGGACTACGCATGCCCGGTCTGTCGGTCCGCCGCTTGCTCCAATATCAGAAAACTATCCAAGTGTCTTCGCATTGCTACCAGTGCACCTTGGTACATTGGTAACACAAATTCCGGATGATTTGGGATTCCCTTTCTCTACCGAACACATCAGATCTCTGAGAGATTTGACAGAAAGTTAGCTAATGTTGGGAACACTTTAGTTACGCAGCTCGGCAGATATCTACGCTGACCGAACGTTGACCCGGTAACCTAAAGCAGGGAAACCGGGATCGACAACTTTTCTGGCCACCCCTAAAGGCGGCCATGTCGACACATGGAATCGTGCCCTTCTGAATCTTTTCGACTACCATAAATGAGGTTATTTCCGTGCTTTTCCCTCAGTTTTAAGGCAAACGCCAGGGTATAACACGCAAAGAAGGGACACGGCCCGCACTCTTCTCACGTAAAGCGGCTAAATTTTTCCGCGATTAGTCTACCGCTAACTTTCAACATGACCATTGTGGTTTCGAATTCCAGAAAGCCTTCCAGCCAAAGTTAATCACCCCCGCATAAGGCCTATTGCCTCTTGAGCAATGGTCCTGAGTATGCCCACGTCGGGGTTTTCAACCGCGACGGGAAATCGTTAGTGTGAACGCAATCCCAGTTATAGTTTCAAGTGTCTGGTATTAAGCCCAATGATGCGGTAATCCAGGTAAGGCTATACAGATCGAGGGAATTCGTCTTGCGCTTTCGCGCGTCTCCACCCCTCAGCTCTTTGATTGGTTGGATTAGCTTCTAGCAGCATTCTCTGCCCATCGAAAGGAGTAAGAGCATTTTCTGTTCATAGAAAGGAGTAATAGCATTCACTGCTAATCACAAGGAGTATCAACGTCTGGCAGTACAAAAACGATGCCTACCAAAAGGCAGTAATATATTCACTACCCGTTACCAGAAGGAGTAGCGACGCAGCGCTATACTGTTCATTCATTGTTCAGCCTTAGGAATAGCAGCTAGCAGCATAGATCATCTACTCGTAGTTTATCTAGCAGCATCCTGCCCCATTGAAGTGGTCCTGACCACAGATCATGTCCTGACAGAGCTGTCCTCTGTCCAGCTCTCCGCTACGCATTCTACTGCGCATCTCCGGTCAAGTGGCTCCACAGGTAGCATTCACTCGCCCGCTGTCGACCGGACCACACCGGAGGAGTGTTTCCTGCCGTTGGTTAAACTACAATCCCGGGTCCTAGGCCGCAATACGAAGACAGGCTTAGATAACGAATTGTGTACAAGTAGGACGTTTAACAAATACGTTTGTGTTTACTGTAGTTGTTAATTCATAACAACCTATCCTACAGTAACCCACATATATACAAAGTACAATTATTGTTGTTGAATTTGGTAGTGGAAACGTCTAGTCATGTGGCACCATATGTTCAGGTCTCCAGAGTGAATCTCAATCCAAAGTGAAATGGATCCTTGTGTTTGTCCTGTGTCGTGTATTAGTGCCAGTGGGCTCCTGCATGAAATAGACAACTTTAAAATATTTGCCTCAATATTAGGTAAACCTCAGTGCAACAGAACTGAAACCAGCACTGGACATATGTAATACATTATTAACATGCACACCAATATAATAAAATAATATACATCCAACCAAGTCACTTTATACGGACACATAATAGGCGCACCAAGAAGTTTTCGGGGGGG
>Ga0209629_10003827_pt1 | contig 10947 bp, 10 predicted proteins | sample TergutCu122P5_FD_187286 | JGI IMG/M metagenome (GOLD analysis project Ga0209629, IMG submission 187286) | Cubitermes ugandensis P5 segment gut microbial communities from Kakamega Forest, Kenya - Cu122 P5 (SPAdes) (version 2) | ecosystem: Host-associated > Arthropoda: Insects > Digestive system... | reverse complement strand
GAGGGCGTGCACCTCGTCCACGATCAGGGTGCGGACGTGCGCGAGGGTGGAGGCGGCCTGGCTCGACAGCATGAGGAAGAGGGACTCGGGCGTCGTGATGAGAATGTCCGGCGGATGGGCGATCAGTGAGCGGCGTTGCGCGGCCGGAGTGTCGCCGCTGCGCACGGCGACCCGGATGCCGGGGGAGGGTAGGCCGCGGGCCGCGAGGAGGTGCGCGATGCCCTCCAGTGGCAAGGTGAGGTTGCGCTCAATGTCCACGGCCAGCGCCTTGAGGGGCGACACGTATAGGACACGCGTGTGGCGTTGGGGAGCCGGCTCGGTCAACAGGGTGTCGATGCTGTGCAGGAACGCCGCGAGTGTCTTGCCCGAGCCGGTGGGGGCGATGACCAGGGCGTTGCGCCGGGACGAGATGGCCTCCCAGGCGGCCTCCTGGGCGGGTGTCGGCGCCGCGAAGTTCCCGGCGAACCAGTCCCTGGTCGCCTGGCTGAAAGCGCTCAAGCCTGCGGGCATGCGTCAATCATGGCGCACGGCTCCCTCCTCGGCGCCGACCCGTGTCGGTCTCGTCTATCCTTGTCCGGTGTTCGAGACGGAATTGTGGCGGCGTCTGACCGCCGCGCTGGGCGAGGGGTACGTCCGCACCTGGGCGGAGACGCAGGTGATTGCCGGACTGTCCGACCGGACGGTCGTCGAGGCGTTGCGGGACGGCGTTCCCCACCAAACCATCTGGCGGGCCGTGTGGGCGGCGCTGGAACTGCCGCCGAATCTGCGGTGAGACACGCCGGCGTGTCGCCTTGTTCATCGAACACGTGTTCGCTATGCTGTTATCCACAGGCGCCGAAGTCCGGAAGAGTTATCCACCAGTGGATGACTGGCAATGCGAATTGTCGGTGGCCTTGCCTAGATTGACGGTATACCCGCGGCCGACCCGCGGGTGACCACCGTCACCGCGGCGGTGGCGTCCGGGCGACACACGTCCGGACAAGCACGAAAGGTGGACGACAATGGCTGTAGCGGACCGCGAAAAGGCGCTGGAGGCGGCCCTGGCGCAGATCGAGAAGGCACACGGCAAGGGCTCGGTCATGCGCCTGGGCGATCAGGTGGCCGTGCCCATCGACGTGATCCCCACGGGGTCGGTTGCCCTCGACGTGGCCTTGGGCGTGGGCGGCATGCCCCGCGGGCGCATCGTCGAGATCTACGGACCCGAGTCGAGCGGCAAGACGACGGTCGCGCTCCATGCGATCGCGAATGCCCAGCGCATGGGCGGCATCTGCGCGTTCATCGATGCCGAGCACGCCCTCGATCCCACGTACGCGCACGCCCTCGGCGTGAACACGGACGAACTCCTGGTCAGCCAGCCCGACAACGGCGAACAGGCTCTGGAGATCGCCGACACGCTGGTCCGTTCGGGCGCGCTGACGCTGCTGGTGATCGACTCGGTCGCGGCCCTGACGCCCCGGGCCGAGATCGAGGGCGAGATGGGCGACAACCACGTGGGCCTGCAGGCGCGGCTGATGAGCCAGGCGCTGCGGAAGATGGCCGGCGGGCTGAAGCAGTCGAACACGTGTGCGATCTTCATCAACCAGTTGCGTCAGAAGATCGGCGTGATGTTCGGGTCCCCGGAGACGACGACGGGCGGCCAGGCGCTGAAGTTCTACTCGTCCGTGCGCCTCGACGTGCGCCGCATCGAGTCGCTGAAGGACGGCACCGACGTGGTGGGCAACCGGACGCGCGTCAAGGTCGTGAAGAACAAGGTCGCCCCGCCGTTCAAGCAGGCCGAGTTCGACATCCTGTACGGCAAGGGCATCTCCCGCGAGGGGTCGCTCATCGATCTCGGCGTGGACGCCGGGATCGTGCGCAAGGCCGGGGCGTGGTTCACCTACGAGGACACGCAGTTGGGCCAAGGGAAGGAGAACGCGCGGTCGTTCCTCATCGCGAACCCCGACCTGGCCGACGAGCTCGAGGCACGGATCAAGGCCACGCTCGGCTTCGGCGACGCCTCCGGACATGTCCTCGACGACGACGCCGTTCCGGCCGGGGTCGACCCCGAGACCGGCGAAGTGGACTTCTGAGTCCGGGTGGCCGGTGAGGAGGAGTACGTGACGACGGTGCGAGCGCCGCGGCGCCTCGGCCGGGATCCGGCGGGTCCCGACCCGGTGACGGCGGCCGACGCCCGCGCCGGCGTCCCCGTCGAGGCCGATGCCGTGGAGGTGGCGCGGGAGATCGCGCTGCGGCGGCTCGACCAGCGCGCCTGCACGCGGGCCGAACTGCGGGCGCACCTGGTGTCCCGCGGCACCCCGGAGGCTGTCGCCGATGAACTCCTCGCCCGGTTCGAGCAGGTGGGCCTCGTGGACGACGCCGCGTTCGCGGCGGCCTGGACCGCCAGTCGGCACGGTGTGCGGCACCTGTCTCGGCGTGCCGTCGCCCAGGAACTGCGGGCGAAAGGCCTGGACGAGGCCCTGATCGTCGCCCAGACGGCGACGATCGACGAGGACAGCGAACTGGCGGGTGCCCGGGCGCTGGCGGCGACGAAACGGCGTGCGCTTGCCGGCCTGCCGTACGCCGTGGCCTACCGGCGGTTGGCGGGCGTGCTCGGACGCAAGGGCTACGGGACCGGCATCGTCGTCCAGGTCGTGCGGGATTCCCTGGCGGCCTGGGGCGCGCCGGCCGGCGAGGGCGCACCACCGGAGCCTGACCTGTAGCCACCGCGCGCAGCGGCCCCGGTGCGACAATGGGCAGCCACGTTCCTGGAGCGGAACGAGGTGCTGCTGCCCTGAGCGGGAGGCGATCAGGTGATGCCCGGCCGGTCAGCGCCAGACGGCCTTCACGATGATGAGCCCGAGCAGGACCCACACGACGATCACCGGCACGGCGTGATACCAGCGGCCCTTCAGGCCCTGGGCCTGGTTGGCGCGCTCGCGGCACTCGGCCATGACCGGGTCCGGGATCAGCCGCACGATCACGGCGATCAGCGCGGGCAGCAGGATGATGTCGTCGAGAAGCCCGATCACCGGGATCACGTCGGGGATCAGGTCGATCGGCGACAGCGCGTAGCCCACGGCGATCACGGCCAGGATCTTGGGGAGGGGCGGCGTATCCGGGTGCTTGAGCGCGAGGAACACGGCCGGAAGGTCTGTCTTGAGCTGCGTGGCCCTCGCCCGGAGATTGGCCCTGAGTCGCGTCGCCCTCTCGCGCACGTTCATGGGCCGCCTCCTCGTCCGCCATTCTAGGGGCGCGGCCGGAGACCGTGACCGGACGATGCGCTCGGGCGTCCCGGTAGAGTGGGCCGACGATGACAAGCGATCCGACAACGCCCAACCCGCCGACGGACGACCCGGCGGGGGACGCGGCATCCATGCCCGGCGACGGCGTCCGCACGTACCAGGTGATCACGTACGGCTGCCAAATGAACGTCCATGACTCGGAGCGGATCGCCGGCGTGTTGGAGGCCGCGGGCTTCGTGCCCGCCCCGCCGGGCCTGCCCGCTGAGCCCGGCGTGCCCGGTCTGGCCGATGTGGTGGTGTTCAACACGTGCGCCGTGCGGGAGAACGCGGACAATCGCCTGTACGGCAACCTCGGGCACATGGCCCAGGCGAAGCAGCGCCATCCCGGAATGCTGCTGGCGGTCGGCGGGTGCATGGCGCAGAAGGACCGCGAGACGCTGCTGGCGCGCGCACCGTGGGTCGACGTCGTCTTCGGCACCAACAACCTCGGTTCGCTGCCCGTGCTGCTTGACCGGGCCCGGCGCGAACACGCCAGCCAGATCGAGATCAAGGACGCCCTGGAGACGTTTCCGTCGACGCTGCCGACGCGCCGCGACTCCCCGTACGCCGCGTGGGTGGCGATCAGCGTGGGCTGCAACAACACGTGCACCTTCTGCATCGTGCCCAGCCTGCGGGGGGCCGAGCGCGACCGGCGGCCGGGGGACATTCTGCGCGAGATCGAGGTGCTGGCAAGCCGAGGCGTCCAGGAGGTGACGCTTCTGGGCCAGAACGTGAACACCTACGGCGTCGAGTTCGGCGACAAGGCCGCGTTCGCGTCGTTGCTGCGTGCGTGCGGCGGTGTGGAGGGCCTGCGCCGGGTGCGCTTCACGTCGCCCCACCCGAAGGACTTCACGGACGACGTGATCGCGGCGATGGCCGAGACGCCCAAGGTGATGCCGCAGTTGCACATGCCGGCGCAGTCCGGTTCGGACGACGTGCTGCGGCGGATGCACCGGCCCTACCGCCGCGAACGGTTCCTGGGGATCCTCGACAAGGTGCGCGCCGCGATGCCGGATGCGGCGATCACCACCGACCTGATCGTGGGCTTCCCGGGGGAGACGGAGGACGATTTCCTCGCCACGCTCGACTTGGTCCGGGAGGCTCGCTTCGCGGCGGCGTTCACCTTCGAGTATTCGATCCGTCCCGGGACGCCGGCGGCGACCATGCCCGACCAGGTCCCGCGCCCGGTCGTGCGGGAGCGCTACGAGCGTCTGGCTGCCCTCGTCAGCGACATCGCCTGGGAAGAGAACCTCAAGCAGGTGGGACGGCGCGTCGAGGTGATGTTCGCCGACGGCGAAGGACGCAAGGATGCGGCGACCCATCGGATGAGTGGTCGCGCCCGCGACAACCGGCTGGTCCATGTCGCGGTCGACGAGACGGACCGGCCGCGCCCGGGCGACGTGGCCGAGGTGGAGGTGACGTACGCCGCCCCGCATCACCTCGTCGCCGACAACGGCCTGCTGAGCCTGACGCGCACCGCGGGTGGGGACGCGTGGGCGGCGCGGACGGAAGCCGCCCGGCGATGACCGACCGTCCGGTGCTCGTGCTGGTTGGGCCGACGGCGAGCGGCAAGACGGGCCTCGCCATCGAGGTCGCGTGTCGGTTGATCGGGCGGGGACAGCCCGCGGAGATCGTGAACGCGGACTCCATGCTGGTTTACCGGGGCATGGACATCGGCACCGCAAAACCGACGCTCGCGGAGCGGCGGGGTGTGCCGCACCACCTGATCGACGTGGCCGAGGTCACGTGGGTCGCCTCGGTCGCCGAGTTCCAGGCGATGGCGCGAGCGACGATCGCCGAGGTGAAAGGACGGGGGGCGGTGCCGCTCGTGGTTGGGGGCTCGTCGCTGTATCTGCACGCGATCCTGGACGAGATGTCGTTCCCCCCGACGGATCCGGACGTGCGGGCCCGCTGGCAGGCCGAGCTGGATCGCGTCGGGGCGCCGGCGTTGCACGCGGTTCTCGCGGAGCGCTCTCCGGAGGTGGCGGCCGGGATTCTTCCGGGCAACGGGCGCCGGATCGTTCGGGCCCTCGAGGTGATCGATCTGACGGGGACGTACACCTCGGTGCTGCCCGAGCCGCGGTACGCCCTGGCGGACGTCCACCAGTTCGGGCTGGCCGTGGAGCGCAACACGCTGGACGAGCGGATCGCCGCCCGCGTGGACTCGATGTGGGAGCGCGGCCTGGTCGACGAGGTGCGCGCCCTGGAGCGTCGCGGACTCCGGGATGGGCTCACCGCGTCGCGTGCGCTGGGCTACCGGCAGGTGCTGGCGTTCCTCGACGGTTCGCTGACCGAGGCGGAGGCTCGGCAGGCCACCGTCGAGGCGACACGCCGGTTCGCCCGCAAGCAGATGGGCTGGTTGAGGCGCGATGCGCGCATCCACTGGTGCGACGCCGGTGAGGCCAGTGTCGTCGACACCCTTGTGTCCTTGGCCGCCATGCCATGATTGAGGCCCATGAGGTCTTTTTCCTTCGCCAAGGGCCAGGCCACGCTGAACGACTTCGTGCTGATCACGGATCGGCACAATACGATGCCGCTGAGCGAGGCCGACGTGGCCTGGATCTGCGACCGCCGTGCCGGAATCGGCGCCGACGGGGTCCTGCGCGCGGTCAAGGGCGAGTTCATCCGGGAGTGGCGGGGCGATCCCGACTGGTGGTTCATGGACTACCGCAACGCGGACGGGTCGGTCGCCGACGCGTGCGGCAACGGGCTTCGTCTGTTCGTCCGGTACCTGATTCAGGAAGACCTGGCGCCACGCAACGAGGTGTTCGTGGGCACGCGGGCTGGTGCGCGCACCGTGTGGGAGTTGTTCGACGGACGCCTGCGGGCCACGATGGGCCCGGTGAGCATCGACGAGGAGCCGACCTGGGTCGCGCTCGGCGGTCACCGCTACGAGGCGCATGGGGCCGATGTGGGCAATCCGCACGCCGTCGTGCTGCTGGACGCGCCGGTGGACGCGCTCGACCTGCGCGCGCCGGTCACGTTCGACCGGGAACGGTTCCCGGCCGGCGTCAACGTCGAGTTCGCTGCCCGAGCCGGGGAGCACCGCCTGCGCCTGCGCGTTGTGGAACGCGGTGTCGGGGAGACGCGTTCCTGTGGCACGGGCGTGGTCGCGGCCGCGGCTGTCGCCGCCCAGGCGTGGACGGGGGAGCCGGTCGGCGACCTCGGCGTCGACGTCCCGGGCGGGCGGCTGGACGTGCGGCTGCGCGACGGGCAGAGTTACCTCACGGGACCCGCGGTGGTTGTCGCGCGGGGCGAGGCCACCCTGCCGGACTAGCACAAGGGAAGCTGTTGGCGCGCGCCCCGTGGAATGTGCCAGGCTGGAGCGGATGATGGACGACACACAGACCAGTGGACCGATCGGCGCCCCCGTGGAGGGGGAGGCCGACTGGGCGTCGCTGCTCGCCCCGGCGGACGGTTTCGACGCGGCAACGTTCGACGACGGCGCCGACGACCTGGCGGACCGCATCTCGCTGATGCGGGTGCCGGGCCTGTCAACCGACCTGGAGGATATCCGCGAGGTCGAGTACCGCCAGTTGCGCCTGGAGAGGGTCGTACTCGTCAGCGTCTGGCACGAGGGGACGCAGGAGGACGCCCATGCGGCCGTGCGCGAGCTGGCCGCGCTGGCGGACACGGCCGGGTCGCAGGTGCTGGACGCCCTGATCCAGCGGCGCGACCACGTGGACCCGTCCACGTACATCGGGCGCGGCAAGGTGGACGAGGTCAAGCGTGTCGTCGAGGCGACCGGGGCTGACACGGTCATCTGCGACGGCGAGCTCACCCCCGCGCAACTGCGGACGCTGGAGGACAAGGTGGGCGTGAAGGTCGTCGACCGCACGGCGCTGATCCTTGACATCTTCGCCCAGCACGCCCGGAGCGTCGAGGGTAAGGCCCAGGTGGAGTTGGCCCAGCTGTCGTACCTTAAGCAGCGGCTGCGCGGCTGGGGCGACTCCTTGTCGCGACAGGTGGGTGGTCGGGCCGCCGGCGGCGTCGGCATCGGCGGACGCGGTCCCGGCGAAACGAAGATCGAGACGGACCGCCGCCGCATCAACACGCGCATCGCCCGCCTGCGGGCCCGTCTGCGCGACCTCGACGCCACGCGTGCCCTCCAGCGGGCGGACCGGCGGCGCAACCGCATCCCGTCGGTCGCGATCGTCGGCTACACGAATGCGGGCAAGTCGAGCTTGCTCAACCGGCTGACCGGGGCGGGGGTGATGGTCGAGGACGCCCTGTTCGCGACGCTCGACCCCACGACCCGGCGTTCGCGCACGGCGGACGGCCGCGTGTACACGCTCACCGACACGGTCGGGTTCGTCCGCCACCTGCCGCACGACCTCATCGAGGCCTTCAAGTCGACGCTGGAGGAGGCGGCGCAGGCCGACCTGCTCGTGCACGTCGTCGACGGCGCCGACGCCGACCCGATGGCGCAGGTGGGGGCGGTCCGCGACGTGCTGCGGCAGATCGGGGCGGGCGAGGTGCCGGAGCTGATGGCCGTGAACAAGGTCGACGCGGCGTCCGCGGACACGCTCGCCGATCTTGCGGTCACCTTGCCGGGCGCGGTGTTCGTCTCGGCACGGACCGGGGCCGGGCTGGACCGGTTGCGCGGGGCCATCGAGGACCGGTTGCCGGTGCCGGGCGCGCTGGTGCGGGTACTGATCCCGTACGACCGCGGCGACCTGGTCGATCGCCTCCACCGACAAGGGGACTTGTCGGGCACGGAGGAGCACACCGCGGACGGGACGCTGATCACGGCCCGGGTGCACGCCGACCTGGCCGGCGAGTTGGCGCCCTACGAGGTCGAGCGCGATGGCTGACATCCGCCCGATGCGGCCGGACGAACTGGACGATGTCGCCGCGTTCGTCAACGTCTGCTGGCGGGCCGCATACCCCGGGATCCTCGACGAGGACTTCCTGGCGGGTCTCACGACGGCGGACCGGGCGCGCCGGATGCGCCGTGCGATCGACGGATGCGGCGCGACCGCATGGGTGGCCGGCGAGGATGGGGATGTGGCCGGCATGGTCGTCGCGGGCCCGTCGTCGGTCGAGGAGTATCCGGACGACGGCGAGATCCACATGCTGTACGTCCACCCGGATCATCTTCACACCGGTTTGGGCCATGCCCTGATCACCCACGCGTGCGACAACCTGGCACGCGCCGGCCACCGGTTCTGCATCCTGGACGTGTTCGCGGGCAACGCGCGGGCGATCCGGTTCTACCGGTCGCACGGCTTCGAGACGGTCCGGCACGCCACCACGACCATGGGACGGCCCGGCGGCCACGGCTACCCGCTGGAGTTCATGCGCAGGCCGTTGTCGCCTCGCGGGTGCGCCGACCGGGAGGTGGCGATCCGACGGGCCCGGGACGAGGACCTGGAGATGGTGGCCGGGTTCGCCGTCGCGCTCGCCGATTTCAACCGGGCGCATCATCCGCCGCGCTACACCCGGGACGACTATGCACCCGTGCGGCTGGCGTGCCGGGCCGCGGCCGAGCAGGGCTTCCGGTCCCGGGACGAGGACGCGTCGTACCTTATCGCCGAGGTGGATGGAACCCCGATCGGCTACGCCCTTGCGCGCATCGTCGCGTCGGCCCCCGAGGCCGACAATGGCACGGGCCCTACCGGCGTGCTGGACGAACTGTTCGTCGCCGAGTCCGCCCGGGGATGCGGCGCCGGCACCGGCCTGCTGGACGCCTCCTTGGCGTGGCTGCGGAGCCGGGGTCCACGACGGGTCCGGTTGGACGCGTACGCCTGGAATGCCCCGGCCCGGGCCCTGTACGAGCGGTGCGGTTTCACGGTGAGCTCGCTGTGCTACGACCGGTTCCTGGACGAGGACGCACCGGCCGCCTGACCGCTCGTCTTGCGTCGCGGACGCGTGCCCGGGCACGGTCGGACGGGGCTACCATCTCGTCCATGATGCTCTCCCGTCTCGTTGCGCGGTCGATACCCCTGCGCCGAATTCGGGAGCGAATGCCCCGGCGCTGAGGTCCGGGTTCAATCAGACGACACGTCCGGCCTGATCCGCACACCGATCGTTTGCCTGCGGACAAGGCATGACGTGCGCGGCGTCCCCACCATTCGACCATCTGGAGGCCACCATGCCGATCAAGATTCCCGAGGACCTGCCCGCCAGGTCGGTGCTCGAAGGCGAGAGCATCTTCGTGATGACGACCCGCCGCGCCGAGACGCAGGACATCCGGCCCGTGCGCCTGGTGATCCTGAACCTCATGCCGACGAAGATCGCGACGGAGACGCAGCTGATGCGGTGCCTGTCGAACTCGCCGATCCAGGCCGAGATCGACCTGCTGCAAACGTCGTCCCACACGGCCGGCAACACGTCCCCGGAGCACCTGGCGTCGTTCTACAAGACGTTCGACGAGATCCGGGACGACCGCTACGACGGCATGATCATTACGGGCGCGCCCGTCGAACACCTCGACTTCGAGGATGTCGACTACTGGCCCGAGCTGACCCGCATCCTCGACTGGACGCTCACGAACGTGTACTCGACGTTCCACATCTGCTGGGGTGCCCAGGCCGGGCTGTACTACCACTATGGTGTGCGGAAGTATCCCCTGGCCAGCAAGTGTTTCGGCGTCTACTGGCATGATGTGCTCGCCCCCGCGTCGCCGCTGTTCCGGGGGTTCGACGACGCATTCCCGGCGCCGCACTCCCGCCACACCGAGGTCCGCCCAGACGACATCATGGCTTGTCCCGACCTCGAACTGCTGGCCACCTCGCCCGAGGCCGGGGTGCACGTGTGCGCGCGGCGGGGCCTGCGCCAGGTGTTCGTCAGCGGCCATGGCGAGTACGACGCGGACACGCTGGCCCAGGAGTACGCCCGCGACCGCGACCGGGGTCTCGATATCGAGGTGCCGGTCGGCTACTTCCCCGGCGACGATCCGGCCCGCGTCCCGCGGATGACCTGGCGGGCGCACGCGAGCCTGCTGTATTCCAACTGGCTGAACAACGTCGTGTACCAGGACACCCCCTACCATCTGGAGGACCTGGAGCCGCTGCCGTCCCGGCGAGGTCGCTCCGATTGACGCCTTGCCACGTCTGTGCTCAGGGGCGGCTGGAGCAGGCGACTCGACCTCGGGCGCCGGCATGAGCCGGAGCAGCGGTCCACCCGGCGTTCGCGCGCGTTTGCCTCGTCGCTGCCTCCCCTGGGGCCGAAGTTGCTGCTTGTCACTGCGGCCGGCTTCTTGTTTTCGCTCATGGGGGCCGCGGCCGGTGCGATCGCGCTCGCGGACGTGGAGCGTCGTTCCGGTCGCGGCCTTCCTCTACCTTGCGCCCACATTCGGCGTTCTCGACCCGCGAAACCTCCTGGTGGTGCTCGATCACTCCGTGTTCGAGCAGTGGGGGACAGTCACGTCGATGCCGGTCGGGGACATCGGGCCCGCGGGCGCGTGGCTGGGGTTGGCGGCCTATGGGATCGTGCTGGCAGGGCTCACGTTCCTGTTGCCGCTACGGCGCTGGCGCTACCCGGACTGATCCGCCCACATGGGGCCGAAATGCTGGACGCTCCTCGGAGTCGGTGTCGCGGTCACACCCCGCGTAGAGTGCCAGCATGTCGACCAGCGAGCCCATGCCGTCGTCCTCCAGCCCGAATGACCTTGTCACCCAGGTGCTCACCACCTGGCCCGTGTTCGACGGCCACAACGACCTGCCGCATGCCCTGCGGGCGAAGG
>Ga0209629_10003825_pt1 | contig 10951 bp, 12 predicted proteins | sample TergutCu122P5_FD_187286 | JGI IMG/M metagenome (GOLD analysis project Ga0209629, IMG submission 187286) | Cubitermes ugandensis P5 segment gut microbial communities from Kakamega Forest, Kenya - Cu122 P5 (SPAdes) (version 2) | ecosystem: Host-associated > Arthropoda: Insects > Digestive system... | reverse complement strand
TTCCAACAACTTTCTTCAGTTTCCTGTCACTTCCTCCCCCCTTCCAACTTTAACAAGGATAAGGTCACTTGGGCCTTCCCGTAAAGCGTACCGATCGGGCCTTACAATTTTTCTTCTGTTTTTTTTCTTGGGGGGGGGGGCTAAAATAAAACGCTCTCTCGGTATGTCGTGTTATCTTTCGTCCTTTCCGCAAGACTAATCTGTGCTTATTACTATCTGTTACAATGCTTGCTTCTGCCAGTTCCTTCCCAGTTATTTCATTATGTAAATAGCCTCTTCCTGAGGCACCAACAAATGGTTCGAGGAATTTCATTAGGTCATGTACCAGCCTTTCCGAGTCCTTCTTTCTAATTGTCCAGTTCTCCGTTCCGAGCGATCCGATCCTCTCAGCTCTAAATGTTATCGCCTACAATGGGAAGTGACGTCATGCAGTGCGGGAGATACCAACGCTTCACGGGAACCTGTCGCTTCCACCTGCACCGAACACCGTGAAATATTTTATTTCACAGTCCCGCAGTTTCTCGGCGTATTCCACTTGTATAGACGAGAAGGGGGTCACTGCAAGCAGTTTCATGTTTGCTGTTTCGGTAGTAGCGAAGCTGCTGGACTGAGGGCAGTGTGCGGCCTTGACTTTTACCAGCAGTGGTAGTGGGGAGATAGGGGAAGTACACTGCATGCAATATTAATAGTTGCCACATAAACACAACCGGATATACGACAAAAACTATAGCTTAATAATAAAAAAAAGCTGACGCATGAAACTTGCTATACACGACTAACGCAGTGTATGAAGACAAGAATTCAAAAGTGAAACACACTGAGAATGCACAACGCAGGGTGGTGGAATATCTAGAATATTTTAAAATTCCTATACCTGAAGGTGAACATTTGCGCATAAGATGGAAGTGAGTGGCCAGCTTCATGCTCCGGGCGCTTCATTCCAGAAAAAAGAACTCCATGTGCCACACACCCGGTACGGATGTCGTGCAGGAAAACATCTCTGCCCCTGCCGATAAGCAAACTGCGATTACCCCCGGCCGGTCATTCTCCCAACCTAGTCACTATGCTGATTTATGCCAGCTCATTATAAAATTACCTGTTCGTGGCCTAAAACCGTAATATTACCTGTAATTTGATTTCGGTATGAAACTCGGCCTTTCACACCAAGTCCCAGTTTAAGCATTTCATTCCAGCCGCCAAGAAGCTCCAGAACGGATTACTGCGTTGGCCGCGTACAAACGTTTCGTTCTGCGCAACTGACAGAATTTTTGAGAGGCATGGGAAGAAACTTGGAGAGAAACAGGTCTACTTAGAGGAAAATGTGACCCGACAAAGGATTCCATTTAATGTACTTATTTGTGGTTTACTGAACGACCCTTTGTATATCTCTTATTGCAGAAGGTGGAGTGGTGTTATTGGTGAATAATCAACTGAAGAATCTGTAGAAGAGACCGGTCGAAGCCCAATTTGAGGTTCTATTCCAGCATACGCATGAGCGGAAAGAAGAAAACCTATGAGACATCTAGATCGAACTAGACAGTCTTCACGTCCCCCGAGCTACGTAGCACGTACACGACGGCAACGTTCTACTACAACTCACTGGAGATACTTACAAAATAAGAACCGTCACGATTGTAAACCTACCCTACCATGATTAAACAGGACTGATGGAACGTGTTGGGCGAGTGTGTAGGAAAGCGGCCAATACACGAGAAGGGAGATACATGCTTATGCAGTTATACAATGTTCTCAGGGAAGGAAAGCAAACTCGATAATGACGGGTAGGTCTGCAGGGCATTAAATTAAGTTCTCAATAAGACATAAGCCTACAGCTTTCGTCATAAACACCAACGTCAAAATGTTTCAGGCAACAGACGAGAAACTGAACTTGTAGAGAAAGTTAGCAATACATGTAAAAGAACACAAACAAAAGAACACCCACTGTTGTCGTAGGTTGTAAGCCATACCTTCGCAAATATAATTTTTCAAATTCATACTAATTTTTCTAACCAACAAGTTGCACAGTTACGCACTTTGACACACGTGTAACTAAGGGTTTCTATGTTATCTGCTGCATGTTTCATACGATTTACTTGTACATGTATTGATAATACTTTTTCTAAAGATCATACCTTTAACTCTGTCAACAACGAATAGTTACGACAGACAGTCAAGCCCAAGGGGAGATACAAACTGGTAAAGAACGTGTCTGAATTATACCCTACTGCACTCCTTTGGAACGTCATTAAATTGCATATATGTTATTCATAGTCAGTTACCATACCCCACCTTCAAAAGGACATGAAATACGCGGCCTCGAACAAATTTTACACCACTAACCAAACACACACGATGATTTTTACGCATGGAATAATATTCTGTAGATAAACCACAATGAATGGACAATATGCTTTCACTTCGCATGTCAACGAATGGGTTTCGAGCCCAGGAACGACAGGGAGAGTATATACACTGCATTAGTGACCCCAAAGAGCTGCTATGTCATGCACTTACGGGCATATTAAACGAGTATCAGTTTCCTGAACAACGTCCCCTTGTCCATCTACTCACATTATTGTGCCAGGTCTATGGAAATTTTTACGTATTACTGTACTCGTGGGGCTTTTTGCCATGGCATATGAAATCCAAAACTGTGTAATTACATTACACACATTTCATCCATTAATCTAAGGCTTAGACATACAATAAAATCGTTACCTTAATAAAACAGATGGAACAATAACGCAACTAATACCTTATTTATTTAAGATACAAGACTTCGGAACAGGAATAATACAATTACAAAGTTATAAACATGCAATAAAATAAATGATATAACTTAATTACCGTTAAGCTCTGCCACACAAAAATTAAACAAATACAAAATTCTGAAAACACAGCAAAACATTAATGGCAAAATTGAATTAACCGTCTGAAGTCAACTGGTTATTTAAGTACTACAAGATCAATATTTAAAACAAAACACTACATTCCTATCCACAGGATATATCTGTTTCATACAGTTCTTAAAACAGCATTATTTCCCTAAACTGCACTAACCGCTGGGCCTTCGTACTGCAGACAAAGTGCGGCTACTAAGCAGAACTGTGTCTTTAAGCAAAATTCAGGTTAATATTAATCTTCACAGGGTTGTCAGTGAAATCCAAATTACGAATAAAAAGCAAGCATAGAAGAAGTAACAGGAAGCTGCTCTGGCACCACAGATAGGTTCATTGAGTTCGGGAACCAAAGGAAGTCAAGACACCAGGGAAAGGATAACAACTTGATATTATTCATTCCCTGCATTGTTCTTACAATCAATCATATACACCGAGAAGTGCACATGGAAAGTTTACAAAATGTACATAAGTTTTTAAAAACTGCTATATGTTTCGGCGCCAAGGCATCATCCTCAGGGAGACTCAAATACAAAGAAGCACAAGCACCTATGATCGGTGCTTGTACCAATGATTGGCACTTGCGCTTGTCGTAAGTAACGGAAACGTTAGCATGAAGACTGATTCTTTTTTGCAGCCACATGTACAGCCTCTGATGACAAAGAGAGACAGAGAGAGAGATGGGCAGTGCAACAACAGAACGGGTCAAGTTGCAGATAGACACATGATGAACCCTTCCGACAATTTGACGAAAAGTGTGCTAGCTATCCAGCCTTTTGGACTAACTCCAATATACCATTCAGGTGAGCAGCATCTTTCAGATCTGAGATGCTGTATTCTATTACGACAGTGTATACTATTAAGACAGCACCAGATATTCCAGCAGCGTTTGCACTGTAAACGGCAGTAGCGGCAGCCCCTCAATCTGCATAAAGACACCGACAAATGTATTTTTGTGTAACATTGGGACCCGGCCATAAGCAACATTAAATCCTGTTTTGACACAGCTCCAAATTCTGAGGGGGCAATTCTTCCCACCACGTTCTTCAGGACCTTGAGGCATTCGTGAAATCCCTGTCTCAAATCGAAAATGCTGTGAAGTACTGACGCCGTTTGTGGTCACCAAAGATAAATTCAGTCTTTCTCGAACACTATGTACCATCTTTACCAACAGAATTTTTCTCAGGATTAAACCAGTCCCCAGCCCCACATTTTTATGCGAAGCTTCTGGGCCTAAAAGACCGTCGTCAGACGGAAACCAAGTCCCTGCACGTCCTGTAAGTTTTGAAAGTTTCAGTTATAAGTAAAAAAAAACCCGTACAAATAGCCAACCAACCGTCCCAATTTCTAACTTCCTCATACGGTTGCACCGGAAATCAAAATGCCCACTTATCTTAAAACCATAATGAATGTCGACCAGTAAAATTTGTACTATTTTGGACGCTCTGTAGAGAGAGACGTGGGCAATTATACCTAGCAGAGGGGAAAAGAAATAACTAAAGGGGCAAGGTGCTACACTACCCTAAACCCCTGCATAATCTATATACGAGGTCTGTAAATAAAGTAATAAGACAGCCTGCGTACCGCACGATCTGGCAACACTGCGGGCTCGCCCTTCACGTGAAGGGTAGGTAAACGTCTCATAGACTTCAAGCATGAGTTTCAACTCGCTAGCGTCACCACGCTAATTTTAGTGCAGTTTTTTGTGAAGCAGTGTGTGTGTGTGTTGTGTGTGTGTGCGTACGTGCGTGCGTGTGTGTGTGTGTCACGGAAATGGAAGAGCGCAATTTCGAGCAACGATGTGCAATCAAGTTTTGTGTCAAACTTGGGGAAACCGGCACTGAAGCTGTCAATAAACTGAAACAGGCCTATGGGGAGCATGCTTTGTCGAGATCACAAGTGTTCAGAGGGCCGTGAATCCATTAAAGATGAAACCCGCTCTGGAAGACCTTCAACTTCGAAAACGGATAACAATGTGGAGAAAGTGCGAGCCCTTGCGCGGTCAGACCGTCGACTCACAGTGCGAATGATCGCTAGTGAGTTAAATTTGAACCAGGCCACGGTCCATCGCATTTTAACACTAGGAATTAGCCATGAGAAAAATGTGTGTGAAGATTGTTCCCAAAAACCTGACAATCGAACAGAAGGAAATTCGGAAGGACGTGTGTCTTCATCTTCCGGAAAGGATCCAAAGTGACAGAAATTTCTTGAAGAACGTGATTACAGGTGACGAAACATGGATGTTTGAGTACGATCCAGAAACAAAAAGACAAAGTAAGGAATGGCACACATCTGCATCACCACGTCCGAAAAAAGCGAAAATGAGCAAGTCAAAAATAAAATCCACGCTCATCTGCTTTTTTGACAGTCAAGGGATTGTCCATACAGAATTTGTGCCTCAAGGACAAACTGTTAATCAGTTTTATTACCGTGAGATTCTTGAAAGACTAAGAAAAAGAGTTGCTCGCGTGCGACCAAGCATTGCGAACAATTGGATGCTCCATCGTGACAATGCCCCTTGTCACATGGCGATCTGTGATCGAATTTTTGGCTAAAAATGGCATTCCTGTGGTTACACAGCCCCCATGCTCCCCTGATGTGAGTCCGTGTGACTTTTTTTGTTCCCAAAACTAAAGTTTTACCTTAAAGGACACCATTTTCGGACGGTGGAAAACATCGAAAAAGCTGTAACCGACCAACTAAAAGCGATTCCGGTTATCGACTTCCAGCGCTGCTACGAAGAGTGGGAACAACGTCTTCGGAGGTGTGTAGCCTCCCAAGGAAACTATTTTGAAGAGGACAAACTCGATTTATAGTTTAAAAATAAATACAGAGTTATACTGAATCAGTCTCATTACTTTATTTACAGACCTCGTAGTCCCACAACTGCTCATATTTATCGATTAATTAGATATTTAGGTCTTTAATTTGGACGTTTTCCAAACCACAGACGCACGCAAAAAACACGAATATCACACTGAAATTCTTCACCAATTCCGTTTCCTTCCACATGGGCATTCTGTTGAGTAGCCCAACCATCTGTTGACTGTTTAGTCCACATCCGCACATGAACCCTAACTCCATTACCACGCGGGATTGTTACCACGTAATTAGGGCCTTATGGAAAACTTTCCCCCTACAAGTAACACGTTTGTTTAGTGACGGTGAAGTGTGACTGATTATAAACTGATTTAACCCTTAAAGTAAATTGGTAACTATACGAACCATCTGCTTTATCGTTAAGTCCGCATTATGTCCACACAGAGCATTTACAAAAACCTGCTTCGTATTATTCATATCATAAAATCGATGATTTGTCTAAACAACATCAACCGAATTATCTTCGTAGTGGAACATTGCGTGTTTTCTGACAGATATGAACTTAATATTACTTTTGTGTACCATATGCTTCGAACGATTAACCGTTTCCTTAAGTGACAACACTCCATTGTCATCTTCCAAAGATCGATTATTGCGGCAATGAATCGGTCCTGCAGGTAGGGTACATTCCATCTGCTGCCCCCACGAGACAGTGTCCAGGAACCGCAGTAGCTCAGTTGCTAAGTTACGGGATAAGCCAATCTCGATTCCCGAAAGTCGCCACTTAATTATTTCTCTCTTCAAAATGCCCGTAGCGGCTCTTCGTTCCCCGCAGGCGCCTATCCTATGATTACCGAGAGTCCTTTCCAGAGGGAAGAGCGGCCATGGGGTAAGGATGATCACTTATATTCATCGGGTGGAGAGTTTAAGGATGTGTGGAGCAATACCTCCCTCCCTCAAGTCATCATGGGGCGAATGGGGACAACTTCACGCGACAATGTCACCGCTAATGTAAGATGACAAGTCTCCAAACAGCCTACTTGGTCCAAATAAATGCATGAACTGCTAAGGGCTGATTCACACTATACGTCACGTTTCCGTTCCATCGCGGAACGCCACCATTCAGAAAAATTTTCTCATGTGTAATTTAAACGGAGATGTTCACAATGAAAGGAACGTCTCCGTCCCGAGCAAGAATGTTTGACGTGACGGAACGGGTCCGAAACGGTCTGAACCTGCTCGATTCTGATCAAGTGGACAGTAATTACGTCACCTCCACTACGCTTCGAGTGTTTGCTTGCAATGAGGGCTGCCCGAATGTCTTCAGAAATTGATGAAAAATTAATAGAATTGGTGCGTAAATGTGAGGAATTATATGACATATCAAATAAGAAGTATAGTGACAGTGTTTGGAACGAAAAATTGTGGGGACAAATAGGTGAAGAGTTGGAAAAATCAGTTCCAGTGTTCTTTTATTGCGCATACTGAAGTTGAACGAAATAGTTCGAAAACTATCTCCTGTAGCAAGATACTTTAAAGAAATGTGATGGAATTAGTTTGCAAGGATATTGATAAAATAATAAGTAAGAAGTGTTTTTAGAAAAAGTATATCAATTACGCCAACACATAAATAACGAGAAATGTTTGAGCTGAAATTACATATCCACCACTATAACTGATTAGTAAATTAAATGAGTCAAAATGAATAACTTATCCGTTTATTCATACGTTCGGAGTGTAAGTACAGATGGGCTTCGTTGCGGGACCAGTATAAAAAGTATTTGAAGAAACTGACTAACAAAAGTGGTCAGTCTGCGTCAATAAAAATTCCGAAGTGGAAATATGCTGATGAGATGTCGTTCGTGCGCCCGTATTTGCGTGAAAGGGACACCGTCACTAATCCTGAATTTGACAAAAATGGCGAGACGGATTGTTTGTTACAAGCAAAGAGTGAACATGACGGTACAGCGGAACAAGAGGAGCAGACTCCAGCCAGTGCAAAAAATAAGTTCGAAAATAAGATTTTCCGAGGGACAAAACACCCTAGGTATCGACCTGAGACGGCATCCGCAGTACTAATGAAAAATTTCGTTAAAAGTGATCAGGAAAGACAAGCAGAACCATCCACTGATCCCACTGACGCAATTTTTTCAAAAGTACTGCAGCAAGAGTAAAAACGTTTTCTCCTTATCCTCAAAACATTTGTAAGTCAAGAATATTTCCGATTGTATCTGAAGTGGATATGACAAAAATTTTAAAAGAAACCAGGTCTACGCATTCATCAGAATATTTTTCTGGCTCTCCAGATGAACCTGGGATACAATGAAACCGCGTCTGTGATGCAAATTCTGCTTCAGCCCGGGCGTCAGAATCTGCGCAATTGAATTCGTCTACATCGTCAAATATGGCTACATATTATCGACAGTTTACTTCCGAATTAAATATGTAATGAATTTTCTACTATTTCTTGCAGAAGTCAGTGTATTTTTTGTAACTTCAATAAATTTTTTTGAGTAAGATTACATTAACCTGAAGTGCACTTACCGTAGACAAGTTGCTTGTTTCTCCACAGGTGATATTGCTTCTCCGAAGGTGGTATTCTTCTTTTTCAAATCTTTTTCAATCTTCTAAAGCAGATAATTGGACTGGTGCTTGGGCATTCTAAAATACTGATAAAATTTCGTCATCAGCTAATTCTTTGTACAGGTTCCAGTATTCGCCTTCTGATTTTCTGTTTCTGAAACACTTCTTCTTATCACCCAGAGAAGCATTTTACTCTTCTTCATCTAACATAAATACTAATTGTCTTTTAGAAAACGAATGAGGCTGCATATTTGATGGAAATAATCGCAGGCCCCCTATCGCGTGCCGTTCTGGAAGGTGACTGAACACGACGGACAGTGTGAACGCAGACCAATCTGGCGGAACGGAGATGGAACGGTGAAGGAACGGAAACGTGACGTATAGTGTGAATCAGCCCTAAAACAAACTGTCGAATACGTGACTAATTTCGTGGCGAATATAGAATGTCCTACGACGAAGTAAGGTATGTCACGGAACTGAGCAGGGATATCCTACTACGCAAAATAATAGGCTTAAAACTTAAGCTTTTAATGCAGGCCATTCGGAATATTCTTCAATCAAGGGGATACCGTTAAGTGGATCGGGAGACACGAACGGACACCTGTGTAGAGAACGTGTTAAATCTAACAATGAAACAGAATCGACTGTTTAGAAATATTAGCCACTTAAAAGCCCACTGGTAAACAACATACATGTGCCACTGCCCAAGCACTTGTATTTATGGGTTTCGTATGGATCTCAGAATCAACAACGATTATTTTCCCTAACAAACATAAGCCTATTGGCATTTTCAATGCAGATGCAGTGTTTTCTGCAAGGCACAAACTGACTTCCTTCCTGCGAGGGGCAACAACAGAGTAACACATTCTATAATAAACGTAAAGCAATGCAATGCAATACAATTCAATGCTATACTTTTGCTTTCCAAGCACTGACTTGTGTGCGTTACATAAGAGCGATCATCCAACATGGCCGCTGGTTCGTACAACTTCTTCAAATCGGGGTCATTATACCTCGAGGTTTCGGTTCTAGCCACGTCACACTGACTCACCTTGACACTTCCAACATACAAGGGGGAAAAAAACGCAAGTTAAACTCGACTTTCGTGTATATACGTAATGCATGCGTCTCGCTTCAGCGCGCAGTCAACATGCGTGAATGCGTGCGAACATTACAAACAACTCCAAAGGAAGTTCCTCATATTGCACGGGTCATATAGACCGGTAGTGCTTAACCAAGTTCATTAGAGAGGGGATTACTTAATTAAGTGCTGTATAGGAAAATCAGGCAATGCAAACTGAGTGAAAATGACACAGTATGGTCAAATAGATATTCCGGTACATCAAACAGTTAGTCACACACAGCTAGGTGAGATGATTAACAAGCGCACCGTGGTGTGTGATGCTAAAGCCACCTCACACATGCACTTGCCTTGTAATCTCTTGTTTTAAAATCATAGATATACAAGATAATTTTCATTCCTGTCAACGAAATCAGGCTTTACAAAATTAAAATTCGAAACATTTTTGCACTACAGAGCATACATTCCACTCGACCATATACTGAGTCAGACGAATCCAGTCTACACCGTCATACATTTTTAAGACCAACTGTAATTCCACCAACCCATATATATACATATGCCTAGAACTAAAATCGTGGTCAACTTTCTCGTCCACTCCTGTACACACCATATATCAAAGGACTATACAAGGACTGTAAAAACCGTACAGCCTTCTGTTATGTCCAAATATTTTCTTCAGCACCTTGCTCTCATACAACCCTAACACATGCAGAATGATGCTCTCACGGATATGACGTCGTGTCGACTGATAGATGCCGACGTAACGGAGAAGCCTGCTGCCTCAATCTTCGGTGTCTATTAAGTCCAAGAAGACCGGACTTCTTACACCCTGAAAAGCGAAACATCAAGCTCCCCCTAAACGTCAATTATTCACCAATCAAACCGATTTCCAATAAGAATTCGAAACAGAAAAGGCAAAGCAACTACTGAAACTATGCTTGATTTTTGGCTTCCGCCGCGAAGTAGATGGGACCCGGGATCTTCTGGGTGATAACGCAGGAAGTAGTGGTAATTTCTTACCGACGTTTCGAGAAAACCTATCGGCCCCATCTTCAGGGATCAATAATAATAAAATTCTATAGTTTGCAAACGGAGTCAGTACCGATAAACTCAATTCAAACCAACGACTTTAGTTCGTTTACGCTAAATTCAATAAAAATTAAATACAATCTAAAAGTCTAAAAATATTTACGTGTTGTTACAATCTAAAATATTAAAACTGTGTGTGTATCGTAAATTTAGACAGGGTGTCTGTGTATACATTAAATTTATATGATATTTATATGAATTTAATGTATACACAGACACCCTGTCTAAATTTACGACACACACACAGTTTTAATATTTTAGATTGTAACAACACGTAAATATTTTTAGACTTTTAGACTTTAATATCAAGCAAAATCATGTTTTAGTAATACTCGACCACTCACCTGTTTACAGAGTGACAGTACCATATGCTGCATGTGTACAACTGTATCCTCCTGAAGATGAGCACTTGAGGCTCGAAACATGTAGAGGAGATTAATATTTTATGAATAAATAATAATCAGTGCACAAAAGTTGG
>Ga0209629_10003824_pt1 | contig 10952 bp, 9 predicted proteins | sample TergutCu122P5_FD_187286 | JGI IMG/M metagenome (GOLD analysis project Ga0209629, IMG submission 187286) | Cubitermes ugandensis P5 segment gut microbial communities from Kakamega Forest, Kenya - Cu122 P5 (SPAdes) (version 2) | ecosystem: Host-associated > Arthropoda: Insects > Digestive system >... | reverse complement strand
TCAAATTCACGTGCTAATCTTGGAAGACCGCCGGATTTCAGCTAAATCAATAGCTGAGCAACTGGGCATCTCACATGAGTGGGTTGGGTCCATCATTCACGAAGATTTGGACATGCGGAAGCCCTCTGAGAAGTGGGTCCAGAAATGCCTGAATGTGGATCAAAAATGTCAATGGTGCCAGTCATCTGAGCAACTTTTGGATTTTTTTCAGCGCGATCCAAATGATCTCCTGTCGTGATTGGTGACCATGGATGAAACCTGGTTATATCACTACGACCCGGAGACAAAGCAACAATCAATGGAGTGGCGGCATAGCGGCTCATCCTGCTCCAAAAAATTCCGAGTGCAAAAATCTGCTGGAAAAGATCTCGCCTCAATTTTTTTGGGATCAAGACGGCAATCTCCTCATCGATTATCCTCCAAAGGGCCAACCTATCAACGCAGAGTATTACTGAACTCTGCTGGTGCAACTGAAGGACATTTTGAAGGAAAAACGCCACAGGAAGGTCACCAAGGGGGTCTTGTTCTTGCACGACAATGCCCCGGCTCACTGGGCACTTGCAACCCAGAAGAAAGTGGCCTACTTGGACTTCCATTGCCTTGATCACCCACCCTTTCCTCTGGATCTGGCCCTGTCAGACTACCACCTGTTCCCTGGACTAAAAAAAACAATTGACAGGTTGCTATCTTTCATCAGACGTAGAGGTCATTGCAGCCAAGGAGACCTGGTTGGACAGACAACTTCTGTATTTTTTTTGAGTTGCTTGCAAAAGTAAGAGCAATGGGCTAAGAAGCATATTGAGCTTCGTGGGGAGTATGTTGAATAAATCCCGAGTTTGGTCGCTGTAGCTTGTTTCCTTCCTGGCCGGGCTAAGGACTTATCAGCACCCCCTCATAATGTCAACAAAGAACTGGTACTGACAATACAACCTATGTGGTCCCTCATTCTTGTAATCTTTCACTGCTGACCTCATTGAAGGTACAGACCTTGAGGTATTCACATGCTACCAGCCTTGCGTGCACTGCACAGCCGTGAATGCATTTAAGGGTAGGAAGTATAAATTTCAAACCCCTCCATCATGGTTAATAACTAGAATTTAAAACCCAGCATCATGGAAGGGTTAAACACATCACTGCAGAGACAACTATGGCATTCCTTTCCCCCATTGTCACTGTTACCATTAGACTGTCTCTCATCTCACCCCTCCCTGCCCCCCAACCCCTATGCTGGTACCTGCAGGCAGCTGACCTACTCATTTTCATATACCAACAAATGCAAACAACTTATATAAAACTGCAAATTATCTACATATATGAACTCATACAGGTTTCAGTGATAAGTCACCATCCTCAGGGATACAATGCATGAAATTAATGTTATTAAAGTTGACCACACATTCCACAGGACAGGGAAAGTAAAATGTAATTACAATGCAAAATAAAATTTTATTCTTAAATATTCAGTTTTAGTGTTTTCATTCTAAGTAGAAAAGTTAAAAAGTATTTATAAAGCGAGGCAATAAAAGATCATTCTTGGAGAACTCCTCAGATGAGGCACATGAACTTCTATATATAACATTCCAAATACAAAATGTACAACATTCCTTTGTTTACAAATACTGTACAATATATAACTACTGACACTACTCTGTAGCAGTTTAAGCACATACCACTACACAAACACTCTGAAAGACAAGCTACATTCTGTCACATTTATTGAACAAAACACAACATTCTTGATTATGATTATTTGGTTCATTTCAGAATGGTAGCTTCACTCATAGCTGCAATCCACCTGCAACAAAAGCAGTAATAATTGCATATTACTATGGAAGTATTGCACACACACTTACACATACACACAGTTCTGTCTGGATACTTCAATACTGTTAACAAAATGTAAGTCAGCCTGCAAGACTGCATTATTTTACTTAGTGGCTTGTTTGTCACAAAGTTATTCAAAGTGTGCACACCAGGTGTGGGGCCCACCCAGCCTGTTATTCAAAGGGGACCTGAGCCATTTTCTCCATAGGTAATGCCAGCAGCATGTGCAGCCTACCACTCACCTCAACAATCTGTGTGTGGAGCTATACCTCTACCACCTATGTTTTCATGCTGCACACATAGACCACTTTCTTTTTCCTATAATTTAAAGAAATAAGGCAAGGAAATGCAGCAGATTCAGCTGGCTCTGCTAGTGGTAGGATTTTGTGAGTACAGCCATAAAATTCCAGGCACCACACAAGGTAAAGAATTTCCTGACTAGCTGAGCAACTATCAGCTTCTAAAAGGTGGACTTATTAGAAAAAAATTACATATTTTGTGTCACGGACCCCATGGTACAACCAGAAGCATAAATGCTTGTTTCTGTGATATACAGGCAAGTCTCCAAAACGATTTATCTTTCACACAACTTAAAAATTGACACCACATTTTGAATTTACGTGATAATTTTCGGGCCAATGTGATTTGGCTCAGACAATCCATGATTGCACTTACCTTCTGTGGAAGGCTAGCTCCAAGTGACATCAATGTCGCTTGTCACATTTATGGATTGATTACATTGGTGATATCATCATATTGAACACCTAGCTTCCTCTTCTACAGCATTGGCTTTTGTTACCAACATGAGTCATAAAACATAAATCTACATCAAGTGCAATCCAAGTAAAAAAAATGGCAGAAGACAGCCAATATTGAAGGGAAATTAGATGCAATAAGCCGACTTGAAAAAAAGTGAACGAACTGTTGACATATGCCGTTATGTTCGATTCGCTTGGTGTAGCGAATGTACAATTCACGATAATGGTGATGGACCTGGAGAAAGAGCTAAGTCAGGAACTAAAAGTGTTTTGTGTAGCAAGACTACCACAGTCCTACTGGAATGAATGTGAGTCTCTTACTCTTTTATTGCATTAAAAATAAATACATATATTCTACAGAAACGTACGTATAGTGTAACAAAATGTATGTGTACTGCATATACAGTACATATATACTCTACAGGACTGTCTGTCCACTAGTGGTATAGTCACACACTAATAGGATGAGGCTGTCAATCTCATAACCCCCAAGATACACACTGTTTTAAATGGGAATTTTGTGTTCGATTTTGCGCAGTTTTTCAGGAATGTGACTCCAGTGTAAAACAAGATTTGCCCATACTGTGGTCAAAATGTGACACAAAACTCAACTATCTTAAGAAGACAGAAGTTTATAAATAAATTTCTAAAATATGTGACTTGGATTCACATGATGGAATTTATGTTACTGTCTACTGGGACATGATGCTGTGTAGTGTGGTGGATGTCTGGTTCTACCCTGAAGATGGAAGCAGTAGGTTCCTCCAAAATGTCAGCATTTATTACAGCCTACATCCACCAGACTACACAGCATCATACATGAGACAGTAACCTTAATATTTAAGAAAATACAGTATGTAGCAAATATACTCCACACAGTATATCTACTTCACTGCAGCACATGGAGGCCACTTGGATAAAATCATGTATGCCAGACCACAAAAGTGATCAAAGTACATGGTCTCACAATCCCTAACAGAATGTGACCAACACGTACACACACACATACCTGTTGGCCAAGTGTTCACTGTCTGCATGAAAAATAAGTGGGTGCTGCCCTGGATGTGCCAGATGGAACACCAATTTTGCATCAATTCCTTCATATAGCTCAAAGTGCTTCTGAAACATAGTGTTAGGCACAAGTCAGTTTCTCCTTATTGAACAGCTGGTGTCCTGAGCAGACTTATGAAACATGTGGTCATCTTAAAGAAAGGTATTCAGGAAATCTCCATACATACCAGAATTGTCTTAGAAGCTGTTGCAGTTAATGACAAATATGACACTTAATTACAGCTTAAAAAACATTTATTCTACCCAGAGGTATATCCTATGTAACTGCAGCTGATTCTGAAGTGTTAAACATTTTACCTGCTGTATGGTATAAAGATGAAAAGCCATGCAGTACCTACACAACAATTCATGGTGCTTACAAGCACTGAATTTGGAGAAAACCTGGCCTTCCGTTCGGGTGGGTGCATTTTCCACATGGCAGAACATACTAACAGCAAGAACAGATGCAATAATAGGAAGCTATCATGGCTGAGAATTCCTGCACAGTACCAGAAAACTGTAAAATTTTTTGGAGTGACAAAACCCACAAAAAATTACAAGCTTGCCAAGCAAAGTTGAGAACCCTGTTCTTTTAGGACATTGTGCTCCATCACACAATACCTACAACTTTTTGTGCAGTATCTGAAAGTGGTACTTCATTGCCAGTGACTGAGTCACCTGCCTTATATTCTTAGCCTGTGAAAGCTGAAAGCAGCTGCACAACATGGAAACATTTTGTGGTTAAGTTTGTATTTCCTTTGTTAATAGTTCAAAATACCTGACTAGGAAACTTATTTTTAGAGGAAAAATAATTCTGTCTCAGAAATATCAATGTAAAACACCCATCTGGTTCAAAGAACCATCAAACATATATAATAACCTCAAAAAGCACCAAAAAGCATCACAGTTGATTTTTAATAAAATACAAACAACTGCTGGAACCATAAAATACATTACATGATTGAAGGATAGTCTTATTGCACAAAGCATGTAAACAATCAAACACTTAGTGAAACACAGAGCTTGACTGAGCTGAGAGTGAAATGTGCAATAGGGGGTAGGGGGAATGGCTAGCCATGTAATCTCACCCCAATTTGTCGCAAGCAGACTTTGAAACTATGGTATTAAAACAGGAGATCATGAAAGATCAAATTGTTGGTTCACATACTTCCAGATTCTATTGTACATGAAATGAGTATATGTGAACATCAGCATTTAATAGCCAGCAGCCACAACAGGTGCATCAATGGCCACTAAACAAGTTATGAGATCCATCTCCGTTCTCAAAACAATGGTTTACTTGCCATTCAACCATATGATAGGGCTCCTGGCCCAACAAGATTTTACTGAATACTCTCTCCCTCATAAGCCCAAAACCAACATTCCTTGTGCAAGAAATTCTTTCTACAGCAGTAATCTATAAAGACTTGGGGCAAGTCTTGAAAACATAGTATTAGACTGATTACCTTCATGGACAGCAGCAAACTCACTCTCAGAATGCTTGCCTCGAAAGAACCCTGCTGTCAGTAATGTCGTACTTATTGATGCAAAGGTCAGACAACAGAGCAGGTAGAAAACTGAACTGCATACTGCATCACACTTGACATACAAATGACAGTAAGGGTGATGGTATCCATTAAGGTACATGACAGAATGGAAGAACAGCCCCACACATTAACCTTTGCACTAGACGGAGGTACAGGACCAGCTTCATACCCTGGCCACTTTACTATTGGGGAAACAGCTTTCCAGCCCTTTAAATAGGAGAATGGATGGGCCCGAGAACCATTCCGGAAATTTCAAAGAAGAGAAAGTCTCTTGCCTCTGCTAGAAATAAAACTATAACTTTTCGACATCGAACATGTGCCTAGTCACTACACCAACGGAGTTATCTCAGCACAATTCTCAGTACAAATGAAGGAAACTCCACAGGATAACTCGGAATGTTCCAACGATACCAATATGAATTAGCTGAACTAAATAAGGATCCAACCACAACCCTGCCATTAGTCAAGTTAATATTTCAGCTCCATTCAGGTGTCACCTCTGCTTATGCAATAAACTCCTTCAGCATATACAATGACCTTTACATAACTATAAAGGCAAAACTCTGGTGGTGTTAGGTCAGCATTTCTTTGGGGCAAGTAAATCAGCCCACCTTTTCCTTCCCTCCAAACTGGGAAGTGGGCAGACAGTACAGTTGCCACTCAACATCTGAAACACTGGATGGCAAGCAGTACCATATTGCACTGCACTGAACTACTTCACACAACAAAACCTGGCCATGTTTTGCATTTCATTTTTACAATCTGTGAAGTTTTATTTTCTTCAGGTCACTATACAGGTCTTCGTCAAACCCTGGATGTCCTTCTCACACAACTTGCAGATCCTTTTTAAGAAGCTCCATTTAAGATGTAATTGACATATTTTGACTGATCTACATATCAAAAGATGGCTGTAAATCTGTATACCATGAAATTATTCCTGAAACAGATGGATTTAATGAAAAATCACAGCCCCAGGGAACAGACCCTGGCACTAGTGAGTACAAACATCACACAATATTCAATGATGTGTGGCCAGGTACAATTTCAAACTGACGGGTGACCTGCCTTAAAGAGGGCTTTAAATTTTCAGATAATTAAGCCTGTGTAATGTCTGTCTTGCACTTGACCACAATAACTGATGTGATGATGCAGTGTACGTGCATGTAACACAGAATGTTCCATTTACTTTTACCTAGCTTGTTTTACCATGTGTTATTTATAACTTAACACAATGACGATTTTTAACAATCAAATGGGAAGTGATCTTAAATTGATGATAATAACCAAGATACAGGAAAAAATCCACTGATGGCATTTCTCCAGCACTAAATTACACAGCTCACCCACAATCCTCACTCCACTCAGATTTCTCAACTAATCAGGTTCTTTACTTCAAATCCATACAAGACCAACAGTGCACACACAACCCCAACTTACTCCTAAATATAATCATCATTCAAAACCAGCAATTCTTTTGAATACCACACCTTACATCTAAAAACTGCTTATATTACAGAACCCTTAACTTAGCTCTGTTTGAAGACAAACAAGTCTCCCCACCAACACACGCGCGCGCACACGCACGCACGCTCGCGCGCGCGCACACACACACACCTACCTAAAATAACCTCCATTATAATGGTTAAAATCAACAAACTGCACGAAATAAAGAAGAAAAATATTCTCTCAACCACTTGCCACAAAATCTACTAGTGAAAACAACGCAGCCTAATTACCCTTTAATACAAACTGATTAATTGTACAAATGAGATCTCATTTATATATAAACTACCCATAAAAATCTCTGATATATTACTAATAAAAACCCCTTAGTTGTGATTGATGGATTTTTAGGCATGTTTGCAAAATTGCAAAAAGCAACTATTAGCTTCATCGTGTCTGTCTGTCCATCTGTCAGCATGCAACAACTCGGCTCCACTGGATGGATTTTCATGAAATTTGAGGATTTTTTTTAAACATGTCAGGAAAATTCAGGTTTCACTAAAATTGGACAAGAATAATGGGCACTTAACATGAAGACCGACATACATTTTCGATCATATCTCACTCAATTCTTCTTACAGTGAAAAATATTTCAGACAAAAGTTGTAGAGAAAATCAAAACACAAACTTCATGTTAAATGACTTTTTTCTGGAAACTGTGCCATTTAAGAGAAAATGTGGAAACATGTTGCAGAGCAGGGCAGGTCACAGATGATATGGTGCAAGCACATTGCATGCTGGATACCTAAGGCTACAAAGGCACATACAGATTGTGTAATACTCAATGCTTTTCCACTGTAACAATGGTCACATGACTGCACCTCAATGTTACGTGATATATACAATGTGTGTCTTGTTTTCTGTATCTTTGTTGCTTTTGAGAAGTGGTCTGGGCCTACCTGAAGGAACTATACCCTCAGTTGCCTGCAGAAAGTGGGGAAAATCATTAAAACAGTTAGCCTTCAGGCCAGGACCTCCTAAAAGCAAAAACTGTCAACTACTCAACTCTCAGTCTCTCTCCATTAAGTCTACAGATTCCGGTGATGCAATTACTAACCTTTAAAAGTGACGTCCTAACATACCCAAAAAGTGACCCCATACCATTGCAGTTCAAATTAAGTTTTTTATGACCGCCTCTGTGGTCTAGTGGTCAGAGTTTCTGGCTACAGATACAGAGGTCCCGGGTTCGATTCCCGGCGCTACCAGATTTTCTGAGTAGCAGTGGGTCTGGAACGGGGTCCACTCAGCCTCGTGAGGTCAATTGAGGAGCTACTTGAATAAAAAAGTAGCGGCTCCGGTCTAGAAAACAGAGATTCATGGCCGTGGGGACTCGTTGCGCTGACCACATGACACCCCTCTACCCGCAAAAGTTGGCACTACCTTCGCCGACCGGCGGCGGCCGCTCTGTCGGTATAGTTCGCTCGCGGACTAAGGCCACGGAGTTTTTTTTTACTCACTAAATTCATACCAGTTGTCATTAGCATACACTCTACAACTAGCAAAAAAACCTATACACACTAAACAGCAGGATACTGCAAATTTAAGAGAAGATGGTCTTAGCTTTAAACATAAATATCATGCTACAATACAGAATAAAATATTCTTGGAAGTTAATTTTACTCTTTGACTTTAACAAAAATGTTAAAAATTTAAAACATGGACAAATATCAGCAATTCTTGGTAAAGGCTCCTGATAACAACACAAAATGAATATCAATGAAGTGGAACATATGTGGATGTAAGGATGGGTAGTGCCAGCAGGTGTTTTCCTTCAATCTTAAAACACTAAACAATACCTCTTTCATTGTTTCCACTGTATAACCAAGAACAGGAATGCCTTCCAGAGCTACGACATCCTCTGAAGCCTTATACACATACAGAACTTGTTCCTTGAGAACAAACCATAAACGCTTCCACGAACGGCGGGATCTTCGCTGTAACCATCCGCTCATCTGTGCACCAGTATCATTAGCTGTTACCTGAGAACAAATGATCAAATGAAACTTGTAATTCCACAATTGTCTGCATAACACTTCACAATTTTTACTGACAATTACTTCCTCTAGAGAGTGTAAACTTTTATAAATTTACTTGTCTGTGTTATTATGTGAACATTTCAGGAAAATATTATAAGCCAACTTACAGTAAGACCTAAAAATTATTTCAGTAAAATAAATTTATTGGAAGTCTAAATATCATGTAAAAACACTCTTCACTACCTCAGCCCCTCAGCAAGATTTGTTCAACTTACCTCTTTGAGTCTTTGTGGTATGTACTTCTTCACCTTTTTCCCACTGACTGGTCCAAGCTTCTTGAAAGTATCTCTGATGCTGACCGACTTTCCCAGCACTCGTTTCATTTCTTGATTAACTTCTGATGTTGGGTTTTTGGATTCTGGGTAGAGAGAAAGAAAGGAATATACACAGTCTGCACATTCATATGGACATACAGAGCCCAAGACATCACTTTTATTATGCCTTACATGTACTTATCTCTGTACTTAATGTGGAGTGTGAGGATAATATAAGAGAATGTAATACAAATGTTATTCTGCTTGACAGTTCTGGAGTCCCATGCAGGAAATTGTTTTGGCTCCTCTTTAGTCCACTTTAGGGCTAAACATGTTCAAGGTATAATAAGTATCAAAAATATCAATCGCAACCTAAATACACTTCGCAAGCAGATTTATTAGATGGCACCTAGTTTCGACCCTAGACTCCGGTCATCATCAGGGATGAAACTAACTGGCATCTAATAAAATTGTTCGCAAAGTGTGTGTTGGTTGTGACTTAGCTGATAGATATTATGACTGCTACACCAACTGGGATGTTTCAAATAATGTTTCAAAATGTTTGTGGCAGTTGACTTAGTTTTCTTCATTTCTTTCAATAAAATTAAAAATGTTTAAGAACTGGCAAATATTTCCATTACTCATTTGAAAACTCAAGGTATAGCTTGAAAGATGTGAGTTGCTTAAAGATCCAATTTCTGTCACTTCTACAGGGACTGGAAGAAATAGTGAACTAATTATAAATATGAATAACATTTTACTGAAAGTAATTAATGACAGCTCCAGCAAGTTACAATTTACTAATGTGCTTAAATCTGTTTTACATTGTTTCACTCTTTGTGTACGATGTCTTTAGATGGCCACCACCATCCTGAATGCACAGGTGCACATGAGTTGAGAAGCTGCGCATAACTTCTGGAAGTGTTTCTTCAGAAATGTTGACAATTTTGTCTCATATGGTGTGTTTGAGTGCATTTAAGTCAACAGGGCATCTACTGTACACTTTACTTTTCAAATAACCCCACAGAAAAAAGTCAGGTGCTGTTAGGTCTGGCGAACGAGGAGGCCGTGGCACATCACCAAAATGGGAAATCACTCATTGCAGAAACAAATGGCGAAGCACAGCCACGCCAATCACTGCCATGTGGGTCACGGCACCATTTTGTTGAAACCACAAGTTATGTTTTAGTGTAAGCTTTAGGGATAGAAATTCATTGATCATCTCTGTGTAATGTTGCGATATGACAGTGATGGCTTGTCCGTCTTCATCCTCAAAAAAGTAGGGACCAAACAGCACACCAAACAGTAACTTTTGGGTCATAAATGGGGCGTTGGTGATGTTCATGAGGATTTGCCGCTGATGAGCATCAAAAGTTCTTACTGACTGTGCTGTGCAAATGAAAATGTGCCTCAACTCCTCAGAAGGTTGTTTGGCAGGTCTGGATTTTCATGCAATGTTCCCTGAAAATGATGACAAACTTGTAAGCGCACCTCTTGGTCCCAATCATTCAAATAATGCACAGTTTGCAATGTGTGTGGGTGAAGATTCAGGTCACTGTGTAGGATCTGCTGAACACACGTCAGACATGCCTAACACTTGAGCGTGCTTACTTGCAGATCGCCTCGGACTGAGGCCGACAAACACCAACATTCAGACAATGTTCTTGGGTGTGCGGAATGAGGACGGCCAACCAGGTGGCGTTTTACTCGCAACAGAGCCTTCTTCACGCCACTGCCTTACCCATTGATGGACTGTATTTGGAGATGGGGCATCATGTCAATTCATTTCATGGCAAAATCCACGCTGGGTCTCTGTAATGGACCCCAACCAAATAAACAGTTCCACAACACACACACACACACACATTCTATAACTCCCCTGCGCTCCAAGTCGACTAATTTCGAAGGTCACTGCTTTAGTAAGAACACCTGTATGCCATGATAGCCTAGCAGAGAAGAGCTTAACTAAAATTTTTAAAA
>Ga0209629_10003823_pt1 | contig 10952 bp, 7 predicted proteins | sample TergutCu122P5_FD_187286 | JGI IMG/M metagenome (GOLD analysis project Ga0209629, IMG submission 187286) | Cubitermes ugandensis P5 segment gut microbial communities from Kakamega Forest, Kenya - Cu122 P5 (SPAdes) (version 2) | ecosystem: Host-associated > Arthropoda: Insects > Digestive system >... | reverse complement strand
TTAGGAGTGATACTGGTCACGTGATGCAAGCTATTGACGTCACAAGACACTCAAGGATAACACAACAGCTGGTTCCATCTACCACCTTACTCTCCTTCGTCTGCTGTTCCCAGTTCGCATGCAAAAAGTTGCTCATGACTTTCGGTACGACCCTCGTACATGCTGTTTTATTGTCACTACATTTTTGCGTTCTGTGTTGAGGTTTCTTATTGATCACTATCACATATTCTGGGTACGCATTAAATAATAAATCTTTCTTTATTAAGTTCAGTTCAGCTCAATTATTCTGCTTATTAGCCCTGTACACCAAGTTCTGCACCACACCTTTTTTCTCCTGTGAAGGGTGGTTGGACTCAAAATGCAGATATCGTCCTACATGCGTGGATTATCTATATACTGTCATCTTCAGTGACACTGCCTCCTAACTATCACATCCAGGAACGGGATAGCACCATCTTCTTCTTTTTCCATGTTGAATGTAATGGATGTCCTCACAATTTTCAGATGATGTAAAAAAAAGCTGGCATTCCTCAATGCTATATTTCCAGATGACAAACATGTCATCAACATATCTTAACCAAAATGCAGGTTTATAAGTTATAATATACATGGCTAGTTCTTTGTAAAACTCCATATAAATGTCGACTACTGGTGATAAGGGGCTGCCCACTGCCATACTGTCTTTCTGTTGATATCAACTTCTCATTAAACTGGAAGTAAGATGTCTTCAAACATGAATGCAAGAAGAGGGTCTTCCTCCTAATTTTGTCATTTAAATAAGTTGTAGTCACCCTTCATTCACAAATAAAGTGCCGAAATGGACAACACCAAGTCACACTAAGGCGTGCATTGCCAGTCACAAGTGTAGCTCACTGAGTATCAGTTACAGTTTGTTCATGATGGTAAAAAATTCCAGATGGGATCAGGCAAAGTTTCAATGCTAACTTAAAAACTAATGCCAGTTAACCATACCTAAAAAGTGAATAACTGAAATGCTGCAAGAAACATCAGGGTTTCAGAAGCACATATCTGAAGGTGGACAAAATGAATTAAGAAGGTGAAAAATGTAAACACCTGAAAATGCTTCTGGAGATTGAAGTATGGCAGGAAGTTGTTCAATTTGTGCACTTTACAGGAAAAACTGGAATGCCGATTATAGTTGAGTCAGTAAAATGTAAAGTGCAGAAACTTGGTCAATCATCAGTTCAAGACCAGTACAGGTTTGTGTGTGCATATGGTGCAAGGGAACTGGTTCTCACTTCATCAACTTCACTTTGCCAGCAACAAACCTCTGGGAACATTTTTGTCAGCAGGAACAGCCATCAACACTGTCTGGAAATACTTTGTAAAATTTGATGTAAATAATAACATGATGGCTGCCCTCAACAGTAACAGAATCAGGTGCATGGGAAAGAAGTAAAATTGAATTACACTTTTAATGTAACACAGTAGACCATATCGTACTTAATCTTTAGGTGCTGAAACAGACAATTCTTTCCATCATTTTGTGTGGGTATGACAGCCAAAACACATTTAATATAATGCTGGCTGGACATTATGTGAATGTAAATATGATGTATACATACTACAGACTTAAACTAATCTTGTTGTCATGCCTCATGCCAAGGGGCATATAGGGGTGCAGAGGTAATATACCATACAATTGTTTATTAAACACTCTTGAGAGTTCAATAATCAGCCTCCGGCTAGAGCACCTGTATATTCAGGTGCCCCAGGCACCCACTGAACACAAACTTGGTAGAATGAAGACACAATTTATCTGGACTGAGAGCAGAATTTGTGTACTTTCTGGGAACTGAACCCTGATCTTCCATCTAGTAGCTGCATATTTTATTAACTGCTTTAGCTTGTCCCTTTATTTAAAGAACAATTTACAGGATGGGTTTCACATTATATTTGTCCAAAGCTGCCATCTGTAGCTACCCTTAGGTATTCTATGCAAGAGTGAAACCTAGCACAACAAAGAAGAAAGTACATGATGAATTGTCAGAAAGAAGTTCCTTGCTACAGAAGTTATTATATACCTTACCAGTAGATATTCTCTATAGGCAAATGTCTCCTTTAATGTCTGGTTATAATTCACCACCTAAAGCTGTGCCTTTATGTGACTGTCTTTGAAACACCCCGATATGCACAGCCCAACATTACCCTTTTCACACTTTGTCTGAATCTGGTGCCTCCTCTTTGTATGTGTATGACAGACTATACAGTCCATCCTTGTTTCAGTTATAGCATAGACCTGAGTTGGCAACTGCTCTTCTCCAGGAGACCAGTTCACATTGCCAAGGCTGATGATCTACTTACAGATTGTAGTCGGCTTGGCTGTGGTCCAGCAAGCTGCAACATATTCCTCACATGCGTCAGTCTGAAGTCTCTGTGTGAAAATTTAGTATCACAGGACTCCAGGAGATATGGCTGTTCAGAATTACGAGGTCAAGGAGACAAAAGATCAGTTTTTTTGTCCATTTCCACATATGGCTAATGATACAGGAGGTGCTGGCCATTCTGTCACATTTGTTGACTTAACCCATGTCAATTGTAATCCTCCATAATGGCTGGCTTCAGGGCATTTCCAATCTCCTCACAAGTTACCTTCTGCTGGTGGATCATGAATATTTGACAGCATGTGCATGGCACATTTGTCCTTACAAACCACTGCTGTCATGTCACCACTTGACCTGACCCTTACATCATTCAGTTTCAGTTTCTGAATCTTGCCTCTGAAGTTGTCTGGCATTCCTTTATGGTTCAGTCTAATTGTACAGCAGGAGTTTATTTTTTGTTTTTTCAGATTGATATATAGGTCAGGAGAAGAAAAGTAACTGTCCATATATAACTTGTGGCCACATCCCTTTACTCATCTTGTCAGTTGTGGAGCATGGGTCACTGTCATGTCTCTTGTGGCATGTTCTCCGTACTTCTCTGCATACTCTTCCATGTCATATGTGTACCCAGTAGTGTCACTGAGTTTGCAAGATATACTGCTTAAATACAACCTTCCCTTTGATAAGTACAATCACCCCATCAAATGCCAAATGTTCATAAGATTTGTAAAATTCTGAAAATGCAACATCAAGAACATCAAAAATTTCCCTAATTTTCTAGAGTCTGTAATAATTTTCGTCATTCTTGTCAATTTCTTTTTCATTGTATGTAAAATGCCAGTAACGTGAGATGTGCAAGAAATGGTTTCGTATCATGGTAATGAAGTAGAAAAGGTGAAAAGAATTGTTTTGCCCTTGCCCAACAATCCCTGAGTCTATTAGGTATGTTACGGCCCATACGTAAAATAATAGCTAGAAACAGAAACATTTCAGTATTTTTTGTCTGGAAGTGGGTTCGGTCTTTCGTCACGTCTGTCCAAATATTGCTGGTAGTATCTGTTAGCTTCTGTCACCAGCGGATCAACAGCAGATGTAAAATACAGAATGAAGATGCTCAGAGGCAACAAATCCTTATTCATGTGTGGAGCTTCACTGTTCCTTGCCTCTATCACCTGTAAACTGATGGACATATGTCTGGTTAGACTTACACCACAGTCCCCACTTCATAATCTGTTGCCGCACTGGTTGCGTTGGTACGTTCTTCCTCCCTGTAATAATCTTCATCCTCGTCTGATTCTGCATCTTCAACATCCTCATCTGAATCAGTATCACAGATCAGTTTGGATTCAAAGTCATCATCATCATGATGAAGTTTTCTCCTGGGAGCCATGGTACTTATACAACACAAATTTCACAAACGACAAATTCACGGCACTGTGTGAAAAAATACTGAATGACTGGGGCACTAGTAACAATATCAAGATACGTGTTCCCTTGCACAGGCCAAATTTGTCGTAAACCTCTGTCCGCAGACCCTCACATAAACCTTTTCTCCCGACAGTGAGGAAGAATTCAGGAGAGAGGTGCCTGATTTTAGGCTAAAGAGAACAAAATATAACATACTACTAAAATTTATGTCTTTGGGGAAAGTTATTCTTTTTCTAACTGCCTGGCACTATTTTATATTGAACAATGATGCAAACAATATTTTCCTTCATGCTTTACTTCAGTAAATGCAATTTGCTGCACAGATCTATGTTCATTGTTGTTCAAGATATTAAAAATTTTCCTAAACATTGCAAGAACCATTTAAATCCCCAGAGAAAATTCTGGTCCACTGACACTACAGGGTATTTAAATACTAGGCTTTTAACAGTTAATTTCAAGAGCTACATAAATTTACATTACCTTCATTTTATGCTCTTTTAGAAATACAAAATCTAAGTTTCACTGCAGTTCTTTCTTACTGTTGTATTCATTCCACATTTCCAAAGAAACAAACTTCTTGGAAAAATGAAATTCTCTCCAAAGACAGCAAATTTAAGAAGGTTTTATGCCTGTTTCTTAAATTTTATTTGACACACTTTTACGCTAATGGACACCAATGAAACCATTACCCTCTATCACACATATCACAAAACAGCATCTTATCTTCATCAGCTGGATCTTTACACTGGATGCAGGTCTTGCAGTCTGTGCACTGCCAATCGTAACGTTTGATATGAGGAACCATGTCCAGTGTGAGGTCCAAACAGCTTGGATGACCTATACAAGAATCAAAGCAAGAAAGGGCTAATTACTATCCCCTCTTTAAAGCTACAGCATGGAAGAAATTTTATGTATTATTAGTGAACAAATCAAGGAAGACAAGACAGAGACAGTGCATGTAGCTGAATAGGGAAGATGAAAAACTGCACATAAAACCGTAAGTGGAGAATCAGACGTGTGCAGACAACTTGCAATACCTAGAAACAGATGGGAGAATAATATTAACAAGGGGGAAAACTCACTTCATTTAAGCAACAAGTTTATGTACCGTAAAGGCAGGAAAAGGAATCAGCAAAGTTACAATATCGACATTTGGGATTTCAGTGTAAATTTAACTAACTTGTTTGTAAATGCAATAAAAATAAAAATGCAAGCCTTTGGTATGCAAAATTTGAGATTCAAAAAGTGGGTGTTGATGAAGATTTAAGTTATCTGGTACATTACATTAGGTAGACTGGCATATGGTTAGTTACCTGTTGGTATCTTGGGATATAATATGGTGGGGAATTGCAGGAATTGGGAGATGGTGCTCTGGTCTGCGCATCACAAGAGGAAGGATGGAGGAATGAGTAGCTTTGCTTTGTCCATATTGAGGTCTTTGAATCTATGATGGAGGAACCTAGCCACAGAGTTGTACAATGTGGGATTTGGGGTTCTCTTGATGAGGAATGAAGTCACTAGAATTATAACAATCACAGTAAATCCAGTCAGACACAATAATTATTTATTGTAGCATCATTTCAACAACAAGTTTCGGCCTAACAGGCCACCATCAGGTTGAACAAGGATAAAAGAGTATGTACTTAATTGATGTGGAAATTGAGATTTAAACTCCTTACAATTTTAATCTTAATTATTTTAACTTTTTAACATTTTTTTTTTATATTGACACTGTTATGATCCAGTCTTTAAAACAGAAACATAATTACTAGGTTCTCATGGTCATTGTTCCTCCTATGTTACAGATACCCAACATAACAATATTAAATTTTAAAAACTCAAAGAGATCTCAATTCCCACATAAACTATGTACATTTTTTTTAGCCTCCTGCAAACGTTTTTTCAATAGTGGTTTTTATCTCTCATACCTTATAATTTGTACACACTATGGGATCCCATACTGTACGCACACTGAAGGTACTTGATCTGTATAAGTTGGCCTGAAGATGGCTGCAATTATTGGGTCTGACTAGATTTACTGTGATTCTTATTATCTGAAATATGACGTGGATGAATCATCTTAACATCTTTGAAGCATGATGCCATGTCAATTGGCAAATAGTTACCTAGTAGCTGTCTACCAGAAAAAGAATTGAATCTTCAAGCTTCTTCTAACATAAAAAGCAAGTTCTTTGAAACTTTGTACAACTACCAATCTCTGCAGTGTGGTCAAATCAGCCACTGCATTTAGTTCTTCCTTTATTCAGTAATTTCACGTACACAGCAGAACTGAATTACTTACCACTGGATGTGCACTGGGCACAATGAATAAGAACCTCTGACTGTCCATCTTTGTTCTTGGTGTGGTCTCCACTGCACACTTTACAAACCGCTCCTTCACACTCCTTGTCCTTCTTCTCTTCCTTCACCTTGACAGAATTTGTCTGATCTTTATCACAGTCCTTATCCCCGGATTCTTGGTTACGTTGATCCTGACTGTTTTCAGGATCTGCATCACCAGTTGTTGAACACGTTTCTTCTGTGTCCTGGGTCTCTTCACTTGATGTGCTACTATTTAACAAAGAAAGGCAGGTAAGCTTAAAAGATAAACATTAAATGAGGAAGCAGTATTACATTTATCTATAATCCAGCCCAAGGACTAAAATGTTCCCTGACACCATGACAAGCATGCAGTAATGAACATCCTGATAACAAGAACTTAGATACAACACAAGACTTATAATAGGATTAAATTTAAACATAACAGAAACATTCTTATAATAAAAGCCAACAAGATGTACTATTTCTCAAATTTATTTCGGTAAAGGACTCTATATGTTTTGGACAGACTTACTGTCCCTCATCAGGAGTCTTAATACTGTATTCACAGCAATTGGTATTTGTCATACTAGTTATGTTGACTGTCTGCTAGCGAGGTCAGGACCTCACCAGCAGACAGTCAACATAACTAGTATGACAAATACCAACTGCTGTGAATACAGTATTAAGACTCCCGATGATGGAAAGTAAGTCTGTCTGAAACATGTAGAGTCCTTTACCAAAATAAAGTTGAGAAAGAGTACATCTTGTTGGCTTTTATTATAAGAATATATCACACTGCACAGTCCTTTGAATGTCAAATAACAGATATAATTCATGCAGAATGTTCATATGTGTCCATTATGCTAAAACCAACATTAATAGTGTAAAACATTGCTCATACAAAAGACAGGTAACATCATATTATCACTAATGTCATATTTTCACAAACAACATATTGACACATATAAAACAAAAAGATGTAACAACACAAAAACCACTGAACAGATAGGACACTGAGATAAATTGTGAGCACCACAAGCTGAGATTTTATTTAGCCAGCAGTGAAAAGGGCAGCATTGCCACTAATTGCCCTACCCTTTTCCCTTCTGCCATAACTGTGTACCCAGTCACCTGGCAATGGACATCTGGGTCTCCACATATTGTGAAGTGCGCAAATCAAAATGTGTCACTTCACAAGTCTTGACAAGTGTCTGAGCTGATAATATATAAAGCACATTATTAGGTGCATCTGTTTAACTAAAACTGATAGCTAGAAGTTGGAAGTTAATATAATGTATTTATTTTTTCTGGAATTCCCCATTTGAAAGTATAGGTGTGAAAATCATGCGAATGTGTATTATATGCCAGTACAAATTAGCAACATGGATCCCTGCACTAAGTCCCTACCCAAATGGACAAAACATATTAATTTCACCTCTCCTTCTATACAACATGAACAGTTTCTCTTAACACACGGATTCTACCTTGAGTCATCAAATGAACTGGTGTCATCAGAGTCTGACTGACTGCCATCGGAACCAGCACCTGGCTCTTGCCTCTCATTGGGCTTCATTGGACCATACACAACAGTGCTCAGTGGGAAATACCTTAGTTCTGTTGGAGTATAACTGCAATACAAAGCAACTTGTTATGCGCTCTGGGTAAGTATGCAAAACATGTAACATAAGCATGACTCTTGTGCACTTTAAAAATATGTAAAGCAGTATTGTAATTGCAATCACCTCTTATAGAAGTCTGTATATTGGCCAGGGATGAGTGCTAGTGGATATGGTCCTGGTTTAGTAGGTTCCCTGGAAAGAGTTTTTGCAAGTTTGTTGCGGGGATAATGAATGGTGAAGCTCTGAAGATCAAAACAGCACCGTCGATGATCTCTACGTGACCTATTAAAAGTTGAATTCCACGTTGCAGCTGACCTAATAGCTTTGTCCTTATAATCCAATTTATTTTTCTCAACACTTGTGGCAGATGAAATTGCTAAAAAGAAACAAGAAAATGAAGCAATTTATATAGGCTTATTTGGAGTATGCAGCATCTGAAAATCACAAGACATCTGTTAAGTGCCATACCTAAAAGGTGATGTCAGTTGCAGGTTAAGGATTTTCATCATGTCCTTAGGGCAAGCATAATATGCATTAAAGTGAGTGTTCCTAAACTTATTAAATTATCTTTCTTCATTCAGAAGTTATGACGCTCCCTTGGACATATTAATGGGTGTTATCTCTAAAGAATCAAATATTTGGGTAAAGTAAACAGAATGTGAAGGAAAGAAAGGCTTACAATATTTTGGTCAGAAATATGAGAAATTTCAAATTTAATTGAATACCAAATCACTGTGTACTTCCACTTGACCCTACCTTGATAACACTTTACTCATGAAAACTCTCTAAGGGACAAATGGAATCACAGGCTTTGACCCTCTCTATTTGTACTTGGGAGATTTTCAGTTGTAGTTTTAAATATCCTAGCCACATTTGCAATTCCACATACACTCACTCCATTCTAAATTATTAAAAATGTAATTAAATGAGGGACACAAGAAATGCATACAAACATTTAGTTTGAACACACAAGGAGCAGTAGTGGTAATGGTGTTGGCAGTGGTGGTGGTTGTGGTAGTGGTGGGGTGGTGGTGTTATTTTCATGGTCGTCATCCTCAACATCACTGCTGCTGCTGTTGCTGTTATTAGGATGGGATTAGATACACCACCTTGGCACTGCATGTGCAAGTGGGCCTACTGTACCTATCCCACATGCATATGAAGCATTGGTGAAACTGTAAATGACAGAGGAAAACCAGAGTGTGGGGAGAAAATGTACCTCAATGCCACATTTTTTTTGGGTGCAACAGCCCCCACAGTGGGCCAAGGCCTCCTCATTCACGAGGTTTCTAGATCACAAACAATGACACACCATAGTCGGTAGGACTCATCTGGATGGGTTATCAGCTCGTCACAGAGACCCCTACCTGACAACACTCACGACAGACATCCATGCCACCCCGGTGGGATTCAAACCCACAATCTCAGCAGGCAAGCGGCCACAGACCTAAGCCGTAGACTGCGCGGCCACTGGTGCTGGCTCAATGCCACTTTGGCCACCACAAATCCAACATAAACTGCCCTTCAGGACAATGTTATATCAAAAGTTAAAAAATTAAAAGGATATGGTGGTATAGGTCTGTACCTACACATACAGACAAGAATGTTTTCCTAATTCATCACCCACAAAATGTTTGGGTTACCTTACATCATGAGCAAAGTCAGACATGTTCTATACAGGGTGTTTCATGACTTGTGGACAATACTGCAGGAGGTGATTTCCTAGGTCTTTGTGATCAAAAAAGTTCATATAAACATGTGTCCGATTTTGGACGGTTACGGAGTTATGACCACTTGAAACTTAGAATAGAAGGTAACGATTATTGACAATAAACGGAACAAAACAATAAACCAGCACAATACATGATACATTTAAAGTATAAATGTAAAGTTAACTTCGTGAAATTACCTTTAATTTGAATTGATCTGTGCTTAAAGCTGGTTTTTGAAAATGCCACCGTCGGCCGCAACACAGGCTGCCGCTCAGTTGTGAACTGTGCTTGTTGCTCGTCACAGCTTCTGCTGACTGTTTCTGATGTGGTCTGCGGCATCCAAAATGCGACCAATCAATGCATCTCGCGTTCCCACCTTCTCACTGTAAACCAGTTCTTTCATCCATCCCCATACACAATAATCAAGTGGGCTTAAGTCTGGAGACCTGGCTGGCCAATTGCGGGGACCGCCACGTACGAGCCATCACCCAGGGAAACGATAGTTTAGGAAATTTCTAACTTCACGTGAAGAATGAGGAGGAGCTCTCTCATGTTGGAAATACATACGACCTCGTTTATTCAGATGCACATCCTCCAAAAGTCAGGGCAATTCCTCCTGCAGAAATTGGAGGTACGCCTCTCCTGTAAGACGACCTTCCAAGATGAAAGGACCAATCAGTTGATCGTCCAGAACTGCACACCACACATTGACACTAAAACGTAGTTGAAAGTTGCTTTCCACAGTGGCATGGGAATTCTCATCTGCCCACACGAGAGTTGTGTGTATTATTGACACCGTCGCGATTGAATTGCGCTTTGTCAGTAAACAGGATGTAATGATGCAACTGGCGACTGCCATTGAGCCACTTGCAAAATTCCAGCCTCTCAGCAAAACCGCCAGGTCTGGGATGTTGCACCCGCTGCACGTGGTATTGATACATGCCCTCTGCATGCAGGGATCTCCACACTCTCGTGTGGGGAACACGAAGACGTCTTGCAATTCTTCACGTACTCGCACGTGGATGGCTGAACAATGCCTTCTCCTTCGACGCCTCCATTAACATCACGCTCGGCTGCAATGCGAACACCGGGAAGTGTACCGGTATCTCACAATGTCTGGTAAACTCGAGTAAACACGCTTTGGTTTGGTATTCTACAGTTCGGAAAACATTGCTGATATTCAGCTACAGCACGAAGTGAATTACCGTCACAAAAACCGTACATATAAATCATATCTGCATACTCTGCAACTGAAAATGTAAATGGCATCTTGAATGTAACAGACGCACCGAGATGAGAATACATACGGGACTAACAGGCACTCTACACTGTCGCTTCTACCACCCATGCCTTTACGAAACTATTGCCGTACTGTTCGGAACATTGGGAGCCGGCACATTCACTGTAATGTAAGTGATATGGGTATTTGAACACGTAGTAGTAGCTGAGTCATGCAGTATACACTGGCCAGGCGAATACCCACCCACCCCACCTTCCCCGCATTCCTTAAATACCTTCCAAGTGTC
>Ga0209629_10003822_pt1 | contig 10952 bp, 9 predicted proteins | sample TergutCu122P5_FD_187286 | JGI IMG/M metagenome (GOLD analysis project Ga0209629, IMG submission 187286) | Cubitermes ugandensis P5 segment gut microbial communities from Kakamega Forest, Kenya - Cu122 P5 (SPAdes) (version 2) | ecosystem: Host-associated > Arthropoda: Insects > Digestive system >... | reverse complement strand
TTCCGGTGTTGTAGCAGCCGGATGATGCTGCGCCAATGCCTGAAACGTAATCATTTCCCGTTACGGCGCCTTCGTTGAAGCACCTGACCATATTACCTACGTTAATTCCGGTTATTAAACCGGCTACGGTATTGCAGCTTGGCGCATAGACTGTACCCGAATTGTGACTGTTGCTCACCGCTATACTTTGCAGTCCGGCGGCTATTCCGGCAATGCCTGACCCGCCATTAATTCCATTGATGCTGCCGGTATTTACGCAATTGTCCATTACGCCGACAGGTTCTCCAGCTGGACCTATTGAACTGTTGCTTGCGTATCCGACAAGACCTCCCACAGAGCTGTTTCCGGTAACCGCACCGCTATTCGTACAATTTTGAAAAAGGGTGCACTTGTCCATCTTTCCGATAAGACCTCCGACATATTGTCCTGTTGCTGTAACCGTACCCGAAAACGAACAATTGATGATGCTGCCGCTCAAGTCGCCGGAAAACCCTCCTACATACCAGCCGCCGCTAACGGTTGCGCTTTCAAGTGTTAAATTTTTTATCGTGCCTATCATACTGCCGAACAGACCGGCATTATAGTATCTGGATGTGTTCAATCCAGTAATCTTATGGTTATCGCCGTCCAGTTCTCCGACAAAAGGCAAACCATTATTTAAAGAACCATTCCCAATCGGTTCAAAATTTCCGGCAGCGCTTAAATCCACATCGGCTGTCAGTTTGAAATAGCGGGAAAATTGGATATAATTGTGCATTTTGTTCAAATCCTGTAAATTGGCAATCAGGAGCGGATTATCTGCCGTTTCGCCACGCCGGTCAATGGTTCCGCCGTTTTGCCAAGCAAGCACAGGATAGCCGTTGTTATCGGCGCCGCCCGCTTTCCAGTAACTGATGAGAAACGGCTCGTTAAGCGAAGTGAGAAAAGCAGCCGATTTCATTTCCGCATCCGTCTTGGAAACGGCTGAAATGTCGTATTTGCTCGTTCCCGAATAACCGCAGCCAAGAGCGCATGTTCCCGCCAAATAATAAGAGTTATAAATGGCGTTTCCACCATAACCGGTAAAATTGCCGACAATGGCGCCGACGCTGCCTTTGCCGGTAACAACGCCGGTATTGTAACAGTCGCTGACGCATCCGCCATTTATTCCACCCGTAATGCCGCCTATTGCGGTCGAATTAGGAGCGTTGACGGTTGCCGCATTGTAGCAGGCTTTGGCAGAACCGGAACCGGTTATGCCGCCCACATAACTACCAGAACCGGTAGCCGTAATCGTTCCGGAAACGAAACAGGCGGTGATTTCGCCGCTGCTGCTGCCGGCAATGCCCCCTACGTAAGATGTTCCTGTAATAGTGCAATTCACCATTCCCAGATTGCGCACATAACTGCCGTTGTAGATCTGACTGAATAAACCGGTATAATTTCCGGTTTGCGTAATTACCGCTCCTGTGATTGTTTTTCCGTTTCCGTCAAACGAAGTATAATTGAACGGTATCGGGTCGATGTTGCCATCTTTATCGCCGTTCAAATCATCGGAAGCCGTAAAAACAAGGTCGTTCATCAATTTGTAATACACAAATGTTACAGTACCGCTGGGATTATAACCCTGATAATTGCGCATGTCATTCAATTGCGCAATTGTTGTAATTTGCCATGGGTCGTCTTGCGTCCCTGTTCCGCCTGAAAACTGGGCGAAACTCTTTCCTTGAGAGGCTGCGAATAATACAGCCGCAAACATGATTGATTTTAATGATCTCATAATATATTTTTATTAAAAATTAGTGTTCATATAATTTTCTGCGGGCAAAAATATGGAATATAAAGAAAAAAGATGGGGAGTTTCGTAAAACTCCCCATCTTTTTTTTGAAAAACCTGCATTTTTAACAAATAGGATGAAATTTCATGAGGTTGTGAGGTATCTGAATTTTATTGAAGCGGAGCTATTTTATTCAAGGGTTTATTCTTCTCAATATTTTGCCAGTTGTTTAATAATTCTTCTTTATGCAGAATTGCCCATTCGACAACAAGTCCTAATACGCGAGCGGGTAAATACCCTTCTATTACGCCAAGTGTGCGAACATCAACACAACATTTGTATTCGCCATACTGCGCATGAAAATGCGGCGGATTGTGTTCATCATAAAACATTCTGATAATAATACCGAAAAAATTACTGATTTGAGGCATATTGCATCTGATTTTGTTGTTGCCACTGTTCAAAGGTCATACCCTTTAATTGTAAATAAACATTGTCCGGGCATATATCTATATCGTCGTTCCATGCGATTGCCCCATAATCGTCAATGTGGACTTGCCTGAACAAATTATTTTTGTCCCATTCGTGAAATATGCCTTTATGCGCCAAATGATTTAAGTCAATTGTGCCATGTACGCCGTCAGAAAACCAAACAAAAATAGAGTAGTTGTCCAACGCTTTTACTTTTGTTACTCTTGCTATCATGCCCTGTCTTTATTACATTTAACTTTTGTACAAAAATATATATAAATTGTTATATACACAAGAAAATATAACAAATTGGGCGTTTTCGTATTAAACGCCCTGATATTTATAAAATTTTCAAATGTTGTAACCAACCTGCAATTAGCATTAAACCCAATGCGGCTGCACACAAAACAGTACCCAAACTGTAATTTGTTAATAATATAACAGATAAACAGACTGCAAGCAAAAAACAGGGTATTTTTTCTACAATTGCTGTTCTTTTGCAATAAACGGTATTCATACCCGGCTGACGAATAAAAGCATCCGGAAGATATTGGTCGAACCATAAAAACCGGGTTTCTTCAATGGGGAAACCAGCTACCCGCATTGCCTTTGCCACTAATTTGGAACAATACATAGCGCCGTTGTTTTGGGTACTGAAATCATAGTCGTAGGGCTTGCCAAGTTGCTGCTGCAGCCACACAAACATCGTTTCCTTATCGTAATGCGACGGGTACGATGGACGAACTACGCCAATATTTTTCCTCCCCGACAGAAAATCATTAATTTCGGTACGTGCCACGCCATTGCCCGAAGGGTGAAAAGTGGTTGCTTCAATCACGCTGTTGTCGCCTTCGTAAATGGCGGCGTGGCTGTAACGGGGACTGCCCATTACTGCCTCGGCAAACTGCAAAAGCGGAAAAACCCTGTCGGACGTGAGCAGAATATCGCCTTTTTCCAAAACATTGATTATCGCCTGACGCTCGCCGCAGGATATTTTGCGCGAAAAACTGCAAAAAGGCAACTCGAAAATCAATGTCGGCAACTTTGGAATTATACGAAATACGGCAGACAATACCGTTTCCAAAAGACTGTTTTTTAATAATACAGATTGAGTATTAAACATATTTTTACAGATTATTTTTCTGCGGGCAAAAATATGGAATATAAAGAAAAAAGATGGGGAGTTTCGTAAAACTCCCCATCTTTTTTTTGAAAAACCTGCATTTTTAACAAATAGGATGAAATTTCGGCGGTGAATGGAGGGGCAAAATGATAATAATTGATGTTTGGTTGCTAATCGATAGAGGATTGGTTGAGGATATGCGAAACTCGCCGCATCCGTCATTGCGGGCGAAGCGAAGCGGAAACCGGCAATCTCCCCCTCTTCGTCGAAGTAGAAGCTAGCGTCTTCATTTTGGATTTCATAAAAAAAGGCTTAACTTTGCAAGGAAAATATTCGTGGATGGGCAAATAATCACGCTTCGGCGGCGATTATTGTAGCAGCGAAAAAAATTTTATAATGGAACGAAAAAAAGGAGAGGAATTCGGAAAAGCGAGCGATGATAATGATGAACATATTGCCAAAATAAAACATTATTTATCAGAACAGGACGATTCAGAACTTCACCGCTTGTTGAAACAAAAGAACAATCCAGAGTTTTTAACATTCCATATTATACAAGAATTAAAAAAACGCAAAGATGAGAGAACAAGAAAGTACAAAAAAGACATCGAAATCGCCAGTGAAGTCTTCATGGGACGCAAAAGCATACGACGCCTTTCTGAAGAAGAGGAAAGCGGACGCATTGCAGGCGGTAGAAGAAATGTGGAAGCAACCATTATCATTGGAAGGCGTGGAAGAACATATCAGAAAAATGAAGGTCAGCAGAGGCTTAATTCCAGTGAGCAAGAACAATTGTTAAAAGATTATGCCTTGTCTGTTGGCATTTGGAAGAAATTTGACGATATAGTTGCAAAAGCCTTCAAACAATTTCAATCTGGCGCTGAAAGCAAAGTGTTTTTGTATAAAGACGAAAACGGTGAGGGGTATGTAATTAAAGTAACCGATTATAAAGTTATGGGAAAAACTCCAATGGATTTTCTCGACAATCATATTTCGCTTGCCAACTATCTTTCTCCGGAAACAAAATATGAATTACTTGGATTTACAGAATACCGGCAACGTTTCCAATTTGTAGTTAAACAACCCTATATCGAAGGCACAGAGTTGGAATATTATGTGCAGGCAGCCAATAATGTAGTCAATGAACAAATTAAACAGGAAAAACGTATCAAAGACTGGATGAAATCGGAATATAAAGCCCGATTTGCAGGCAGTACGTCTTATGAGAATGAAAGATACATATTCAATGATTTACACTTGAAAAATGTATTGGAAAAAGACGGTAAATTTTATCTTATTGATTTGATTGTACGATTAAATACTGCTGACATAGGCGGTACTGCTGAATATTTGCCTTTCAAAATCATTACAAATTACTCTGAAATTCGGACGGCGACAGTCCCGTCATTTTCTTAAATGCGTTATAGAATGTTTTGCGGTCGTTGAATCCTGCTTCAAAGGCAAGTCCTTTGAGGGAGAATTTTTGAACGCCCGACGACATTTGCAGTACGACATCTTTGATGCGGTATTCATTGACGAACGTACTGAAATTTTTCCCTGTGCAATGGTTCACCGCCTGCGACAGATAGGTACGGTTCACTTTCATCCGGCTTGCCAAATCATCAATAGACATCTTATCGTTGCGGTAAAGCGGTTCGTTTTGAAACAGCGTTTGCAGCTGTTCAAACAGGCGCCGGTCAGATTCGCTGACGGGCTGTTGCTCATCCGGTTCTTTTACGGCGATTGGCGTTTGCGCCCATTCCTGCGATTTGCGCACCAGTTCCTGATAGGCTGCCTGTTTTTTACGATACAGTATAATATAAAGCGTAAGTATGCCGCCAAGTAATAGCAGCGCTGCAAGAGCGACCAGCAGATAGATATGTTCGCGCTTTTTCTCGGCGGTTATTTTATCAGTTTCATATCGGGTACGCAGTTCATCCAAGTTCTTGTTGTAAGCGGCAGTATGAATTGAATCCTGAACTTTAATGGTTTCGTTGGCAAGGTTATAAACGTCTATTGCCCGTCCCATATCGGATAGAATTTTCATTCTAATACCTCTGACATTACTTTGTTCGGCGGCGGTTACCGATAATTTCATTGCGCTGTCGGTCATTTGAAGCGCTTTGTCGTACTGTTTGCGTGCATTGAATATTTCAGCACGCGTATTGGCAACGATTAATTTGGATAATTTCCCGAATGATAGACTGTCCACCTTGTTGCAATAAATCTCTGCGCGGTCGAAATCTTTTTTTCCTAAATAGATTAATAAATAATTATAGTAGAGATTGTATCGGGCAGTTTGCTGATGCGCTTTCGTATATTCTTCGTAGCGATGAACGACTTTTTCAAACTCGGCTGCCGCCTGCAATGCTTCATTATATTTCTGTTGCGCATACAAAGAGCCGCACAGTTGAAAACAGGCTTCGGTTAATTTACCGAGATTTTGGTCGCCAAGCGATTTCCACAGTTCAATGCTTTGTCGGATGTATTTTTCCTGCTCGTCGTATCGCTCCTGATGTTCATACAAATCCGCCATAGCCGAAAGCGCGATAGCCATACCATATTTATCGTTGTTTTTCTGCGCCCCGTCATACATTTGTTTTGCTTTGGCAAGCGCCGTGTCGTAATCTCCTTTATTTAGATATGCTTTGAAATAGGTATAGAACATTACGTAAAATAGTCGTTCATTCTCCTGTTTATTTATCTTCTTCATATATTCAGGCGCAAGACGGATCACTTCGTCGTAGTTACCCTTGTTCCAATGAGCGATTAAAATATTGCTAAGCGCTACTGCCTGATTTTTTACATCACCCTGCCGTACCGCCTCGTCGTTCAATTCGTGAAACAAGGCGAGCAACGTATCCATTTTATTGTCATCCGTCATTTCGGGGAAATACAAAAGGGATAATTTCAACTGGCTGTTTAATTTTTCCTTTCCGGCGCTTTGGGCAATCGCCGTGCGCAAAGAGTCTTTCTGGCGCTGATTGTCAGCCTGCGCTGCGGCGGCAACGGGCAGCAGCAAAACGAATGTTAAAAGAAGCGTTTTCATTGTTTGTTATTATCAATTAATATGGTGCAAAGATATAACAAAAAGATTTTAGTTTCATAAAATGTTTACCATAAAATTGGATATTTTAATAAATAAGCATATATTTGCGGGCTAAAATGAGGAATATGAAAATCGGTGGATTCATGTTAAGATTAGCCGTCCAATCCAAAGGAAGGCTCAGCGAAGAGAGCATACAGCTTTTGAGAGAAGCAGGCATCACCATAGAAGATAGCAGAAGCAAACTGCTTGCGCGCAGCGAAGATTTCCCGGTCGAAATACTCTACCTGCGCGACGACGACATTCCTCATGCAGTAGCCATGGGCGTCGCCGACTTGGGCGTTGTAGGTCTTAACGAAGTGGAAGAGAAGCGGCAGCAGGTGGAAGTCCTGCGCAAGCTCGGTTTCGGCAAATGCCATCTCTCGCTGGCGATACCAAACAGTGAAGAATACGTCTCTTCCGTCTGGTTCAACGGCAAAAAGATTGCCACTTCCTACCCCCGAATACTTACCGACTATTTCGAACTGCGCGGCATCAAAGCCGACATTCACGAGATATCCGGTTCGGTCGAGATAGCTCCGTCTGTGGGCATGTCGGATGCGATTTTCGACATTGTAAGTTCAGGCGGAACGCTCCTGTCCAACGGACTGAAAGAGGTGGAAAAGGTATTCTTCTCCGAAACCGTCATCATTGCCAACCCCAAATCGGCTAAAGAAAAGCAGGAGATTATCAGCCAACTGCTCTTCCGAATCGAATCGGTCGAGAGCAGCCGCGGCAAGAAGTATGTCATGCTGAACGTGCCAAGAGAGAAGGTGGATGAAGTAACCAGACTGATTCCCGGCATGAAAAGCCCGACCATACTGCCGCTTGCTCAGGAAGGCTGGTGCTCAATCCATGCAGTCATCTCCGAAAAGGAACTCTGGACAAAGATAGAACAGCTTAAAAAACTCGGCGCCGAGGACATACTCGTGCTTGCGCTCGAAAAGATGATAGTATGAAAATCTTCACAAATCCTCAACCCTGTCAATGGACGGACTTGCTAAAACGCGCCGGCGCCGACTCAAGCGCCGTTGAAGCCGCCGTTGCCGACATCCTGCAACAGGTTCGCCGGGGCGGAGACCGGGCGCTGAGAGAACTTACCCTCAAAATAGACGGCATAGCCATAGATAACTTCAGGGTAAGTCCGGAGGAATTTGCCGTAGCAGAAAAGCAGATAAGCCCCGAACTGAAAGCAGCGATTGTGCAAGCCGCCGCCAACATCGAAATTTTTCACCGAGCGCAGCTTCCCAAGCCGATTGAAGTTGAAACCATGCCGGGCGTCCGTTGCTTTCAGCGAAGCGCGCCCATTCAAAAAGTCGGACTGTACGTACCCGGAGGCAGCGCCGCATTGTTCTCTACGGTGTTGATGCTTGCCATTCCGGCAAAAGTTGCGGGATGCCCCAATGTGATAATATGCACTCCGCCCAACAGAGACGGCGGCGTTGCAGCCGAGATACTTTATGCAGCCGCCATCTGCGGAGTAAACACCGTATATAAGGCAGGCGGCGCACAGGCGATAGCAGCCATGGCTTATTCTACGGAAACCATCGTTTCGGTTGACAAAATATTCGGACCCGGTAACCGCTACGTCACCAAAGCCAAGCAGATGGTGAGCGGCGAAAGTACCGCCATCGACATGCCTGCCGGACCTTCGGAGGTGATGATACTTGCCGACCACACTGCCCGCGCGGAGTTCATTGCCGCCGACCTGCTCTCTCAGGCGGAACACGGCGCCGACAGTCAGGGAATAGTCGTAACTACTTCGCATGACATGGCAGAACTTGTCGAAAAATGCGTAACAGAGCAATTAAGTAAACTTTCGCGAAGCGGCATAGCCGCAGCCGCATTGGACAACTGCCGCATTATAGTTATGGACAATGCAGAAGATGCGGTTCGCTTTGCCAACGACTATGCTGCCGAACACCTTATTATATCGATGCAGGAACCATGGAAAATTGCCGACCGGATAACCGCCGCCGGAAGCATCTTCATCGGCAACTATTCGCCTGAAAGCGCCGGCGATTACGCTTCGGGAACCAATCACACGCTGCCTACGGGCGGGTGGGCGCGGTCGTTCAGCGGAGTCAACATCGACAGCTTCGTCCGCAAAATAACCTGTCAGGAACTTACTCGACAGGGATTGGAAGCGTTAAGTCATACGATAATCACCATGGCGGAAGCCGAAAAACTCGATGCCCATGCTCACGCCGTCAGGGTGAGGCTTAAATAAGCAACAGTAAAAAATGAATATAGAAGAACTTGTACGAAACAACATCCGCTCGCTTGCGCCCTACTCCACCGCCCGAGATGAATACCAGGGCGATATAGGCGTCTATCTCGATGCCAACGAAAGTCCCTACGACAACGGCGTCAACCGCTATCCCGACCCGTATCAGAAGAAACTCAAGGCGCGCATTTCGGAGATAAAAGGAGCGCCGGTAGAAAATATCTTTATCGGCAATGGCAGCGACGAACCCATAGATTTGGTTTACAGAGTATTTTGCGAACCGCGCATGGACAATGCCGTCATGATTGCCCCTACGTATGGCATGTATAGAGTTGCGGCGGCAACAAACGATGTTGAAGTGCGCGAAGCGCTACTCGAAGCCGACTTCTCGCTCGATGCGGATAAACTCCTTGCCGCCGCCGACAGCAAAACCAAGCTGCTGTTTCTCTGCTCGCCCAACAACCCTACGTCAAACAGTTTTCCGCGCAAGCAAATAGCGGATATTATAGAAAAATTCAAAGGCATTGTCGTCCTCGATGAAGCCTATATCGACTTCTCTGCACAAAAGAGTTTTCTGAGCGAACTGAACAAATACCCGAATCTCATCATCTTCCAAACCCTGTCCAAGGCGTGGGGAATGGCGGGGCTGCGGGTGGGTCTTGCCTTTGCGCAGCAGCGCATCATCGAGCTTTTCACAAGGATAAAATATCCCTACAACATCAACGTCATCACCCAGAAGATGGTAATGGAGCGTCTGCAAACGCCCGTTGACGACCATGTAAAAGAGATACTTGCGCAGCGGAGCAGGGTTGTCGAAACCATTGCGCATTTTCCGGTCGTGAAGCGCGTGTTTCCTTCGGATGCCAATTTCATCCTTGCACGTTTCGACCATCCGCGCGAGGTGTACAGCCTGCTTATCGCCGCAGGAGTGATTGTGCGCGACCGTTCGGCGATGCGGGGCTGCGAAGGCTGTCTCAGAATAACCATTGGAACTCCGCAGGAAAACAACAAATTAATAGAAATCCTCAGCAGGTTATGAAAAAAGTTCTTTTTATCGACCGAGACGGCACGCTGATTGTCGAACCGCCAGACGAGCAGATAGACTCTCTCGAAAAACTGGAGTTTGTTCCGGGCGCAATATCAGGCATGAAAAGCATCTCGCAGTTAGGATACGAACTTGTGCTGGCAAGCAATCAGGACGGTATGGGTACCGACAGGTTTCCCGAAAACGCCTTTTTGCCGCCGCACAACAAGATGCTCCGCACGCTGGAAGGCGAAGGCGTCCGCTTTGACGATATGCTTATCGACCGTTCCCTTGCAGAAGAAAACCTGCCGACTCGCAAACCGGGCATCGGCATGTTTGCCAAATACCTTTCGGGCGATTATGATATGGGCGGCAGTTACGTCATCGGCGACCGCATAACCGACGCCCTGCTGGCGCTCAATCTCGGCGCCAAAGCCATACTGATTCGGCAAAACAATGCTCCGCTCGAAGAGAAGATAAAAGACGCCCAACTCGAACCGGTGGTGAAACTCATTGCCGACCGTTGGGAAGAGATAGCGCGGTTTCTCCGCTCGGACAGCCGCGAAGCGGCGATTGAAAGGCAAACCCGCGAAACCAATATATCGCTGTGGTTAGACATCGACGGCGGCGGCGAATCGAGCATATCCACCGGACTGCATTTTCTTGACCATCAACTTTGGCAAATTGTGCATCACGGAGGCATATCGCTCAAACTTAAAGCAGTGGGCGACCTCGATGTAGATGAACATCACACAATGGAGGATGTGGCGATTGTTCTCGGCGAAGCGGTGAACAAGGCGCTCGGCGACAAACGCGGCATTGAGCGTTACGGCTTTGCGCTGCCAATGGACGACAGCGCCGCCATCGTGCTGATTGATTTCGGCGGACGCATCGACTTCCGGTGGAAAGCCAAATTCAAACGCGAAATGATTGGCGATACGCCTACCGAACTCTTTGAACACTTTTTCAGAAGTTTCTCGCAGGGGGCGCGTTGCAACCTTCATATAACGGCAAAGGGCGATAACGAGCATCATAAGATAGAGGCAATATTCAAGGCTTTCGCCCGTGCGCTGAAAGCCGCCGTGCGCCGCGATGTCTTTTCATATAAATTACCAAGCAGCAAAGGATTATTATGATTGTTATAATAGATTACGATACCGGCAATCTGTGTTCGTTAGAGAACGCTCTGAAACGGTTAAATTGCGAATATACGGTGAGTTCCGACCCTGCCGTGATAGCCGGCGCCGATAAAGTTATCCTGCCCG
>Ga0209629_10003821_pt1 | contig 10956 bp, 16 predicted proteins | sample TergutCu122P5_FD_187286 | JGI IMG/M metagenome (GOLD analysis project Ga0209629, IMG submission 187286) | Cubitermes ugandensis P5 segment gut microbial communities from Kakamega Forest, Kenya - Cu122 P5 (SPAdes) (version 2) | ecosystem: Host-associated > Arthropoda: Insects > Digestive system... | reverse complement strand
GGGGGGGGGGGGGGTGGCGGACACTGCAGACAAGGTATGGCTGATGCAGTATGTTAGGTCATGTGGGACCTGGGCACAATACCCACTGTAAATAACACTAAGTTGAAAGATTTTATGCATTTCAAACCTGTTTTCATATTGAGGAACCAGGCCTCTTGGGTTGTTGCATTGTGTAGTTGAATAATTGATTCCCGAGTGTGTGAATTGACAGATAACCTGAAGATGAAGATGGTACACTTCTTTGTAGTTTGGGATAAAATTACCCAGTGACATAGCACAACAACCCAGCAGAACTGGCTCCTTGACAGGGATGTGTTGGAAGCTTCAAATCAGTGTTTTTGTATTGTTAAGACTATATTTATTTCTTATTATTTTATCTTTCTCATTTATAGTGTTGTTGATACATGATTTACTGTGGAAGAATGAAATGATAAAAGCTTTCCTAATATTTGGATGTCACTCTATGAATACATAACAGTATTACTTAAAAAAGGAAAATGGGAATATTGTTTAGTATTAAATGTTGATACTGAGACTTCTGAGAATGTGGCCATTTTCACTGCAGGATCATGGTCTTGTGGTCCATGTGCCACCATATGCCATGTACTTAGTGCTGTTAGATGTTTATGTAGAATTCATTCACGTTCATTATAATGAAACATTCCCATCATTTCTAAGTTGTAATTTGATGGAAGGTTTTTTTTTTGTCATGAAAGTAGTGTGTGATCTGCTTTTTTGTCCAAAAGATTGCTGAAGTACAAAGTTAGTTTTATTTTGTGTTGTAAGCTTGCAGCAGTGTGATGTATAAAACTAATTTTAAATTATTTTAGTCTTTAACCCTTTAAATACTGGATTAAATCCCATCTGTAAGTCCCAGCTCGCTGAATTATTCTGCGGGGTTTATAACTTTTGCGCATACTTTACAAAAAACCTGAATATTTCAAGAACTAAGCAGGATAAATTTGTGAAACAAAAAGCATTTTGTGGGGAAGGAAACAGAGATTGCTCAGAATGCCATAAAAATGCTGTAATTTCCTTATTACATAATGGAGAAGATAATTTTCTAAAAAACTTATAAATATCTATGTTCTTTTACTTACTTTGTGGTCAAGGCTTCAACTGTTGGCACGGAGGATGGATGAAAAGGTGTATAAGTTGTTCTTTATGTGGTGATCTGCAAAACAATTTTGGTCCACACAAAGCGCCACGTCACACTTGACACATTTGAACATCACCATTCGCGTCATGCCCCTTGCTGAACACAAGTGTCGCAGTTTTGTGAGATTGTGGCCAGGTCAGTGCTTACTGTGACATGTTTCCAGTCTTCCAATTTTAGTAGAAGCTGGGGCTGGTCTCCATACAGGCATGGATGGTCGTGGCTTATGCCCAGCCCGTGCCAGCATTTCTCTGATAAGGGTGAGTTGAAAATCTCTGTGTGAGATTTTCTTCCCACCACATGAAGATAAAAGGACGTAACTGTTGACAGTGCCCAGGTCCAGCAGGTGGAAAAAGAGCTTTTTTGTCCACTTCCATGTTCGATGGCTGGCCATATAGCTATTGGCCATCCTATCTGCATTGTCAGCATGCCCCATGTGAGACCCTTGGGAATGCCCTTTCTGTGTAGCCTCACTGTCCTACAACAGGAAATTTTTTCTGGACCAAGTCCTCAAACAGGTAAGGGGAGGAAAGAAGTTGTCCATGTACAGTTTATGGCCAAACCCTTCTACCCCCCTCCCCCCCTTTCAGATTAGTCACTGTAGCATGGGTTGCTGTCAGGTGTTGTGCTGCCCTTTGTCTGTCTTTACCGAGGTAAACATTCGTGTCATGTATATCCAGTAGTCGCATAGTTTAAACATTTTGGTGCCGAAATGTTTGCATTTTTTGGGGGTGTATTGTTTGCAAACTGCCCTTCCCTTGAATTTCACATTGACTTCATCTGCTGCCAAATATTGGAAGTGTTTTAAAATTTTTGAAAAGTTTGATGTATTTTCCACAGTCTGTCTCTCCTGGCAACTCCTTTCCTATTATTGTCCATGAAATGTAGAAAGTGTAGTATGTTGTGGCTGTTGACCTGCCACATTACGAGCATCATCCTCATCTTCAGAGCTTCTGGCGGAAAAATCTGGGCTTGGAGGCTGTGAAATGGAAGACCATCGTGAAGGTGGGTGTGGCTCCTCTTCATCCTCCATATCTTCAGAAGCGTAATATTTCTCGTCACTGTCCAAATCCATTACGATTTCTCATATTTGATTCTGAGACAGCAGACAAGCCCATTTCACACGCGAAACCTTACGTTGCATTGAGGGAAACTGTAGCATAACTACTGCGTTTGTTCCTTTGTTTTTGGCACGACAGCCCCCAATGGGCCAGGGCCTCCTCATTCACAAGGTTTCTAGATCACACACGATGACGCACCACAGTCGGTAGGACTCTTCTGCATGAGTGATCAACTCGTCGCAGAGACCTCTACCTGACAACACACACAACACTCACAACAGACAAACATCCATGCCCCCGGTGGTATTCGAACCCACAATCTCAGCAGGCAAGCAGCCGCAGACCTATGCCTTAGACTGCGGCTACATTGGAGCCAGAACTGACACAACACAGCAAACCAACATCTGTCTGGGCATACATTGCCAGACGTGTGGCTACATTTAATCTGACATGTCTGTCAAGACTTATAGCTACACAATGACTTCTTGTTCTCAGTCTGCTTATTGTAAGTGATGTGAACGGTACATGATTTACGCATCGGATGATGACTGGGACAAATTTTTGCTGAGAGATAGTAACCTTTGCTTATAGTACGTGAACAGATAAAGATGGTGGATGCATCAGCTTTGGGAGTCAAGAACTGATGGAAAATATTTTAAACTATGCAAGGTATTGAAAGAATTTCCCGATAAGTTAAGAGAATATTACAGAATGAATATAAAAATTTTTTATTATATTTTGGATAGTGTGAAGGATGATCTGCAGGGTTATTCTAATTTCAGAAATTGCACTGAAGCAGAAGAGAAACTTACTGTTGCCCTTCGGTATGTACTCGATATTGTGGTAAGGATAAACATAAATTACATTTACACAATGGTAAATGCTATAAAAATTCAATGTAGTCTAAAGGAAATTACACAAGAAAAAGTAAGAGTTACACTAAACTTCAGTAAACTATAGATATACAAACATAAACACGCACATCAGGGTATTGCATTAACATATCTGCTGTAATTTTTTCAAAGTATACAACTGCATAGACAGAACTGGCAAACCATTTTCTTTGTCTGCAGTAGGGATACCCATTTATAAGATTTCAGAATGGAACTTGAAACTGATGTGGCAGTAAATCCGCACTTGAGATACAGGAAATCTGCAGTGTATGTGTTGAAGTGTCTGAATCCTGAGAATGTGTTGAATCGAGACTTGCTGCACATGGAGATGGAGTTGGAGGGCACAAACTGTTAGATGCTGTGGGAACACCATTAAAAGGCAGTGAAAGATTCTAATCAGTTTGAATTCTCCTGGCTACTCTGCTCAGAAATTCTATTTTGAATTCCAAACTTTGAATGTTGTCCAGTTTTTTCATGGATGGTGAAAGACTCATCAGAAACATGTAGTCTTCGTCGGCTTGGGACTCTTTCGGCCTCTCTTCCGTAAGTTTAATCTTCCTTTTCTTCAAATGTAAAGCTTCTTCTTGAAAGTTTATCTTTCTCTTTGTCCCTAGATTTTTCTCAACTTGGCGTTCATCAGAAACCCCTTCACTGAATTCATCATTGTCATTGCCATTAATCAAAACATCTGTTGAAGCATTACCATATTCAAGATTTCGCGTACTCCTAAGGACTGAGGAAGTCGCTGGTACATTTGATAGTGTGGGTCATGGGATCGTTACAGTATTCACAAACATCATCATTTGGCTTTTTCAGTTCTCTCCGATTCACATCGCTCAACTTCTCCCACTTATTTTGTGCTTGTTTACCTGAAAGAAACTCTTATTAGGTACTGACTGCCATAGACTTTCATGACACTAATTTGGAATATTTTAGTGTAACAACGTGGGTCTTTGTCAGTTTCTTACTGCCCTGAAAACATTTATGAACTTGTTTTGTGTCGTTAATAAATTTGTATATAATACAATCCGTAAAAAAATACACTAATCAGTATATTGTGAAATTTAAAATATATTTAATAAATGAAAGTGCTTGTGTTTTCAGATATTTTTCGACAGGACAGTCATTCCATTCTCTTGCTTTCTCATTTTGGATGGATCATTACACAGTTGGAAAAATAGTGGATCAGGTTAGTGATTTTCTCTGGAGCAGGCTGTCATTGAAGCACTTAACAGCGGACCATGACAGGTTTTTGGAAATAGCTGTTAAGTTTCAAGAAAGATGGAATTTTCCTAATGTTATCGACTGCATAGATGGAAAGCACATTTGCATTAAATGCCCTACAAAGCTGGGTCACTGTTTTACAATTACAAACCATTTTTTTCCATAGAATTACAAGGTGTTGCAGATTCTGAAAGCAGATTCACTTTTATAGACACAGGTGCTTATGGTAAGCAAAGTGGTGGTGGTACATTTTCTGCTTCTACTTTATGTCACTTCTAGGAAGGTTTTGAATCTACTTTAGCAAAACCTGCAAGTTTCGAGGGAAGTGGAACAGAAATGCCTTTCATCATCCTTGGTGATGAGGCCTGTCCTCTAAAGACGTACCTAATGAAGCCTTCTGCGAGAAAGGATTTGTCATGTGAAGGTGTTTTCAATTACAGTATGTCACAAGCAAGGCGATGCATTGAGTGTGCCCTTGGTATCCTAACAGCAAAATGGAGATTCTTAAACAACGCAATAGAAACAAACGTCAATAAAGCTGAAAGAATAGCGAAGTGTATATGTTTACTGCATAACATAATCATAGATCTTGAAGGAACAACACATGATCATTCTGTTCTTCAAGAAACTTCACAAATTTGTGGATCCTGTCAGGCCAAAACAAAAGTCAGTGGTAGATCATTCAGTCAGTCCTCAAAAGGAGCAATAGATGTAAGAAATGCTTTCACAGTTTACTTTAACGGTCCTACTACAGCTTTACTATCACTGAACCAGAAGGTTTATTTGCGCCGAGTTTTCACTAGAGCACCACATTATGGAACATTTGTTATGTATAAAGTATGTGATAAGTAGCTATTCGTAACAAGAGTTACCATTCTGATATAAAATGTACCAATATTAAAGATATTGTATGTATATAAGTATGTAGTAACCTATTTCATTAGTGTTATTATTTCAGTACTTACCTGTAACATTTAATTTCTCTCCTATTTCATCCCAGAGTTTTCGTTTGAGATCTCTGTTATGGTAATTTTTGTCTGTTTAGTCCCAAAGAGGCCGCATATGTCTAACAAGTTCTATGAGATACGTTTTGTCCACTGCAACAACACTCGAATCTTTTGCACACTGCAGCAGGTATCTGGCCAGATTGTAGGCTCAAAACAAACCCGTAATACCATTAGGTTTTGTGACTCAAACATTCCATTCCCTTTACTAAATGAGAGCCTAATCTTAACTGTGCAGTATGTTTTCAAGATTTATGACCTTATGCATTCATGGCTAATTAGGGTCTTGTTGGTAGATGACCGTTTACACACAAATATGACACACGACGCCTTTAACGATTTATTCAGTGTTGAGACATTGTGCAGACAATAAAAGGAGAGGGCTGTCAGCGTTGTCAAACTTACGTCACCAAATTGTACACGTTAAAATTGCTGGTATTACTAGGAGCTTACCATATTCTCCAGAATGTATTTGTGCAAAGCTCATAAAAGTGTGATTCAGGGCTTATTAAGATGCCATTCTCAAGCTGTGTAGTGGAAAAACTTAAGAGAGGAAAGATGGATACCTGTGCCACCCTGTACCTAAACTAAAGAGTATACACAAGGACAATACGAGGGCAGCATTTCATTTTAAATGACCAAAATGTGTGAGGTAAGAATTTTAGATTTCTGTCTTTTACAGATAATGAAAGTGAGATGTGTGTGACCACATTCCCATGTTTTTTTTTATCATTATCATCACCACCACCATCCACATTCTTTACTTGAGAGCAGTTTAGCTGGTTCTCAAAAGTGTAAGGATCTCACTAAGCATTTCTTATTCACCATTTTGCCTATATGCTGTAAAGTCAGTCTGCTTTTGTAATTCTAAACTACATCTGCATGATAAATATGTTAATTTCATCTGTCCATTTCCTGCATCTGTGTTGCCTTCCTGGTTGGGTGGTCTGGGGTAATAGTGGATTGCTCCCCTGAGAAGCACTTTCAGCAGGTGTAGAAATAGGCAGAAACGTTATGTTTCTACATTGAACATTACATTTGACTGTAGTATCTTCAGGCTGAGACCCGACCACAGCCTGCCAGTTCATCTCATATGCTTTCATTCCCAGTGTTGGCTCCAGGAGTGCCCTGATGCTTCTCAGGTAGTGGCTGTGTGATTCTCATCTGTAGAGTTTTCTCCATTTTTTAATTTGTATGTTTTGTGATTTATTTAATGACCCATCTTACAAAAACCAACTAAATACACAACAATCTTTCTAGAAAAAAAAATTATTGTATGCAACTGTCACAGATTCCAATTAAGTAAGGCACTTCACCATCATATACAATATATATTACATCTAGAGGCAGGAAATACGCAACACTTTTGCCAAGACTTCATATACAATTTACCAATATTTCTAACAGGCTTCTAATGTAGGTGAGCTACATCAAAAGGACCACAGCTTGCAATATCATGTACATTATTTGTAAACCCTCTTCAAGGGTGCTTAAAATCTTAAAGTCATTCAGTTGTACAGTACCTGTAGTTTTGAGACAGCAATGATACATTCAGACCTTCCAAAAGTTACAAGAAAATGAACAATCACACTCTTAAAACTGGATGTACGTGGTTTAATGTACATTCAAAGGACCGTATCTGATTTCTTGTTCAAACTGTTCTGCTTTTAGTGTCCCAGGAATTGCTTCACAGTTATGGTTGAAGACTGAGTAAGCACTGACCTCACCTTGCTTCTTTGGGCCAGTCCGTGTGTTTTTCCAGACAGCATATAGGACTGACACAATGAGGTAGACTGTACCAAATTCCAAATGTATAGCAAGTATATATAATGTTGTCCACAATAAAATGTATAATGTGTATATTATTACTGTAAATAAAGTGGTCTTTGGAGAGGGGATAACAACTTCACTTAAGTTATTTCCAGCAGACACAGCAATATCACTGGTGTCTGACCTGCAGCCATTAACACTCAGGTTTCCATCCTAGAACAGAAACGGATGTGTAATTGTAGTTTCAGGGAACTCGGTTATCAGCATTGCAGTCATGACCTGCATATGTTGATACATTTATATTTTATTATATGTTGTTGATATTATTGTTGTTAGACATAAAAGAAATTTGCAGGCATGAACTGAAGTCATAAATGAAGCAAACTTAGAATAGAGAATCACCATTCATCCAAACTCACTAGCTTACATTTAGATTTACCTATGATCAAGATCATAAGAATTGTCATCAAGAAATGTTTTAGTCTCCCACATATAAAGTACTGAACCCTCTTTAACATTTTCATTTCGTAAACTTTTAAGCTACGCTGTGTCCAGAAAAAGCAACCCTACCAATAACAAAAAAATAAATTCGCAGCTGCATGTGAGATTACACTGCAAAGGCATGTGAATGTAATTTATTACTGCAATCGTAATGCCAAACAAAGCTTTTCCATGGATAGTTATGTCGTTAGCACAAACAGTATTTTTCATGCGTTAAGTGCTTTATAACTGAAATATGATAGAAGGGCATTAACCTTTTGACGATCTGGTATTGGCACGTTTCCTTCGTTGCCACCTACATGCTGTTGTGAATTGAATGTCACCATATTACAAAGATATTGTTTCGCTGCTTCCCTGCGCTTGCGTGCCCTGTACTCAGTTAGTTTAGCTTCCATTAATATGTGCTTTACTTGAAACAATATCGAACATCCACTGCAACATTCAACATACGAACCAGCCAAAGCATATACATATCGCCTCACAGGTGTTATCTGTCGCCAGCTGATCGGAGATAAAATGCGTGCAGTTGACCAATGGTATGAGATGATCTGTGGTATGAGCGAAGACTTCTTCCTAGGTCATCGATTGTAATGCGTTTGCAAACCGACAATGCCATGTTTTGCATTGCAAGTTGTCACAGACGTGCAATAAAATCCTACGACATTTGAGCTAGGACTGTCATTCACGTTTGTGGCTCATAATATTACATAATTTATTATATATATGTTTTTTTTATTGCTAGTTGTACATCTGGCTTGATCGTGTAAAAACCACATGGTTGGACAGTCATTGATTACGTAATGTAGTATTAAGTGCCCGTCATTAGTCTGTACCAGATGATCTGTGATTTGTACCATACTGAGGCATTGTACCGTCGATGTAATTATGTGAGTGCGATGGACGAGTGGGGCATTTACTGTAGCAACTTCGAGTGTGCATGAAACAGTTGTTAGATTAGTATTTGGTTACTTCTCGAAGTATAAAGTTACCATGTTTTTGTGCTGACAGTTATTCTATGTTCGTCTTCCCGAAACTTAATTTTTTTAAACTGATTCCCAAAGTTTGCTGTTAGAAGATATCACACGGCAAATCTGTAGTATACATAACCTCAGATGATGACAGCATCGTGTTCCCGCTTTTATCTGGAATGAGGGAATAGGCTACGTGTTCTCTACATTAACATAACCGAAATTTCATATATAATACATTCGTGTTGTTACATGTGTAACATTGGACTTGCCGAACTATATATAACAAAATTACAATACATATACAAAGTTTAAAACCATAACAGTCGTTAAGTAGTTGTTCTTTTGGTGTAACAGTAATTTTAGTACACAGTCCAGTAGGTTTTTAAAAATACTGTAATTTATATAGTAAAATCCTGTCCAACGTTATTAAAGAAGCCAAAAAAATGAATTGTAATAGGATATTGAAGTCAAGCAATAAGAATAAAATCACGTGGAGTATTACAAAATTTTGATACCGGCCCAATTTTTTTAATGGAGATATTCAGATATTGGATATCGAAGGGAAACCTTCCTACAACCAACAAGCGACTGCAGTTGCCTTCAATAATTATTTTCTTTCTAGAGCTGACAGTTACCAAGTATGATACATGTAATAACATTGGGACTAACAAACATTAGTTCCACTCATCTCAATTTTCTTTCATAAATTTCCAAAAATTTGTTTCCTGTTATGGGGTTTTAATTTGTTTCAACTGAAGAAATTGCAAATGTAATGAAATCTCTAAAATCAAAAAAATTGTCATTGATATGAAGAAGTTTCTACCAAGTTATTAAAAATCAGTGCTCCTTATATCTGTTCTCTACTAACCCACATATGCAATGAGTCCATATTAGGAATCTTTCCAGATTGCTTAAAATATTCAATTATAAAACCTTTGTATAAAAAAAGGAGATAAATGAACATATCTAACTATAGACCTATATCGCTACTAACGGTGTTTTGGAAAGTTTTTGAAAAGGTCATGTGTTCTAGGCTCATGGAACAGATATCAATAAAATATTGGGTGAGGAACAATTTGGATTCAGGAAAAATTTAGAAACAGAAGAGGCTAATTACAGGTTAACAAATGAAATTCTTTAAGAGCCTTAAATAATAAGTCTGTGGCTGGTGGTATTTTTTGTGACCTTGAAAAGGCTTTTGATTTTGTCAGTCACAAGATATTGTTGTCTAAGTTGACATACTGTGGAATCACAAGCAAGGCTAAACTTTTGTTTAAATCATATCTTAGGGACAGGTATCAAAGAGTTTAAATTACTCAATCAATCAATCATTTATTTTCCATTCTTCTTTTGTAACACGAACACCTTATTGGCATCTGTAGAGGTGCCCCAAAAAATTATTCCGTAGCACATAATTGAGTGAACATAAACATGATAAATTATTTTTAGTGTTTGTAATGGTAAGGAATGCTTAACAAATCTCAGGGCATAGCATGCAGTAGTCATTTTTTTAGTTAATTGTAATATATGTTGATTCCAAGTAAGGGTGTCATCTATTATTAAGCCCAGAAATTTAGTTACTGATGTATTAGTTATGTAATTTAGATTATATTGTACTTGCATATTATGGCTGAAATGTTTCTTAGTTTTAAATTCCATATATTGAGTTTTACCAAAATTCTATTTTAGTAAATTATTGTCAAACCAAGTATTTAGATCCACAAACATCTTGTGAACATTACAGGAGAAATCATTTCTGTCAGCATCAGTTAATATAAGGCTAGTATCATCTGCATAAAGGATGATATTATTATTTTTATTTGCAATAGAAGGAAGGTCATTAATGTAAATTAAAAAAAGAAGGGGACCAAGGATAGAACCTTGGGGAACCCCACATCTGAGTCTTATCCAGTTTGAACAACTCACCATGTTAGTATTATTGTTAAGGGTTACTTTTTGATATCTGTTAGTTAGGTATGATTCAATTAATGTAAAAAATTTTCCATAAATTTTTCAAGTAGCTTTCTGTGATTTACACAATCGAAGGCTTTTTGCAAATCACAAAAAATACCACCAACTATTTGTTTATTATTCAGTGCAGTTAATATGCTATTCTTCTTCTTCAATCGGCACTGCAACCCTTGTGGATTTTGGCCTGCTCAACTATCATTGAGTATTCTCAGCAGGAATGTTTTTACAGAGTGCCGTTGCCAGTGGCACATCTAACCCCCAACCTGGAGGACCAGTGATTTAGAACGTTCCACCTTCCACACAAGGTGTCTCCAGCGTCTGAAACGACGCAAGCGAACCCCAGTAGCGGAAGGTGGAACTATGGGCGAGAAATTGCGGAGAATTTTGCCGAAAGTGGCGACTTCC
>Ga0209629_10003819_pt1 | contig 10959 bp, 9 predicted proteins | sample TergutCu122P5_FD_187286 | JGI IMG/M metagenome (GOLD analysis project Ga0209629, IMG submission 187286) | Cubitermes ugandensis P5 segment gut microbial communities from Kakamega Forest, Kenya - Cu122 P5 (SPAdes) (version 2) | ecosystem: Host-associated > Arthropoda: Insects > Digestive system >... | reverse complement strand
GGCTTCGTCTTCGACCTGGGCGTCCGGCACGATACGGGTGACCAAGCCTTTCTCATAGGCTTCGGCGGCGGTCAGGATGCGCCCTTCGAGCAGGATTTCCTTCATCACCGCCGCCCCGGCCAGCTTCAACAGACCTTCCATTTCGCCGGGATACATCGAGAAACCGAGCTTGTTGATCGGCGCGCCGAAGCGGGCGCTTTCGCCGCTGATGCGCAGATCGCAGACGCCGGCGATCTCCAGGCCGCCGCCGATGCAGGCGCCGCGGATCATGGCTACGGTGGGGTGCGGACAGTCGGCGATGGCGTTGAGCGCCGCCGCCACCTCGGCATGGTAGTGCAGCGCCTGGTCGAGCGTGGCGCGGTCGGTCACGAATTCCTCAAGGTCGCCACCGGCGGCGAAGGCTTCATCGCCAGCCCCGCGAATGACGACGCAGCGAATCTCGCCATCACGGCCGATGGTCGCCATGTGCGCCGCCAGTTGCCGCCACATGGCAAGGTCGATGGCATTGAGCTTGGCCGCGTTGTCGAGCGTCAACGTGGCGATGCCGGCGGCGGTTGAAAGACTGATCTGGCTCATGTTTTCGTTGATGACGGGCGCTTGCTCAACCCGCCTTGCCCCCGGCATCCTGAATCCGGGCCAGCGCTTCGCGGCCGGAGAGCAGGTGATCGTGCATCAGGCGCTCGGCTTCTTCGGCTTTGCCGGTGGCGAAAGCCGCCATGATCGTCCGGTGCTCGTCGAGGGATTGTTGCAGGCGGCCTTCCAGCGACAGCGAGTGCAGGCGCGACAGCTTCAGCACCTTGCGCAGATCCTGGATCATCGACAGCAGTCGCCGGTTTCCAGACAACGCCTGGATTTTTCGGTGAAATTCCTGGTTGGCCTCGAAGAAGGCGTCGATGCGGTTCTCGCGGGCGGCGGTTTCGAGGCGCTCGTGGATGGTTTTCAGCATGCCGATGTCGGCTGATTCGGCGCGGCGCACCGCTTCGAGCGCGCAGCGGGCTTCGAGCAGGGCCAGCAGCGGGAAGATGTCGTCGAGATCCTGGCGGGAAAGCTCGGTGACGTAGCAGCCGCGCCGTGGCTTGAGTTCGACCAGCCCTTCCGCAGCCAGCACCTTGAGCGCTTCGCGCAGCGGGGTGCGGGAGATGCCGTATTGTTCGGCGAGTTTTTGCTCGTCGATCCAGGTTCCCGGCGTCAACTCGTGGGCAAAGATGCGCTGGCGCAGGCGTTCGGCGACTTCCTGGTAAAGGGCGGTGGGAGCGATGCGATTCATGGTTGGGGTGCGGCGGGAATGAACGGAGTGCCTTCTGCCGCCTTGCTTCTGTAATTATGGATAACGTATTATGTGGGGCTAAGCATGTCAAGCAGGGGTGCGAGCGCGTAGAATTTTAAATTCTGCATCATCGGCCCAAAATCGAATCGGCGAAGGGTGTGCCATGTCTGAAAATTTCTTTGATTCCAACAACCTGGATGCCTGGGAAAAGGCCGCCGCCAAACAGGCGCCCGGCGGCGAGGTCGGCAATCTGGTGTGGAACACCCCGGAGGGGCTGAAGGTCAAGGCCCTGTACACGAAAAAGGATGTCGAGGGCCTAGCCTTCGCCGACACCCTGCCCGGTTTTTCGCCCTACCTGCGCGGCCCGCAGCCGACCATGTACGCGGTGAAGCCGTGGACGATTCGCCAGTACGCCGGCTTTTCCACCGCCGAGGCCTCCAACGCCTTCTACCGCAAGGCGCTGGCCGCCGGTGGCCAGGGCGTCTCGGTGGCTTTCGACCTGGCGACGCATCGCGGTTACGACTCCGACAATCCGCGCGTCCTGGGCGACGTCGGCAAGGCGGGCGTGGCCATCGACTCGGTCGAGGACATGAAGATCCTGTTCGACGGCATTCCGCTCGACAAGATTTCCGTGTCGATGACCATGAACGGCGCGGTGCTGCCCATTCTCGCCGGCTACATCGTCGCCGCCGAGGAGCAGGGCGTGGCGCAGGCGCAGCTTTCCGGCACCATCCAGAACGACATCCTCAAAGAATTCATGGTGCGGAACACCTATATCTATCCGCCCAAGCCGTCGATGAAAATCATCGCCGACATTTTCGGCTACACGGCACAGCACATGCCGAAGTTCAATTCCATCTCCATTTCCGGCTACCACATTCAGGAAGCCGGGGCCAACCAGGCCATCGAACTGGCCTTCACGCTGGCCGACGGCATGGAGTATGTGCGCACCGGCATCGCCGCCGGCATGGATGTCGACACCTTCGCCGGCCGCCTCTCCTTCTTCTGGGCGGTGGGCATGAATTTTTATCTGGAAATCGCCAAGATGCGCGCCGGGCGGCTCTTGTGGGACCGCATCATGACCGGCTTCAACGCCAAAAACGCCAAGTCGAAGATGCTGCGCACGCACAGCCAGACCTCCGGCTGGTCGCTGACCGAGCAAGACCCCTACAACAACGTGGTGCGCACCACCATCGAAGCGATGGCGGCGGTTTTCGGCGGCACCCAGTCGCTGCACACCAATGCGCTGGATGAAGCCATCGCGCTGCCGACCGAATTCTCGGCCCGCATCGCCCGCAACACCCAACTCATCATTCAGGAAGAAACCCACATCACCCAGGTCGTCGACCCCTGGGCCGGCTCCTACATGATGGAGAAGCTGACACAGGACATGGCCGACAAGGCCTGGGGCATCATCCAGGAAATCGAGGCGATGGGCGGCATGACCAAAGCCGTCGAATCCGGCTGGGCCAAGATGCAGGTCGAAACCTGCGCCGCCGACAAACAGGCGCGCATCGACTCGGGCAAGGATGTGATCGTCGGCGTCAATAAATACAAGCTGGCCAAGGAGGATGCGATTGACATCCTCGACATCGACAACCACGCCGTGCGCGAGGCGCAGATCGCCCGCCTCCAGCGGATTCGCGCCAGCCGCGACGGCGCGGCCGTGCAGGCGGCGCTCGACGCGCTGACCCGCTGCGCCGAAAGCGGCGAAGGCAACCTGCTCGATTTGAGCGTCAAAGCCATTCGCCTGCGCGCCACGGTCGGCGAGGTGTCGGATGCGCTGGAAAAGGTCTTTGGCCGTTTCCGCGCCAACAACCAGACCATTTCGGGAGTTTACGGAGGCGTCGTGGGCGGTCAGGAAAGTTGGGAGCAGATCAAGGCCGATGTCGCCCAATTCGCCGAAGAAGAAGGCCGCCGGCCGCGCATCATGATCGCCAAGCTCGGCCAGGACGGCCATGACCGCGGCGCCAAGGTCGTCGCCACCGCCTATGCCGACCTCGGCTTCGACATCGACATGGGGCCGCTCTTTCAAACGCCGGAAGAAGCTGCCCGCCAAGCCATCGAGAACGATGTCCACGCCATCGGCTGCTCATCGCTCGCCGCCGGCCACAAGACCCTGGTGCCGCAATTGATTCAGGCGCTGAAGGCGCAGGGGGCCGACGACATCATCGTGTTCGCCGGCGGCGTCATTCCGGCCCAGGATTACGAGGCGCTGTTTGCTGTTGGCGCGAAGGCCGTGTTTGGGCCGGGGACGCGGATTGAGGATTCGGCGAAGAAGGTGCTGGAGGAGATCAGGAAGGTGCGGGGTTAGTTTCAGTTAAGGGGCGTCATGGAAATGCTTCTGCTATTAATTGCTATCGGTATCGTTGGATCGATTGGTCTTGCCATATTTTTAATCGCTTCCCTCGTATCAATCCCCACTGCCTTTGGAAATAAGCATCGTGCTTGGGGAGTAATCATGATTCTTTTTAGCCCAATCGCTGTGTTTTATTGCTTTACGCATCCTGAAGTTGCTGCTTGGCCGCGCAACCTGTTTATAAAAAGCATCATTGCACTATCCTTGGCGCTCATCAGTTTCCTTGTCGTTAGTTTTTCGCAACGTCCCTAACACTGTGCTCGGCTCAACCCGCAACTTATGAGCGCGTAGGTTGGGTTGAGCCGAAGGCGAAACCCAACAGCGGGCGCATCATGTTGGGTTTCGCTACGCTCTACCCAACCTACATTACTACGCTCACCCCAACCTACAACTCATGACATGAACGACGCGCCCATGCCCGCCTCCCCGCTCTCCGACGCTGACCGGCAACTGGTCGACGCGGTGCTGGCCGGGCAGCGGCGCTCGCTCGCCAAGGCCATCACGCTGATCGAGTCGACGCGCGCCGATCACCAGCAGCGCTCGCAAGCTGTGTTGACGGCGCTGTTGCCGCACACCGGTCGGGCCATCCGCATCGGCATTTCCGGCGTGCCGGGGGCGGGCAAGTCGACTTTCATCGAGGCGCTCGGCGTCTGGCTGATCGAGCAGGGCAAGAAGCTGGCCGTGCTGGCCGTCGACCCGTCATCCACGCTGACCGGCGGCTCCATCCTCGGCGACAAGACGCGCATGGAGCAGTTGGCGCAGCGCGAGGAAGCCTTCATCCGCCCCAGCCCCTCGGCCGGTTCGCTCGGCGGCGTGGCCGAGAAGTCGCGCGAGGCGATGCTGCTCTGCGAGGCCGCCGGTTACGATGTCATCATCATCGAGACGGTCGGCGTCGGCCAGTCGGAGACGACGGTGGCCGGCATGGTCGATCTGTTCTGCCTGCTGCAACTGCCGAATGCCGGCGACGACTTGCAGGCGATCAAGAAAGGCATCGTCGAGATCGCCGATCTGGTGGCCATCAACAAGGCCGACATCGACCCGCAGGCCACCGCCGTGACCCGCGCCCAGTGGCGCAACGCGCTGCATCTGCTGCGCCCGGCATCAAAGCACTGGACGCCGCCGGTGCTGGCGCTGTCGGCGCTGCACAAAGAGGGCATCGCCGAGTTCTGGGCGCAGGTCGAGCAATACCAAGCGGCCTTGCAGCCGACCGGCGAGTTCGCCGCCAAGCGCCAGCATCAGGCGCTGGCGTGGATGTGGCAGTTGATCGAGTCCGGCCTGCATCGGCATTTTCGCCAGCACCCGCGCGTGCAGGAGCATCTGCCGGCCTTCACCCGTTCCGTCGAAGCAGGACACACGACGCCGGCCGCCGCCGCGTATGCTCTGCTCGACGATCTGAAACACTGACGTTCCGAATCACCCGACCCACTTAGGGAGTTTTTATGCACGACATCATCCACCAGCTGGAAAAAAAGCGTGAACAGGCCCATCTTGGCGGTGGCCAGAAGCGTATCGATAGCCAGCACAAAAAGGGCAAGCTGAGCGCCCGCGAGCGCATCGAACTGCTGCTCGATCCCGGTTCCTTCGAGGAATGGGACTTGTTCAAGGAGCACCGCTGCGTCGACTTCGACATGGACAAGACCGAAAAGACGCCGGGCGATGGCGTCGTGGTCGGCTACGGTACCATCAACGGCCGCCTGGTCTTTGTCTTTTCGCAGGATTTCACGGTGTTCGGCGGTTCGCTGTCGGAAACTCACGCCGAGAAGATCTGCAAGGTCATGGATCATGCGATGAAGGTCGGCGCCCCGGTGATCGGCCTCAACGACTCGGGCGGCGCGCGCATTCAGGAAGGCGTCGCCTCGCTGGGCGGCTATGCTGATGTCTTTCAGCGCAACGTCATGGCTTCCGGCGTCGTGCCGCAGATTTCGATGATTATGGGGCCGTGCGCCGGCGGCGCGGTGTATTCGCCGTCGATGACCGATTTCATCTTCATGGTCAAGGATTCGTCTTACATGTTCGTGACCGGCCCGGAAGTGGTCAAGACCGTGACCCACGAGGACGTGACCGCCGAGGAACTGGGCGGCGCGATGACCCACACCAGCAAATCCGGCGTCGCCGATCTGGCCTTTGAAAACGATGTCGAGGCGCTGGCGATGCTGCGCCGTTTCATGAATTTCATCCCGGCCAACAACCGCGAGAAGCCGCCGGTGACGCCGACCAACGACCCGGTGGACCGCTTCGACTATTCGCTCGACACGCTGGTGCCGGATAACACCAACAAGCCGTATGACATGAAGGAATTGATTATCAAGGTGGTCGACGATGACGATTTCTTCGAGTTGCAGGCCGATTACGCCAAGAACATCATCATCGGCTTTGGCCGCTTCGACGGCCACCCGGTTGGCATCGTCGCCAATCAGCCGCTGGTGCTGGCCGGCTGCCTGGACATCAAGTCGGCGATCAAGGCCGCCCGCTTCGTCCGCTTCTGCGACGCCTTCAATATCCCGGTCGTCACCTTCGTCGATGTGCCGGGCTTCATGCCGGGCACCGCGCAGGAATACGGCGGCATCATCAAGCACGGGGCCAAGCTGCTCTATGCCTTCGCCGAGTGCACCGTGCCCAAGGTCACGGTCATCACCCGCAAGGCTTACGGCGGGGCCTATGACGTGATGTCCTCCAAGCACCTGCGCGGCGACGTGAATCTCGCCTGGCCCTCCGCCGAAATCGCGGTGATGGGGCCGAAGGGCGCGGTCGAAATCATTTTCCGCGAGGAAAAGAACGATCCCGAAAAACTCGCCCAGCGCGAAGCCGAGTACAAGGAAAAATTCGCCAACCCCTTCGTTGCCGGCGCGCGCGGCTTCATCGACGACGTCATCATGCCGCACGCCACCAGAAAGCGCATCGCCCGCTCGCTGGCGATGCTGCGCGACAAGAAACTGGAAAACCCGTGGCGCAAGCACGGCAACATTCCCCTGTAAGCGTTGGGAAGGAATAGCAAACATGTTCAAGAAAATCCTCATAGCGAACCGTGGTGAAATCGCCTGCCGCGTCATCAAGACTGCCCGCAAGATGGGCATCGCCACCGTCGCCGTCTATTCCGAGGCCGACCGGGATGCCCTGCACGTCGATATGGCCGACGAGGCCGTCTGCATCGGGCCGGCTCCGTCGAAAGAGTCCTACCTGGTCATGGACAAGATCATCGCCGCCTGCAAGGAGACCGGCGCCGAGGCGGTGCATCCGGGCTACGGCTTTTTGTCCGAGAACGCCGAATTCTCGCGCCGGCTGGAAGAAGCTGGCATCAAGTTCATCGGCCCGAAGCATTACTCGGTCGCCAAGATGGGCGACAAGATCGAATCCAAGAAGTTGGCGATCGAAGCCGGGGTCAACACCATCCCCGGTTACAACGAAGCCATCGCCGGGCCGGATGAGGCCGTCGCCATCGCCAAAAAAATCGGCTATCCGGTGATGATAAAGGCTTCCGCCGGCGGCGGCGGCAAGGGTCTGCGCGTTGCCTACAACGATGCCGAGGCGCACGAGGGCTTTTCTTCCTGCGTCAATGAAGCGCGTAACTCCTTCGGCGACGACCGCGTGTTCATCGAAAAATACGTGCTGGAGCCGCGCCACATCGAAATTCAGGTGTTGGGCGATGCGCACGGCAATTACGTCTATCTGAACGAGCGCGACTGCTCCATCCAGCGCCGCCACCAGAAAGTCATCGAGGAAGCGCCGAGTCCCTTCGTCGACGCCGAGATGAGGAAGGCGATGGGCGAGCAGGCCGTGGCGCTCGCCCGCGCCGTCAATTACGAATCGGCGGGCACCGTCGAATTCGTCGTCTCCGGCGCGACCAAGGAATTCTATTTCCTGGAAATGAACACCCGCCTGCAAGTCGAGCACCCGGTCACCGAACTGATTACCGGGCTGGACCTGGTCGAGCAGATGATCCGCGTCGCTTGGGGCGAAAAGCTGCCGCTCACCCAGGCCGACGTGAAAATCAACGGCTGGTCGATGGAATGCCGCATCAATGCGGAAGACCCGTTCCGTGGTTTTCTGCCCTCCACCGGCCGCCTGATAAAGTTCCTGCCGCCGCTCGAGAGTGTCGACGCCAATGGCACGACCCGCGTCGATACCGGCGTTTATGACGGCGGCGAAATCTCGATGTTCTACGACTCGATGATCGCCAAGCTCATCGTGCACGCCAGGGACCGCAACGCCGCCATCGCCCGCATGCGCGACGCGCTGAACGCCTTCGTCATTCGCGGCATCTCCTCGAACATCCCCTTCCAGGCGGCGCTGATGCAGCACCCGCGCTTCCAGTCCGGCATCTTCGACACCGGCTTCATCGCCAAGGAATACCCGAAAGGCTTCGACGCCTCGATGGTGCCGCATGACGGCCCGGCCCTGCTGGTCTCGGTCGCCGCCTATGTCTACCGCGCCTTCACCGACCGCGCGGCGTCGATCTCCGGCCAGTTGCAAGGCCACGAGCGCATCGTCGGCGATCAGTGGGTGGTGGTGAGCGTAAGCGGTGCGCAGAAGAAAAATCATCCCGTCACCGCGCGGCCCATCGACGGCGGTTATGAGGTCGATGACGGCGGTTATCTGGTCGAGTACAACGGCAAGAGTTACGCCATCCGTTCCGACTGGAAACTCGGCGAGTCACTGTTCAACGGCACCTGCAACGGCGAACCGTTCACCCTGCAAGTCGAGCGCCACAAAACCCGCTACAGCCTGTTCCACTGGGGATCCCGCGCCGACTTCATGGTCATGAGCGCGCGCGCCGCCGAACTGCTGGCGCTGATGCCCGACAAACCCGCCCCCGATCTGTCGAAATTCCTGCTCTCGCCCATGCCGGGCCTGCTGCGCGAAATCGCGGTCGAAGTCGGCCGGGAAGTGAAAGCGGGCGAAAAACTGGCCGTCATCGAGGCGATGAAGATGGAAAACATCCTCAAGGCCGAGCAGGACTGCAAGGTGAAGAAAATCTCGGCTGCCGTCGGCGAGAGCCTGTCGGTCGATCAGGTGATTATCGAGTTCGAGTGACGCCGTTCTCCGTTGCGGCCGGCGAATCCGCCGGCCTCGGCCGCAAGCAAAGGCCCGTCGCAAGACGGGCCTTCGTTCGTACAAGTCCCCCGATGTGGGAACGGCAAAATACGCTTGCTATTTATTTTGTAGCGCGCTACATTATCAGTAGCAATTCCGCTTGAACTGTATGAAAAGGAAGGTCGCCATGCCCGTCATCACCGTTGCCACCCATCCCATCAGCCAAGATGAAAAATCTCGCCTGATTAGAAAACTGACCGATGTCGCCGTTGAGATCACCCGAGTGCCGGCAGATAAATTTGTCGTCTTCATTGACGAATTTGCCAACGAAGCCATCGGCTTGGCCGGAAAAACCCGGGCCGAAATCGTTGCCGGGACATCGGCCTGATATGTCGAACCCAAAGCCTGGCGCAGCAGTCAGAGGCTCTGACTCGGGCGCGCCGATCAACTCGCTCTTCGATCTCCTGGGTCGGCGCTGGGCTTTGGGCATCCTGTGGTATCTGGGAGACGGCCCCAGCGCGTTTCGTCAACTTCAGGAGCGATGCGGCGGAATATCGCCTTCCATCCTGAATGCGCGCCTCAAGGAATTGCGCGATGCCCAGATCGTGACGCGGACTCCTGATGGCTACGCCCTGACCGCAAGGGGCGCCGAATTGCGCTCTTTTGTTGTTCCTCTCGCCAACTGGTCGGCCGACTGGTCAAAGGCCGTGTATGGATACGAGCGCCCCGGAATGAGTGAAAGGCTCGCCAATGAACGGCTCTGCAAAGAGAAAGCTCGCGGTTATTAATCTGGCCCTTAAATAACCTGCGTTATCTGTTATTCCATGCGCATGGAAAAGACAGGTGCGCGGAAGTTGTCTGCGGAAGGACGCGAAGTGTTGCGGCGGATAGTGATTCGCCTGCGGCAGCAGTCCGGGATGCCGATCAAGGCATTGGCCCGGATTGCCGGGATTCACTTTCGAGCAGTGGAAAGCTGGTTGTCGCGAGCGCGTCGGGAAGGCGCAGGATCGCTGGGCGAGAAGAAGCGGGGGCGGCCGGTTGGCGCCTGCCGCAAGCTGATGCTTGCCGATGAAGCGTGGTTGCGCGAGACGATCGTGGGGCAAGCGCCGCAGCAGATGAAATTGCCATTTGCCTTGTGGTCGCGCCCGGCGATCAAGACGCTGATTCAGGAGCGTTTTGGCATCGAGATGCAGGATCGCCTGATTGGCAAATATCTCAAGCGTTGGGGATTCACGCCGCAACGGCCGATCAAGCGCGCCCAGGAGCAACGCCCGGAAGAGATCGAGAAGTGGCTCAAGCACACCTATCCGGGCATGCTGGCGCGGATGAAGGCCGAAGGCGCGCGCATCTACGGGTGACGAGACGGCGGTCAAGGAAGACGCCAACTGGATTCGAGGTGATGCGCCGCACAGCAAGATGCCGGTGCTGCGCACGCCGACGCGCGGGGAAAAGCTCTCGATGATCTCGGCGATTTCGCCGCGGGGTGAAGTGGCCTTTCAGATTGTCGAAGGTAGCATCAATGCCAAGCATTTTACGCAATTTCTTGCGGCGCTCATCGAGGGAGCGCCGCGCAAGATTTACCTGGTTGTGGACAATTTGCGCGTCCATTACGCCAAGCGGGTCAAGGCGTGGCTGGCGGACAAGAGCGAGCAGATGGAACAGGTGTTCTTGCCGCCCGATGTGCCCGGGTTCAATCCAGACGAGTACCTGAACCGCCACTTCAAGACCGCCTTGCTTACGGGTGCGGTCAGCCACGACAAGGAATCCTTGCGGCAAAAGGCAATGGCCTTCATGCAGGCATTGACCAACCTGCCTGAAACCGTCAGCGCCTATTTCCGTCACCCTTCCGCAGCATACGCTAACCAGATTATTTACTAACTTTCTCGAAAGAAATGTCACATAACGATGCCGGAAGATTAGCTCTGGGAACGGGTTTCACAAGCACCGCACCGACATTGTTGGCGAGAAGGTTAGTAAATACCGGGTTAGAGCGGTTTCTGTTTGAATGATTACATCAAATTTCCAGCGCTGTTGGCCCCCACCCTAGCTCTCCCCCGCAAGCAGGGGAGGGAACAAAGCCCCTTCCCCCGCCTGCGGGGGAAGGTTGGGATGGGGGGCAGCGCCAGATTGTGTAAGCATTTGAACCGAACTCGCTCTAAGTACCGGGTTATTCGCCCGGCCATTAAGAGTTGAATTATTGAAGGCTGTCCCCATATGAAGCGGATGGACAAAGAAGACGGACGCAAGCTGTCGCGTGAAGCACAGCACGAGAGGCGCAAGCAGGCGGTGCGGTTGCACCGGC
>Ga0209629_10003817_pt1 | contig 10960 bp, 8 predicted proteins | sample TergutCu122P5_FD_187286 | JGI IMG/M metagenome (GOLD analysis project Ga0209629, IMG submission 187286) | Cubitermes ugandensis P5 segment gut microbial communities from Kakamega Forest, Kenya - Cu122 P5 (SPAdes) (version 2) | ecosystem: Host-associated > Arthropoda: Insects > Digestive system >... | reverse complement strand
AACCGTTCAACTTTGGATATAGGTGTTTTGGGTTATATCGGTATAGTTCGACATAAGGAACACTCTCCCGAAGTTTTGTCCATTCCTCCTGGGACACCCTGTATGACATTCAATTGAAGCAAATGTGTGTTGAAAACCGAGGGACTCCATTCACTACCCATTATGATATACCCGCAGTGCTCATTCATCCATGGTGACATAAACAACCACAGGGGACACAGGATATGTACAGTTACACTCGTCACTTTTTTACTCCCACAGTAGATCGTTGTGTGTGTGTGTGTGTGTGTGTGTATATATATATATGCATATATATTAATACATTTTAGTATTTTGACATTATCAGGAAAATGAAGATGTTTTTCTGCAGTCAAATAACTATTATGATACACATTTTGTACCATGCTTTTTATTCTTTTTAACCATTTTAACATTTGTGCTTTAACTGTACTGTTGCATTACTATGACTTAACTAGCCATTTGTTTTGTTGAGTACGTTCCTGAAGATGGCTATGAAAGGCCAAAATGTAGGACTACCACATGTTTGTATATTATTGTATGTAATTATAGTGCAGTTGTTGGAGTGTACACTGAGACCTGTCTTACTGCATGGAACATGGATAATTTTAAATTCAAGAACAGTATGTTACATATAGTTGAAGATTTGTTTATTTGAAGCTGCAGAGAGTATTTAATATTAATGAACTGCTCACCATCACATGGTCAACATTGTTGCTTCATAATAGCCAATTGCTGCTCACTCTGCAGTGCTGAATCCAGCAATAAAAGTACATACTCAAAGTATGAGCATGCAGAGTAAAAGGATTTCAGTTGGTTTTAATAATGACTAATGAAATTCTAAGTTACAGCTGAACAGTATGATGAACTTGTTACATGATATCACAGATTCGTTTCTGTTTTGCACAGGGTTGTTTTGATATGTGTGTCCTTTCTGCAGTCTTATGTTATTCCATAGGGAGGGGTGGGCAGCCTATGATGGACTGATTACCCTTCCAAGGAATAGAGTCCAGTTGAAATGTGATGGCACATGGTGACACATGGGAGGGGAAGTGAAGGGGAAACTGGCAAATGGAGTGGGTAGCCAGTACCCTTCACACTACCTTGGAACATGGTGTACTCATCATTACTACAGCTGATGCGCACACCTCGGCTGCCAGTAGTCAACTGAACTGACGCCTCCGCCGATTTAAATGGACTCATCCGTTTTGCCAAAAGACGAAATCTGGTTTCTTCACATGTGCCATCACATTTCAAACGCAGTCTACTGCAAAATATATAAAACACCAGTGGGTCAAATCCATGCTAGGGACATAGAAAAGACAGTATTTATGTACAGTGTGAGTAGTTAAAATGTAAAATTTTAGACATACCAGTTAATGAAGTCTGCATATTTTCATTATTTGGACTGAATATGTAAAGATATATTCAGAAGTTCCCAGACTGCACTGATAACAAAATATATACTTCCATTTATTATTAGTTATTTTTGTTGCCTCTGAAGTAGTCCCTTTCTGAGCTTATGGAGTATGTCCAACATATCTGCTACTACCAGAAGTATGGCGGAGGGTTTTTTTTTTATTTTTTTATTTTTTTTCACTATTAACCGTTATTAGCAATCAGAAAACATCCACTGTACATAGTTTCCTATGAGCTAATGAGCTGGTTTTGTTGGCAGTGATCTAGGAAAGTGTCCAACGACGCTTCCTTAGTGCATCCCGTCAAATGTCCATCGTCGTTTTAGACGCCTGGTGGTCGGTGAGCGTAGAAGTGGTACCATGAGGGGGTTGGGGTGCGAAGCAATTGTAGTGCGGTGGTTAGCAATCCATTCCTGGAAAACCTCACGGACATATGGAATTGTGTAGATCTGAATGCAAAGTATGGTTGGTGACGTACCATGGCGTGTTTGTTAGTGTTCTAAGGAGTTTGGATTGATATCGTTGAAGTATCTCTATGTTGTAATTTGAAGCACAGCCCCATAATTCAATACCATACGTCCGCACCGGTTTGAGGACTTCAGGAACATGCTGGAAACTCATAGCTGCAGTTTTACATGCAGAAACAGAAAGTAATAATTGGCCAAATAAGGCTGGTAAGGAGGGTGGGGGACCACAGCCATGCTTTCAGTGGCCAAAAATTGCAGGACTGACAAAGCAGTGTGCATGAACACAACATCATGGTGAATGGGGCCTGGTGTTTCAATTATTCCAGATGTATTGGGTAGCCTGGCTTCCTTAGTCATTGCAGTGCCTCCTGGCAGCCACCCTGGTTATCCATTTGGCCTGGAGGAATATGTTACTGATGAAGAATACGCTGATCACCTAAATGCTTGCGAACTTTATGTGGAGTTTCCCCACGTTTGAATTGAGAAAAGCATTTAGCATTCTGTTCTCCCTATGGAATTTTCACCAGAAACATTTTGAACATTCTGCGTGTTTCCAGTGCAGTGTTCCCAAGCATGAAGCACAACTTAATACAATGTTTGTATTAGACAAACACATTTTTGTGTGAATTACAGGGGAAGGGGGGTGTTAGAGATTGTCCGGTTTGTCATGTTTGGCAGTGAATTTGCACATAAACATTTCTTAAAAGTACCCAATAAATTGTTGTCACTCATAGTGTGGTGGACTGAAACAAAATATTTTGGTCTATTAGTCCTGTTTTACAGATTCCCTTTCATGGGGCTTAAAATTCCAGGGAATTTTTAGGTGCCTGGGAAGGAAACACATAAATACAAACTTATGATTTTTGGTTGAATTGGTACATTTTAAGGATGCCTTTACTTGAGGTCCTATACTTTAACATTTATTTTTCAGAGTTTTCACAGATTGAGACTGTACTTAATTCAAAAGCATGAAACACCTCTAGAAATATTTTTTGTATATTTAGGCAAAAAGATGTTTACCGCGTGTTAAAGACATGCTGCAAATCTCTGTTTTATTGTCTGTGAAATGCAATTTATTCCATGATTTCATTGTTTTCTGTTCAAATAATCCTCATAAACAGGGCATTAAAATTTAAATACCAACCCAGTCATTTAAAGGTTAATAAAGAGCATTTCTGTTGTATCGGTATTACCATGTGTAAGATTTTTTTTATGTTGCACTGAACTTTTGTATATGTGTATTGCATTCTTTTAACAGATTTAGATGAAATTTAGCATACACCATTTCCATTTCCATTGTAAGTTTGTTTCGTTCATGTGTATTTTAAGGCCCACTTTATATAAGTGCTTAAGTAAAGTTTTTCTTTTATGTTTCAACACCAGCAGAATTTGCTGAGACTCAGTATGTGGGATTTGCCTTATATAAGTTTTGAGACATGTGATTTTGATTCATTTTAAGGTACATTCTTTGATATGCTGGCTACATATTAGGGAATATTTACTAACGATTCATTGGAGAATGAAATACATGTTTCATGTAATACTTGCATAAAATGGTGCTATTGAAGAAGTCAGTAATATGACATAACATATGTGCCATCACTACTATTGTCTAGTCTCCTGCTGTTGCCCTGCCATCTGACTGCTTGATTTAAAGTGCATGGGTATGGTAGACCTTGTACATAAACAGCGCATGAACAAGACACATTCTTTAATGCCACCCCAGAGAGTTAATTTGGTTTTTTTTTTTCATTTATATGGACAGAAATAGCATCTGGTTTAATTCTGTGAATGAACATCATGACCAATCAGCACACTTTGAGTGCTTTTGTTGAGAATTATATTATTGATCATTACGGTAAGGCTGCGTACAGATTGCAAAGTGAACTTGTGCTTTGTTTTTACAGTTCATTTAATTGCTAACTTTGTGTCTTTTTTAACAGTGTGAAAAAAATTTGAATTTAAGTAACTAATTCCTATTACATATTATTGGATCGAACCATGATTTATCGGTTGTCTACCTAATAGCATAGACATTATTCTGGCTATGCTATACCAGCGTTCAATGTTTTGAGGGAGTTTGTAGGCATTTGACTGTGTACATTACATTAATAGAAGGGTAAATGATGATGCTTAGCAGATCAGTAAAAGAGTTCTGAATTGTCCTGTGTATGTGTGTGAGAGCGAGAGAGAACAAGTGAGTGAGAGAGAGGAGTTCAAGTTTTTCTAAGTGTAGTCTTGGTAGATGCTGAATGACCCTTCGCCCTAAAGTTCTACACGTTTTTCTTTTCGCTTCTTTTTCACAGCTGTTGGTATTTCATTTTTATATGTTTAATGCAACTGAGAAAAGGTAAGTTTTCAAAGTTGCAAAATTACTTACTGAAATGTTCAAAGGCTTGGGTTTCCAAAGTACAAATAATGTGGCGTGTTATATACTGTAAAATGGTTGTGTTCATTTCATCTTACCATCAAGGTGTCAAATGCCATTGCCAATACACCACAATTGGGTGCTTTTTTGCTGCTGAATGTGCTTGAAATCTACAGGAGGTACACGTGGAAACAGTTTGCTTCAACTGGATTGTTGATCTCCTTGGACATGTTTTGAATTCAGGTTTATGTATATAGCTTGTTAATGGAGTTGACATCAAGCACATATTGAATGATCAGTACAGTTTACCTTAACTATGCAGAATCCTCAAGATACATTATATCGGTTGGGTGGTATTAGGAGTGTATTATAAATGACAGGTTTTTGGTTTCATAGTTCTGCACTTGCACGCTATTATTGTACTGCTCTCTGTGACCATCTTCTAGGAACCTGTTTTGAAGAATAGGTTCTGGTGACTTGACCTGAATCACTTTCACTATAAAAAAGAATAACTACATCTCATGTACCTGTGTATTACATTTACAAAACAGCAGTATAAAAGTGAAGTGCTGTTCTGCCACTGTGACTCCCTGTGCCTTTGTGTTCATTTAATGAATAATTGCAGTGTGGCAGAACTGGTTTGTCTGTGTTAATATCCAGTAATGCATTACATTTTATAAATGCATATTATGCATTACATTGTATTCATTGCTATTCAGAGGGATGGCATAATGAACCACCTCCGTAGAATGTGCCAAGACAGTTCTGTGGGAAGTGCAAGGTTTCCACTCACCCCATTGTTTGAAGAACTTTGACTCCAAGTTGGTTGGCTTCGTGCATTCTACTGATGGTCCGTGCCGAGACATTTAGTACTCTTGCCCCTGCAAATGCAGTTGGTCATCACAAACTAATTATACTACTTTAAGCCTATAACTGGCTTTTTTTTTTCTGTATGTAATTTGGAAAGATCCCTGTAGCTGCTTCAAATTCTGTGATGCTAGAGTACACAAAACAACTTTTCTGCTGGTGACTCCATCTCGCAACTGCGGTGCTGCTAAGTGTCTCAATTTGAAATCTGCTGGCATCTAGCAGCACATGTTGAAGCTTTGTGGGCATCTCTACCATTTCCTGTTTATTTAGTGATAGTATGTCTTATACACGGATAGTGTGGATGTTTGAAGTTGTACAGTTCTCTATCATTAACGCTGTATTATGAAATGTGCAACCTTCCATTGCTCTTGAACAGTGGTTGAATCTGCCCTTCTCCTGCAGTTATAACTTGAGTCAGAAAAATGAAACAGAATTGTGGGTCTCTTAAGTTCTTCCTGAAGGTTGTGTTACCCATCGATATTATTCTGTCTTGTCAGTCAGTGGATGTGGCACACATACTGTGACAGTCTGTTGCATGTCCAGGTGTTGTGCCAAGATGCCATCTGTTGTCTGTATGAAGATTCCACTATGTTGGGATGTGATGCAGTTTAGATTGATGTATAGATACCAGCATTTCAGAGGAGTTTGCTGCTTTCATCTTCAGGGTGGTCCAAGAACCAACTGCCTTACCCTGAAAACTGAGGCAACAAGCGTATCAGAAATGTTGGAACTTGTATATAGACACACCCCTATTTATGAAGTTATAAGTTACACACTTTTAGGCATATGAAATTTTTTTGTCATCATTTTTGTAAGTACATCTTTTGTAGTGAATGTCTGTTTTTTGTGTTTACAATGATTGATAACATACAATATATATTGCTGTTACACTGTATATGGTATGTATGTATGTGCATATTTGTATAAGTATGGGTGTGTTGGTATCTCTCTACACACCATCATATTCAAGAAGATTGGTATCTTCATCAGCATCACCCTGAGAATCTCTGACCTTGCATACTATCACTTCACTTTTTAATGAGCAGAACCAATAAAATGTTTTAGTTATGCTGATTGTTTCCTTCTAGAGATGAAGTTTAACATCCTGTAGGCTTGTGTTGCAGTTCTGCTTAGTTTGAAGCAGAAGTTGATATACTTGCTTTGGTTTTTGCAAGAGGGTAAAACACTCAACCTGCTGCAAAGAGTGCCTCTGAGAAAGGCAAACTATGACTTTGCAGTGAACAACAGATGCAGCAACAGATTCTACTCAGCCGGTGCCTAGCAGAGATCTTTCCTAGTCCTGCATGAGTGTCATATAATGCCCCAGACAGAAACTAGTTCCACACCTTTCATGTAGTGTGCATTGAACTAAGGCTTTTGTCATACAGTGTTATCATGGATCTGTTACTGTGTGAATATTCTTGTATTTGCGATGATTAGAATGAAAGAATATTTTTCTTCTTCGGAAGAAGTTACTGTAATGAAATGGCAATTGTGTTTCTTAAATTGTAACACAAATGTTTTATATTGTTCGTGTATTGCTATGTACTTGGGTACCATTAATATTTTTCTTCTTTGCCATTGGTTAGTGCAATGAAAGAGTATGTTAGATGTACCATGATCTTATGTGCACATTTTGAGTTTGTTTTTGTGCGACTATATGTTTGTGTGCCAATCCTTCTTATATTAGGTTTGCTTACTGAGTTGAGCTGTTCAGAAATATCGATATCACAGCAGTCTTGATGCTCTTCAAGGTTCAGGAGGAATGTTTGAGAGAGGAGCATTAGCACTTCTTACTGAAGTCAAGGTTGTGGAATTAATTTGAAGATACCCTACTGATACTCATCTACAACAGGAAAGGTAACTATTTTATTCTTTACTTTAGTTTATAATGATTTATATGATACACTAGTTATTTCATTTTAAAAATTAAGATTCTATTTCATGTATGGCTTGTTTATTTTACCCGTGAGCTGTGTATGATGGCATTTTCATGTATTTAGTCTCGGAGTAAGCATAAATCCTGCAATACTGAGTCCCACTACAGATTATTTTGCTTTTCATTTATGGTGGAACTGTTGATGAAGTAATGTTGTGTTTCAGAACAAAGTGTGACCAGTCTAATGTGCCAAGTCACAATGTTATGTAATTATTTCTACAGCAAATTGTTTTAGTTGGTTTGCTTTTTTATTTGGACCTAAGAGATTTTGAAGTAACAAGAGGGTGCAGAAAATTGCATAATGAAGAGCTTCATGTTTTGTGCCCATGACCAAATGTGAGGGGCAGTACATAATAATGTGTCCTGTTTTTTCTCTGAAACTAAAATTACAGTTATAATGAAATTTACATATACCATAGGTACGTCCTTTACAAAGTTGAGTTTATTTTTCCACAAACTCTTGTTCATTATGAACACACTTTTTCCACTTTTGCCTGAGATGCTGTATACTGGTCATATAAACGTCTTTGCTGAAACATCAGAGCTCTTCATGCACACCATGTTTGAGCTCATCGTTGTCCACAAAACAGCGTCCTAGTGCATCCTTCAGGGGTCCAAAAAGAAGGAAGTCAAAGGGTTCTAAATCAGGACTGTAGGGAGGATGAGCAGTTGATTCGTCTTCACGTTTGACTGAACCCTTCAAATTCATTATTTTAACTTCTTTAATGTCTGCACATATTGTTCTGAATTCATTATGGCACCTCTGTTCAAGAACTGCATTGACAAGATTCCTTCACTGTCCCAGAAGATACTAGCTATTACTTCACCTGCAGAAGTCTGCACCTTGAATGTGTTCACCATCATCCCTCCTACATTCCTGATTTAGCATTCTCTGACTTCCATCTTTAGAGTCTCTGAAGGTTGACTTTGAGAATGCCATTTTGTGGACGACAGCCAGTTGAAATACAGTGTGCATGAAAAGTTTGGATGCTTCAGAAAAGGGTTTTCTTGACCAACATTCAGCATCTCACACAAAGTTGAAAAAAATGAGTTGAAACTGAAGGAAACTTGTGCAAAAATAATAAACTTTCGAATGATGTACACAGTGCATCTACTAAGTTTTAGGGCTGGCATTATAAAAAGTATTTGCGTGAAAGAAATGACACTTTTATTGTTTAGTTTTTGACATACATCTCTTCTAACTGTACACACAGATTTGCACGGTCATACAGCTTCTGGATGCCTTTGTAGAAGTTGTCCCTTGCAATGGTGTTTAATGTACTAGTCACGGCTTTCTGGATGCCTGAGATCGAGTCAAAGAGACGCCCCTTCAGGTGGGATTTCACTTTTGGGAACAAAAAGTAATCAGCAGGTGCTAAATCTGGCGAATACAGAGGGTGGTTGAGCACAGTCACTTTACGTTGGGCCAAAAACTGGATGACGATTGTCACATTGTGGGACGGGGCGTTGTCATGAAAAAGGAACCAGTCACCAGATTCACACATGCCCGGTCTAAGATGTTGAATTCTGTTTAGGAGCCTCTCCATTACACCTTTGTAGTACACTGCATTGATAGTTCCACCCTCTGGAACAAATTCTTTGTGGATTACATCTTGCCAATTGAAGAAAATCACCAACATGGTCTTCACACAAGACTTCTGAAATCACATTTTTTTCAGCCATGGCGAGGTTTCTCCTACCCATGCAGTGGATTGACGTTTAGTTGTCTGATTGTAGGCAAAACACCACATCTCATCGCCAGTTACAATCTTCTTAAAGAAGTCAGGATCACTGTCTGCTGTGGCAATCAAATCTCGGCAAGCTGCAATTCCCCGGTCTTTCTGCTCTGGAGTCAAAGAATGTGGAACAAAGCGCAAACAAATCTTCTGTTTTCGCAAATCTTCAACTACAATCTTTCTCACTGTGTCCTTGCCAATGTTCACCTCATCTGCTAGCATTGTTAGTGAAAGGTGACGGTTTTGAAGCAACAATTGAGAAATATTCTTGACAGTGTTGTCATTATGACATTCTGTAGGCTGGCCACTCCTGGGGTCATCTTCAATGTCTTCTTGTCCATCATGAAATCGTCCATACTATCGGAAAACATTCGAACGGGATAGTGCTTGGTCCCCATAAGCTGCATTTACCATTTGGAAAGTTTCCGTCACACTTTTTCCAGCTTTAAAACAGAACTTTATCGCTAATCATTGCTCCGTACTCAAATCCATGATGAGGCTTTCACACACAGCTTCGTTTCACGCCACAAATCACAAATACTGCTCATCTCACTCAGACAACGCTAAGCACACAATGTGTCGGGACTTGCTCCTACGTGTTTCTGTGGGTGACCGCCTGATGTTGTGCATAGTATTCGCGCTGCACAATCAGTCCTAAAACTTAGTAGATGGACTGTGTATCCATGATATATGTAAATTTCTTTATAATTGTAATTATAGTTTAGAAAAAAATGGGACATTACTTTCATACTGACCTTCATTAGGGTGATCAAGTTAAGGTTAATAATACAGGCAAGGGGTCATGTGACATGTGGGAGAAACGGTGTACAAATTTTGGTGGGAAAATCTGAAGGAAAATTATTTTGGAAGACCTAGGCATAGATAGCAGGATAATATCAAAATGAATCTTAAGGGAATGGAGTTGGAAGGTAACTGGATGCATGTGGCCCATGTAAATACTGGTGGTAGGCTATTGTGAACACAGTATTGATCCTTCAGTTTCAATAATATATGGGGAATTTCTTATCTGAGTAACTATTACATGATCCAGAATGACTCCATGTTGGTTGGTTGGTTGTTTGCTAGCTAGCCTGCTTGCTTGCGTGCTTTTGTGCTTGGTTTTTGCTTCATCAGTCAGCTGGTTAATTTGCTTGTTTGGAGATCCAAGTTTAAAAATGACCGTGGCACAAAACTGCTCTTCTCCAGGAGTGAACACATTGAATACCAAAATGTTTGTGTAGTTGTCTCAGTCATGGTGAATGGTTGGAGGGAATTTTATTGACATGGCTCTGAAGTGTGGCTTGTATGCCAGTAGAAGGTTCAGACCAGTTTGCACAATGTACCTTCATACTCAGATGGTGAACAGTTGTGTATTGGTGGTGTTGGTGGTACTTTTGATTGGAACACTTGGTATTATCACTAATTTGGTGGCTGAATCTTACAGGAGTAAATGTGTTAATTTGAGACACCATAACTGGAAAGGATGCAAGCTTGGAATCAGTGGGGTAACCAGGCGACAGCAGCAAGCTATGCTGTAGCAGGATACCAATCCACAGCAGCTGCAGCCCCTCCAGCAACAGCAGCAGCAGCAGTTGCTGCACCACCAGCAGCTTATCCAATAAGTTATCAGTATTATGGAGCTGGACCAGCAATGGCATCTGCCACTCCAGTAAGTTGCTTTTTGTAACCCATTCTTTGAAGAATTGTATTCATATCACTGTCACTGGTGACTAAATAAGTGAGGTCTGTTGTGTGATAATACATTTTATCCTTATGGTGTCCAATGCAGTACGTTTTCCACACTTGAGAGTTTCCTTTCATGTCATTTCTTATATGTTTTGTCAGCACCCTTCTTCCTCTGTGTTATGTAAAACATCTTCATCAATGTGCCTTTTTTTCCATTGCTTTTGTTTTAGTATCTATGCATGTTTCTAAATGTAAGGAGTAACTTGAATTGTACTGGACTGATATAAGGAACTTTACACTTCAAATTTTTTTTAATGAAAAAATGAACAGGTCTGAGGGGTTTTAGTGATTTTTGTTACATGGTTGGTTATGTGTATTAATTAAGAAGTTATAGTGCTCAGTATTTGTAATTTTTTATGGATATGTTGCCATAAATGTTCCAAAATGTGATGGTGTAA
>Ga0209629_10003816_pt1 | contig 10961 bp, 6 predicted proteins | sample TergutCu122P5_FD_187286 | JGI IMG/M metagenome (GOLD analysis project Ga0209629, IMG submission 187286) | Cubitermes ugandensis P5 segment gut microbial communities from Kakamega Forest, Kenya - Cu122 P5 (SPAdes) (version 2) | ecosystem: Host-associated > Arthropoda: Insects > Digestive system >... | reverse complement strand
GAAAAGGTTAGCTACTCAACAAGGTTTGCTGCAGGCACTTAGTATGTAAGAGACTCTTATGAAGTCAGGCAGCGTCAGCCAGACTAATATGATCTTTAATTAATCATTCCAGTTAAATTCACTTGCAGTTTAAGATTCTGTTGGAATTACGCAGTTACATTGTACTGTTTTGTAAAACGTGTTTATGTCTCTAAAACTGTCACAAAGAGACTTTCGGTTTCAGATTTTCTTTCGCTTTGTGATTTACACTAGATTTCACTGCAGGGAATAGAAAATTATGGCTGGCGGGATGACGGGACGTCAGAAAAAGAAACGAGTCTGAACTGTTCCATTCAGCCTTTTGTCAGACAGTCCTTTGATGCCATTTCGTCCGTGCAAATAATTGCACGCCTTTTGTTTCTAAAACCTTTATAAAAATCTGATGACTTAGCTGCCATTTATTGTGCATTCAACCCTCCATAAATCAAGATCATTCTACGTCCCTGTCGAAAATTTGACAAATCGCTACAGCCGTCAGTATAACTGCTAATTTTACCCACAGTAGATATTAAAGAAAGTGCCTGAATTCGGTCTCGCTATCAATTGTTAATTTCGAAGTCACGACAGTGGAACAGTGACAAGTAAATTAGCATTCTTCGATGTTACATGGCAACAGACGTACAAACATATAAAGAAATCAATAATTGTTGCAAATCTGAGATTTGTCGGTCGCAGTGTTTAGTTGTAAGCGGTGAGAAAGAAGGGAAAGGCAAGATTTGAAGTTCCTGATACAAACGTAGTTGGATGTGGCACTGTTTCAACTGGTAAAAGGCGACTTTCCACAGGGGAATATTTCTTACATCTGCAGGATTAAGCAGTTGAAGAATAATGGCCTTCACTTTTAAAAAATGGGTAAACTCCGCTTGCTTTATCAAATCTTATATTCTTATTTCCAGACCACTTAAACTTTTTCAAAGACCCTCCTTTAATATGAATATAAAAGATTTCAAATGCTGAAATCCATGTCGTATTTCGGATTTTCTGGAACTACTATTTTTTCATTGTGTTAATATTAATTGTGAAGTTAAATTTCGTGTTATGTTCTCCTTCTTAATTTTGTTTAAAAAAAAAACCTTTTCACTTGTTTGTTCTGTAGGTGTTTTGATTTGAAATGTAGTATATTTCGAATCCTTTTACTTCAGTTTTACCCTGAGGAAGACAGAGATATAGATAATTTTTCTACGAAATATTTTAACAAATGTTTCTATCGCCTTCCTACGTATAACTCTAATTTCTTATTGTATCTATTCTGCATTTTCCTCAGTAGATCTTAGAATGTATAACGTGTTTTGCACGTTTAAAAAACTGCTTCGAGAAATCTCGACAAGATCAAGAGATGCCATCATTAGCCAATAAGACCGGACGGTTCTATTAGATTCCTCCAGGGTATAGAGCTATCTGAATGAGATATTTGGAATCCTCAATATGAATATTGTTAGGAGACATAGACCATCTGTTTGAAGGAAATATTAGGTGTTTTATGATTAAGTTCAAGGGCAGAAATCTTAATTTCATTAAAAAAGAAATTCGGAAGGGTTGTGTTCAATTCGACATTGTAATATATTCGTGCAGATATTCTGCTAGACTTTTTACAACTAGGGTTATCAGAGTGTTGGTTGTTTTCAAACAAATGTTAGGTAATTTATATTTTTATTTTATAATTTTATGGGAATATAAATATGTGTATTTCGGATAATTAATTGTGAAAATCGTCGCACTTTTCTTCCGTTTAGGATATTAAATTTTAGAAAATAAGTAAGCCATATAAAAAGGAACGCCAATGAAATGACATGTAACATTTCATAGCTTTTCTCTTGAAACAGCATAAGGGAAATGGATTTGTTTAATACTAGACCAGCCATTTTGGGGGATAATACAAATTATAAAGTTTTAGAAATATTACAAATTTTGTCAAAGCGCCTGTGTATGACCATCATATTTCACACTTTAAATTTTAAGAAATTTATTGACCTGACGATAACCACCCAAATGTTTTAAACATGCAGCCCTCTAACTCTTCTCAAACTTAATAAATACTTGTGTTGGTGATGAATGAAACCGTTGCATATATACAATGAAAATTCATGTCCAAATTGAATATTGGGAATTATGTTCTTTGTCAAATATTTTCTTTTACCGACTTGATTGCTCAATTTTCCTCTGAAGCATTTTCCTACGTTTTCTGTATGAAAAATTTGCAGACTTATATGTTTTTATCATTATATATGACAGAAGTTCAACACGTTCAGTACCTGTAATTTTGCATTTTCCATTCAAACATTTACCTTCACCAAAATCCCAACGTTAATCCTGACAAACCTTTACCCATTAGTTGCAATCAAACTTATGCAGTTTCCATTGTATCTCACGAAATTTATGGTCATTAATTTGGAAAAATATTTTCTCTTCCCGCTATTAATTTTGTAGCTTTTTGGGGCATTGTCACCATTCAATGTGAGAGATTATACGATATTTGCATGGTAGTGTGTTCGTTTGAATTGCATGTAATTCTGAAATATATTTTGATTTATGTGCCTTTCCAATATGTTTTAAAAATGAGCTCTTCTAGCTCAACAGAAGATTGGCGCACAAAGAAAACTTGAAAAGATGTAAGAATGGTAGATAATATTTTGAAATATGAAGGTATACTCGTATATACTGTTATATCTAAATGTTGCCTATCCATTGCATTCAAACTAATTAATTGTAAACTTTTTGATCCATTTTCCAGTTATTTCAAAAGCAGGTCATTGTTGAAAATATTAATTATCGTGTGGCAAATAAAGTCTGTTTTCCTGTAGGGGAAACCAGAATTGAATTCATACTTTGCTATATTCATAGTTATGAAACCTTCTTTTGAACATATAATTTTGTCCTATTATAAGTCCAAATCCACTTCGAAAATTTATTTTATTTATTACGCAGGGGAAAGTCTCAAAATTCGATGCTTTCGTTGGGTCTTTCCTACTGTTATATAGACCTAAATCTATACACTGAAGAAAAAAATAATAAGAATTCACTCGAGAAAAACTTACAATCTCAATCAAAAACATTATGTCTAGAATGTAATTTGTTCCCTAAAACAACTTTGTTCTCGATCAGATGTGTCTGATTGGGAGGGTAAGTATTTTTCTACTGAAAATTTGTTGTCAATTGAACATCAACATATCGGTATGTGTTTTTGTAGCTAGTTACACAAAATGGCAGAAAGAAATTAGCAAATTTTTAAAAATTAGATTCGTCATTCTCTGGCAGTTATCAGTTTGCACATGAAGAAATATGTACTAAAGTTTTTTCTATACGCATTCTTTAAAATCAGTAACTGAAGTAAACTGTTACGATTCATTCATACAGAACACTAAAAACAAGAAAATATCAATCAATTCCTCAAGACCGTTGGTTCTGTTAGACGCAAAAATTAGTGTATGATAGGTATATTTACGTTTACAGCCATTTGCTTTACTCGAGGTATGTTGTGCTATTTTCATTGTTTATTTTACAAATTTTACTTATATTTCTTTTTAGTAAAGAATACAGTAGTATTTTCTTTTAGGTTTCTTAAAGATAATATAATATATTATTACAAAAAACTACCAACTAAAAATCCGAAGTACACACAAAATGTGCTAACATAACTCTACAATTTATTTACATAATTCTGTAGAAACAATTAAGGATTAATATAAAAAACGTAGAAGCTTCTCACTCAAGTTTAAGTTAATAGATTTACAACATTATTTATTGTATTTTAATTATGAAATTTATTAAATATTTTTGTTTTCCAACAAAACCACACACAGATCTCCCTTCAGTTTCGTATAAAGAAACTTCACTCAACTGCTCCCTGTCAATAGAAAATAATTCGTAAAATATCAGTAATTATTGTACAGCACCCCAAAATGCTCCCTCCCCTTTTTAAAGGCCTTCATTTCAAACACTATGTGGGGAATTATATTATTTAATTCAGAATTGCTGTGCAAAGGATCGTGTATGATTTTAGTACCACAATATTTTGAGGTTTGTTTAAGCATGAATGAAATAATTGAACACTTTTACTGAGTGCTTAGAACTGAGGTTTCAGAATTTAGTGCACAAAGAAAAATATTGTGTTTTTAACGCAAAAAACACTAATTATTTTGTGAAATGACACTAATATTGCTCGACATTTCATAAGGGCACTAACTTTATTTCCGACAATCAAAGAAATATGCGTTCTCTGGTTTCTAGAATTTAGAAAAAGTGTCTTATTTTGCGTTGTACAATATAAACTTTAAATTTTTAATTGTTTGAATTGTAAAATATTCTTTGTGTGAAGTTAGATTTCACTGCAGGTAATAGAAAATAGTGGCTGGCGGGAAGTCAGAAAAAGGAACGAAGCTGAAATACACAATTCAGCCATTTGTCAGACAGTTCTTTGATGTCATTTCGTACGTGCAAATAATTGCACGTCTTTTGTCTCTAATAATTTATGAAGTTCTGGTGACTTAGCTGCCATTTATTACGCATTCAACCCTCAATAAATCAAGATCATTCTACGTCTCTGTCAAAAATTTGATAAATGGTTACAGCCTTTAGGATAACTGCTAATTTTACCCACAGTACATATTAAAGAAAGTGCCTGAATTCGGTCTCCCTATCAATTGTTAATTTCGAAGTCACGACTGTGGAACAGTGACAATTAAATTAGCATTCTTCGAAGTTACTTGGCAACAGACTTACAAACATATAAAGAAATCAATAATTGTTGCAAATCTGAGATTTGTCGGTCGCAGTGTCTAGTTGTAAGCGGTGAGAAAGGAGGGAAAGGTAAGATTTGAAGTTCCTGATTCAAGCGTAGTAGGATGTGGCACTGTTTCAACTGGTAAAAGGCGACTTTCCACAGGGGAATATTGCTTGCATCTGCAGGATTCAGCAGTTGAAGAATAATGGCCTTTACTTTAAAAAATTAGTAAACTCTGCTTGCTTTATCAAATCTTAACTACTTATTTCCTGATCACTTAAACATTTTCCAAGTCCTCCTTTTAATATAAATATAAAAGATTTAAAATGCAGAAATCCACGTTTTATTTCGGATTATCTGGAATTTCTATTTTTTCATTGTGTTAATATTAATTTGTAAATTAAGGTTCGTGCTATGTGTTCCTTCTTAATCTTGTTTCAAAAATAACTTTGTTGCACTTGTTTGTTCTGTAGGTGTTTTTCTTTAAAATTTATCCAATTTCGAATCTCTTTATTTAAAATTTACCGAGAGGAAAACAGAGATGTAGATTTTTTTTACCAAATATTTTAACAAATGTTTCTATCGCCATCCTACTTAAAACTCTAATTTATTATTGTATCTATTTTGCATATTAGTGATTTGTTGTTACAAAGTATAACGTGTTTTGCACGTATAAAAACCCGCTTCGAAAAATCTCGACATGATCAACGGATGTCATCATTAGCCAGTAAGACCGGACGGTTCTATTAGGTTCCTCCAGAGTATAGAGCTATCTGAATGAGATATTTGGAAACCTAAATAAGAATAATACTAGGAGACATAAAGCATCTGTTTGAAGGAAATATTATGTGTTTTCTGATTAAGATCAATGGCGGAAAACTTAGTTTCATTAAAAAAGAAATTCGGAATGGTTGTGTTCAGTTCGACACTGTAATATATTCGGGCTGATATTCTGCTAGACTCTGTTACAATTTGGGTTATCAGAGTGTTGGTTGTTTTTAAACAAATGTTAGATAATTTATATTTTTATTTTATAAATTTATGGGAATTTAAATATGTGTAGTTCGAATAATTAATAGTGAATTTTGACGCAATTTTCTTCCGTTTAACACATTAAATTTTAGAAACTAAGTAAGCACTATATAAAGGAACGCCAATGAAATGACATGTAGCAGTTCATAGCTTTCCCCTTGAAACAGCATAAGGGAAATGGATTTGTTTAATACTAGACCAGCCATTTTGGGGGATAATACAAAATATAAAGTTTTAGAAATATTGCAAATTGCGTCAAAGCAACTTTGTATGACTGGGCCATGTATAAGCGGCAATAAAAATTAAAAGGCCATGAAGGGAGAGTGTTATATTGGGCAGTTAAGAAACAAAGAACTTTAGAACACAAACCTGTTCGATGGAGGAAATTGACGGTTTTAAATCTTTAAATTTTGTGCATGAGACTAATTTTATGGCTGCTTTTCATAAAAAAAATATTTCCTTTGGCGCTATCAGTTAATAGATAATGCCAGTCAGAAGAAGATAATGGGAACGTTTTTCCGACTGTGCTACAACGTGACTCAGAACGTAGATACCTTTAAATATGCTCAGGAGAGACGTTATCGGAAATACCGCAAACACATATATCAGTATATTGACATAATATAACAAATAAATCGCTTATTATTTAAAGGTAATTTTGTCGTTTATTTTATTTTCCATTTATTCCGTCAGAGTGCTCTCTCGTACAATCTTGTTCTCTATATGACTGAAGATCAATTGTTGAAGTTCCTTTCATAAATTAAAACAATTTCGATCCCACTGTTTATTTCTAACAGTCAAACATTACAGCCGGTGTACAAGTACGACGCGGTGCTGATAGGTTCTTAGTCCGACAAGGAAGGAAACAATCTACAGCGACCAAATTCAGCATTTATTCACGAAGCTCAATACATGCCTTAACCCTTTGCTCTAACTTTTGCAAGTCACTTAAAAAAATTAGGTTCTTGTCCGACCAACCAATTTTCCGTGGCAGCAATGATCTTCGCGTCGGACGAAAAATGGCGAAACCCTTTTTTTATTCCAGGGAACAGGTGGTAGTCCAACGGGGCCAGATCCGTAGAGTAGGGTGGGTGATCAAGACACTGGAAACCCAGGTAGACCGGTTTCTTCTGGGTTGCAAGTGTCCGGTGAGCCGGGAAATTGCCGTGCAAGAACAAGAAATCTTGTCGAGGTTCTCGCGTCGTTTTTCCTTCAAATCATCCTTCAATTGCAGCAGCAGAGATGTGTAACATTCCGCGTTGATAGTTTGGCCCTTTGGAAGATAATCAATGAAGAGTATTCCGTCTTCATCCCAAAACGTTTGAGTCGAGAAATTTCCAACGGTTTTTTGCACTAGGTATTTTTAAGCGGTAGTGGGTGAGCCGCTATGCCGCCACTCCATTGATTTTGCTTTGTCTCCGAGTCATAGCGATATAACCGGGTTTCGTCCATGGTCACCAATCAGGAAAGAAAATCATTTGGATCGCGCCGGCCGAAAAAATTCCAAAATTTTCTAAGACGACTGTCATCGTTGACGTTTTTGATCCGCGTTCCAGCATTTCGGGACCCACTTGGCGTAACGGAGAACTTTCGCATGTAGAATCTTCGTGAATGATGGACCCAACCCACTCACGTGAGAAGCCCAGGTTCTCAGCTACTGATTTAGCCTTTATCCGGTGGTCTTCCAAGATTAGCTCGTTAATTTGATCGATATTCTGCGGGGTAATCTCTGTTTTGGGTCGTCCAGGACAAGGTGCATCACAGGTGAAAATATCGCCATATTTAAACTGGACCACACAGTTTTTGACGGTGGAATACGATGGTGTATATTTCCCTAATATTTCTGTCACAATGGCGTGAGTTTCCTTTGGCGCCTTGCCTTGCAGGAAAAGAACTTGATGACAACTCGCGTCACGATGTTGTTGAAATCGCTCGCGTCGACTGACATGCTTCCTCTTAACCACTGTAACAAGAAAAGACTTGCAATTCGGCACATGAAGAAACCCCTCTTTTCAACGTCATTATCGATTCCGTCCTACCACATCAGCAAGTAGGTCGTGCTAAGGACTTATCAGCACTCCCTCGTAGAGGTTATTTTTTCGATATTACCAGTCACATTTCACTTAATTCATGACAGCAAGACACCTGTATTTAAATTTCATTCAATAATTAGTTAGTTAAATTTTAATTATATACTCGCAGGTATCAAATGATTTTTTAATATGCTAAGTAATGTCTGTTTAGGACAATTTCCTGAGGTGAAATGTTAACTTTCTGTAAGAAGGAACTTTTTTACATTGGCCCTCCCTAATAACAGTCACATGAGAGTTTAGTGGTCTTCACGTAATACGCAACACGATGCAGTGTAAATGCACAATTGGCGGTGTTGCTGTTCAGCGGTACGTTGTTGTGCACTGTGATATTGACATTATCTGTCAATATCACAGGAAGTTTAATGTTAGTTTCTTATACTCTTATTCGTGTTTATTTGGCCACATACGTAACAAGGAAAGACATGGATTTCCCTATCTTATTTAATGTTATATATGGAGAATATTATAATGGGAAATATGATGCATATTCTTGTATAAGTGTTCCTAAATGTCGGAGAACTTTGCTGCCTCCCGTTTTACGGTATGTCCTTATTATATTGGGTTTGCATGCACAATGTACACGTCATTTTCAAGGACAACCTTCAGAGATATTCTCAGAAAACTTGTGAACCTACTATTCCTGGCACTTGGTTAGCGGTTTCTTCGAAGCAGACGAATACTGCCGTCTCCATCTGTCTACAGAAAAACACTGATCTACGCGCATGAATTCGCAAACTGTTCTGACTTGTAGTGTTGGACTAGACTCTCCAGTATCACTTGCGGCTGAAAATTCAGGCTAGGTGGAATTAATACTGATATATCAAACTTGAGGCTATTTACAATAAAGACATACACATACCGTCAAAACACAACGTATTTATTATAAGCTACTACTATTGGCAAATGTTTCCACTCCTTAGAGTCATCACCAGGCCCTCTAACGAACCGACCCAAGATTATTTAATTCGTGGTGCACTCTGAGATCCCGTAGCGCTTACAGTTCTTGTTGTAATAGTATTGTGAATACATGTGCTATTTAGTATATATGCTTACCCATGTTACAATGTTATAAGTGTATAAATCTATAATAAATCTATTGGTTCAAAGATGCTTGTGTACATTGCAGACGAGCCGCTTTTTGTCCCCTTCTGTAATTGTAAAATTGTAGAGAAATGCTAAGTATATGGTAACATTTATATTGACGAATGTACGGTTTTACGTGCTTCTTACTTGCGAGAAACCAGTAGCGTTCGAATTCTCGTAAGTAAGGAGCACGTAAAACCTTATATTCGTCAATATAAATGTTACCATATACCTAGAATTTCTCTACAATTTTATCGTTACAGAAGGGCAAAAAAAGCGGCTCGCCTGCAATGTACACAAGCATCTTTCAACCAATATATTACTTGTAGTTTTATAGAATTATAACACTGTAACATAGGTAACCATATATATTATTCTAAAACAGTATAATTTATAAGGTTGACATGTACTCCCAATAATATTACACCACCTATTGTAAGGGCGACGGGTTCCCAGAGTGCATTAGGAATTAGGTAGTCTTGGGTCGGTTCGTTAGAGGTCCTGACGATGATTCTAAGGCGTCGAAACATGTAGCCATGAAGCAGTACATTATAATAAAACTGTTGTGTTTTGACGGTCATTTATATGTCTTTATTGTCATTAGTAACACATCGGGATATCTGGCATTAACAGAGCCCGAGTAGGAAAGTATTTGTACAACATGTTTCCTACTAGGGACGGTTTGAATCAAGATGTTCTATCGCCGTTGCTTTTCAACATTCCTTTCGAGTAATCTATTTGGAAGTTTCAAGTAATTCAGGATGGCTTGAAATTAACTGGTAAATATCAGTTTCGGGTTTATGCCGATGATGTTAACATATTGGGAGGAAGTTTGCATACTGTAAGGGAAACCGCAGAAGCTTTGATAGTGGCTAGTAAGGAGATTGGTCTAGAAGTATATGCTGATAAATCTAAGTACATGGCCATATCTCGAGATCACAATACAGGACGAAATCACAGTATGAAAGTTGATAACAGTTCCTTTGAAAGGGTGGAAGAATTGAAATATTTGGGAATAAATTTAAAAAATTAAATTTCTTTTCAAGAAGAAATTAGGAGCAGATTGAAGTTAGGAAATACTTGCTATCATTCGGTACAGACTTTTTGTCTTCCAGTTTGCTATCGAAAAATTGTACAGAAATTTAAATTTGCCTGTTGTTTTGTATGGGTTTGATACTTGGTCGCTGACATTGAGGGAGGTAAGTAGTCTGAGGTTGTTTGAGAATAGGGTGTTGAGGAGAGTATTTGGGACTAAGAGGAGTGAGGAAACAGGGGGTGGAGAAAACTACATAATGAGGAGCTTAATGAACTGTTCTGCTCAGCCATGGTGTGTGGGTGATAAAATCAAGAATAATGAGATGGGTGCTGCATGTAGCGCGTGTGGGGAGAGAGTTGTGTACAGGTTTTTGGTGGTGAAACCTGAGGGAAAGAGACCATTGGGGAGACCCAGGCGTAGATGAGAGGGTAATATTGAGATGGATCTTCAGCAAGTAGGATGTGGGGGTATGGACTGGATCGAGCTGGCTCAGGTTAGGGACAGGTGGTGGGTACTTGTTAATGCGGTAACGAACGTTCGGGTTCCCTAAAATGCGGGGAATTTCTTGATTAGCTGCAAACAGGTTAGCTTCTCAAGAATGACTCTGTTGTATGTAGTAAGTAAACAGGTCGCAGTAACAAAAAACCCATATTTGTAGAATATTATAAATTTAAAATTATCGTCCATATAAAAATCAAGTCACTTTAAAAGATGTTTATTGTATTAATAAATTTGTAGAGCATGTCTTTCTGCAGCATGCAAGATCACTTGAGCACTGGATATTATTGAGCATGTGCTGTCTGGGAAGGGCAATTATTGCGTCTTCCGTATAGTTTAGTATTTTCTGCCAAATATATCATCTTGCTTTTTTACCTTATTTCTTTTATTTGTCCCCATGTTTGTTACTTTATCTCTGTATCAGTAAGCAGAGAACACAAGACTGCAGTGTCAGTATTGG
>Ga0209629_10003815_pt1 | contig 10961 bp, 3 predicted proteins | sample TergutCu122P5_FD_187286 | JGI IMG/M metagenome (GOLD analysis project Ga0209629, IMG submission 187286) | Cubitermes ugandensis P5 segment gut microbial communities from Kakamega Forest, Kenya - Cu122 P5 (SPAdes) (version 2) | ecosystem: Host-associated > Arthropoda: Insects > Digestive system >... | reverse complement strand
GGCATCAAGGTGGCAGCCCCACCACTAGACTCACCCTGCGACGGGCCGGTAACCTATCCAGGGGACAACACAGCAATACTCGAAAAATCCTCAAGAGAAAGAATAGTACAGGAAATAGAACAGTACCAGCAAAAATGGTTACAACATGTACAGAGGATGGACAAAAATAGACTACCAAGACAAGCACTATATAACAGACCAAACTGACAAAGGAACATAGGACGACCGAGGAAGAGATGGGCGGACCAACTGCACCTTGAGGATTAAGGAACAGGCAACACGCCTAGCCCCCCTTTTTTGAACATGATGATGATGTACTCATTCTTTTATCGCGTTTTTCGCTTTTTGCGCCAACTACACAAGCAAGTTTGTTATATTGTTGAAATATTATAGATACAAATGCTTATACTTTGTGCAAAAATAAAAAGAAGAGCAAAGTGCCTGCATTGCAATAAATAAGAAGAGGGAACAACACTCCATTATAGACTAAGAGACACCGACAATGATGCAGTAGAAACAAAAGCCTCTCTCGTTTACATACCTGGTGCAGAGTGATGGCATGTACAACACACGTGTCGTAGTGGTGAGTGAACAAGGGAATTTACAGATATGTTTCTAAGTTTCTGAAGCCATTTAATTGCAGCTCAATTCTTTCATACCTATTGTACAAAGTATGTGGAAAAAATGTATGAAAAACCACTGCCACAAAATGGTTTCTTAATACTTGCAGCATCCTCTCTTTCAGGCACAAATAATGTCCTCAGCAGTCCAGTATGAGAACCTGATACCAAGTTTCACGTCAGAATAAAACAACATACGAAATTACATTTTTATGTAATTTCATATTCAAGATTTCGATTGCCTAAATGTCGAAAAATAATTCCGTAACTACTGGTAGTGAATGTTCCAGAAATTAGTATTACCTTTTCTTTCCCTCCTTGATATTTTTATTTGTCAGTGTCCTTCACATATATTTGAACTCTGATACATTTACAGACTATTCTTTAGCTGTATTTATATTGTTGTTCTCTCCTGAAGCCCGCTAATAAGACATAAATATATGTATACATAACATGTTTCCTCGGCACTTAATTCTAAACAAAGTCCTTACTAACCGCTATTAAAGCATTTGTGTCTGTACGTAGTTGTACAGTGCACCCTTCCCCTCATAAATTAAAATCGAATTTTGTATAAGAGAATAATCACCCAAATTCAGTCCAATGTGACAATCCCACTAATTTTAAATTCAAAATAAAATCATTTTAGTACACCCGGGTATTTAAAAAGCAAGAATTTCAGCGGGTAATAAATTAGAAGCTTTACCCAGAAATGTACTTGTTTGTCAGGATTAGCTAAGTTCAACAACTATGTTTATGCTGTCAGGATTATAATTCACCGATCTGGGAATGAAATACTTTATCAAACACATCCTATAAAAATATGTCCATCCCAGTGGCAGCGCGGTCTAAGGTGTGGTTTTGCGGCCGCCTGCTTACTGGGATAGCGGGTTCGAATCCCGTCGGGGTAGGGACGTCTCTTTCTTGTGAGTGTTATGTGTTGTCAAGTAGAAACATCTGCAATTGGCCGATCACTCCTCCAAAGCACTCATGCCAAATGTGATGTGTCTGAATGTGATCGCGGAACCCCACCAATGAGGAGACCCTGGCACATTAGGGCTGTTTAGCCATAAAAAATGCAAAACATAACTCGAAAAATAATGACTTAAACAATGATCTGTCCTTCCTCAAAGTTAACTTTTGCCTAATTATGACAGCCAGATATTATCATGAAATACTAATGCTAAGCTGACATCGTGTCAGTATTCTTGGTTCTGGAAAGACACCCGCGTGTAACTGGCATAAAGATATGGCTCGATCGAGTGTTATGGAATCACGTGACAACCTTTACATTGTCCGTGCAGTTAACATAGAGCAATGAAATGGCCTTTTAAAGATCAATGGTAAGAAAATATACCACATGTTGTAATATATATTATCCTTGCAAAGTGTTTCGTATAATAATCAACACCAAGAGCTTTCATTCCGCACACAATATTAACTGTCTAAACTTTGTGAAATAGACTGCCTTGATTATGCAAGTAGTGAAAACTAAATTTTTATATTGAACTTGGTAGTATTATTGGGCTTATTATATGAATTCTACTTAATATAATAATGTTTATGGCGTTAATGCATCTATTGAAAGAACTGAAATGAATACCGTATATAGTACGCCTAACGACCATTTTAAACTGCTTCATCTGCAAATGATAACATACATGGAGTAGAGTGAGAAGTGACAGGATGAAATTTGGATGTTCCTTAGATTAGTAAACATTACAATCCTGATGCAACACCTAAGTTCCGATATCCAGACAGTAAAAATTATTGCCGTTGTCACCTCATGAGCCTTCGTAACTGGTTGTTAAAGCTCAGGTTTCAATTTACAAGACAAAATATCACACACATACCAGTAATTATTCGTGAGGACTCTTAAATTAATTGTGATTTGATTAACGTTGTGTAATAAAAATAAAATAGTGACGACTCTCTTAATTACCAGTAATAAGTCATTTAAAATTCCCTTGTACATTAAGACACATACGAGACAAAGTGTGTGCATCATCCTCCATTAATGAAAATTACACTCCATACGTATGAAATCAGATTCATTATGCAGGAGGCAAATCATAAAATGAAGGACGGTGTAGATGTAAACAGCTGACAGAATCTTCTGCTACAAATGGGCAAGTCCGACAAATGACGAAAGGAATGCAAATATCATAAATTTTATTGTTAATTACTTACTTTAATTATTAGAGTGTATTAACTTTCCGCGTACCTAGCAAGTTCCCGGAACAATGAGAAACCTGCCGTTACTGTAGGTGTACAGTCCTGTTGATTGTTTACCTAACAACATCCTACCATCTAAACTGCTGAAGTATTGTGGAATTTAAAAGATTAGAATGACTAAGTGACAAACTGAAAACAAGACAAGACGTAATCTTGAGGTGCGTCATCCCCGTTGTGTTGTAGAATAACAAGAACAAGTTAATGGTACATATGTGTATAGTCAAAAACACAACTATATTCCTTATAGTACATTTACTATTACTAAGGTACAACTACATGTTTCGGCCATCAATGTTGGCCATCTTCAGGTTGTACATGAAGCACTTAACGATAAGCTATATCTACACGTGAGTTGGGGGTTTACAATTTGTGGAGTGGGGTGGGTGCGAGATCTCATTTTGTGTTTGTAGAAGGGGTGTGGATCGGGTCTGTTTAGGGGGTGTTGTTAAAATATCGTTCATGTCTACTAATAACTATATCTATAAGTAGGTTATATTTTTGATATGTGTTATCTTATATTGGAAAACTATATTAACATGGACTATGTCTAAAGTGCTATGGTCTAGTATCTACAGTTTCTTGAATATTTTGTACAAAAAGTCTCTATCATATGCGCTGGAAGCTATGTACAATAATACTACGATCTCTTGCTGAAGTCCTGACCAACCTATAATACAGTGCTCTTGGATGGGTGGCTGGCTGTTGATCACTATTGTAGGTGGGAATTAGTCCCGATATCTCTCGTGAATTTTAGGTCTGAGGGAACGGAGGCTTGCTGAGGGCAGGTCTCGACCTGTGAACTGTTATAGGGTGAGATGTAAAGTTACGCTTCGTTTATGCAGTGTATGTATCACATGGGTGTAGTATAGCAGCACGTGTATACTCACGGAATTGTATATCCAAAGTAGGCACTCTTATTTGTGCTGTAGTGTGGTCCACATTGAGAACGCGGTCCGAGGGTGAAAATGGTTGTGCGGATACGGTACTTGTGGTCCTTCTGTCATATGTTCTTTGTAACGTATGGAGAACCGTCTTCCAGTCTGCCCGACGTACTTTAATATACTACATATTTCAAGGGAATGAGATAAACTGTGAGAAACTAAGAACTCTCGGTGTCAGGTATGAGCAAGGAAGACGTGAATAGGGGAATATGGCAATATGTAAACATTTAACCGAGAAGTCATATTGTACGCGCTGCCTCTGGTAAATTCAGGGTACATAAAGGCTATGAACGCATTGTTCATTGATAAATTGCTGGTTCAACAAGGATTCAAATTTATTAGTAGTTTGGTGCATTTAAAGGAACACTTAAATCCTTTTTACTTCACTATTACATATTGTTAGTGATTTGTTGTTACATTATAAGGCTTGGTATTAATTGTAAGTCTCTCTTGCTGTACTAGTCATAAGCAGTAGTTATATTTAACTTCAATTTACACTGCCCTACGCAACTACTAGCTCACTTATCCCTTTGACATTAAGTTAAAAATGCTGTTTAATTATAACACGAGTTGGTAAGCACAAAAAATACGTTTGCACTGATGTGATTTCACTTGAAAATCTGTGTAGCCTTGATGCATTGTCTGATAGAGCAAACACTAGGTTTTACGTACTGTTGTCATAAGGAGGTCTGTTGACCTGTTGCACTGTTGTGCACTTAAATACTGTAAAAACACTTGAATGGCAATTTAATGTATAACTATTGTACTCTTGGTACAAAGTTTGTTGGAGGTTGCGTCTGTTGTTACAGAGCACGAGCCCTCGCTTGCTGCACAGATCGAGTCGTGAGTAAGACTGAAGCTAACTAGCTTGAACGCGCGTAAAACACAAAGGAGTGACGCTAATGACGTCATTATTCCCACCATAATCTCAACCCCAGGCCTATCTATGTAATATTATGCAATCTTATAAGCATAAATTGAGAAATAAGTGTAACTATAATGAACGATGAAATAATGTGCAAATTAATACAAAAAATTAATCTCTATGCGTGAATACATATGGAAAGGCTTACTGAAAAACACTTGGTAAATTTAGGTACAGATGGATCATATTTAAATGGCTTGTAAATAAACAATTCACGAGGCTGATGATTCAGCTGACTCACAGGGGGACCAGAGGAGAATAATGACAACATGATAAACTATCAGTTTACATAGAAGAAGGGGAATTCCGTAATCAACTAAATCATTATTGGTTTTTCAAGAAATCTGCTAATATTTTACACAAATTAAAATTTTTTTTGCGTCTCTAACCACAACTACACTAATACAAATTGAGTGTTTGCTCGTCAGTGATGTAATCTGCTGATCCTGCGGTCAGAAACTACAGAACCTTTGCGCATGCCAAATCTCCCTATTGTGTTGGACAGCCCTGAACCTGGACATTTGTGTTTTCCCATGACATAAGTACCTTGAGGTTAAGGGATCAGCACAGTATCTGACAAGAAACATGCTAACGCTTCAACCCGCAGGTCGGGAATTCGACCCCCACGGAAAGAGGGCATCGGTGGTAATTTATTTCCGGGAGCTGCGGTTACAGAGGAGCTATGGCGGCGATCACTTGTGGCTCCCCTGTGGCTAGGCAACTCGTGCGCCTTATGTAACAGCGATTTATCTACCACCTACTGTTTTTTATACTGCATACTCCTTGCTACTCGACGTGCCATAGCTCAGGCGACTAGAGACCGGGAACTTCTAAAGCGGAGACTTGGGTTCGATACAGGAACGCTTGGGTGGAATTTGTGATGGAAAATACATTACAACTCCTGTCGTAAATATTGAAGACGTCAGGGCGGTAACTACAAACTCTTCGGGGTGGAAGATGGAATCAGATTCTTTAGACATATTGACAACATTTGTCAAAGTGTACGGCGTCACATACCATTAGACATACTGCCAGTCTCTCTTGTTTCTTGGTGTATTCACTGACACTCTTTGAGCTGCGCGCGTTGCTTCTGTACAGAGCAATGTTTAATGTGAATGGGAAACGGGAAGGAGATAAAGCACCATCTCAACTTATGACGTATGGCGCTAAGGAAAAAACACAGAATACTAGGCAAATGTACGGCCTGGCACTTGAAAACTAATGGCGGGAACTCCATAAAATGATGGAGTGTTAATCACTGGGTAGCAACATCAGTTAAAAGTCATTGACACAGCGTTGCAACACAGATTGCAATGTAAGTTACAACCAAATTCTCCTGTAGCTTTAAAATTTACGCAAATAAAAAATTACATTATTACAATTCTGCGGTGAAATATATATACGCGCTACCAACACCTTTTAAGTCTCTTCCTTTAGACACCATATTCCGATAGGACTCCTCTCGACGGTTGATCAGCCCGACCCACAACACTCTCAAGAGACAGCCATGCCTCCGGCAGGATTCGAACTCACCATTCCAGCAAACGAACGGCCGCCAAGACCCAAGCCTTAGACCGCGGGGCCATTGGGATAGGCAGATAACTCATGAGGATACCTAATTATATTTTCTGAAGACACAAAATAACTACAAACTGAAAGTGACACAATGGCACAACTGGCGGAAAAGCCGTTTTTAATGACGGACTTACATTAGAGGAACACATACCGTATTAATAAATTCAAACTTAACAAGCATATACGCTTTTTCGCAGCAGCAGATTCATCAAATACTCCGGTTAATAATGTCGCCCATCTATACCAAATGCATTAACTTTAAGTTTTATACGGATTTTATTTACGACGCTTTGGCCTTGCAACTCATGCACTTTTGAAAGACGAAGCGATATGTGTTGGTGGGGGAGAATGGCACTTCCTTTTACACACATGACGTTCTGTGGATACATTTTGCCTTGTACAAGCTGACTGGGCTTATTTGGAGCTTCAGCCGCCACTGTAAATGCTACTCGCTTTCTTTGTGGAGCCATACAAGCGCTGCTACACACGCATGTCTGTTCTTCTTTCTGCACGCCACAAAAAATGACAGGTGTAACACTGGCTAACAACATTAGTGGCTTGATCAGGCTCCAGTAAGGTTCAACAAACCACAGTACGTTGCACGACCTCTCCTGTATCCGCTGTACTGTACATACTACACACCTGTGAAAGGGGAGAGGAAAAGTCATGGTTGCTTTGTAGGTCTTTGGGCTCTCGTATACCCGCGGAGCGTATGTGAAAGTCAATCTGAAAGTTCGCTTATCCTTCCGTACGTACGCTTGAAAAGTTTTCATGAAAATTGCTGTTTGAGACTTTTACTGAACTTTGTAAAGGGACCCCAACTTTAGTTACGATTGGACAAAACAAAAACACATCTGTAGAAACTACACGGATTTCTGCGTCCATTTCTAGCGTAAATATCCGATTACTCAAATGAACGAGAAGAGTTTCGGGCAGACTTTAGAAATAAATGAACATTCCTTCTCGTAAGTTTTCTAAACAAACAGAAGTGGGCGACAGAAACGTAACTGTCAAAATGTGTGTATATTACCTAACTGGTTTATTGTGGGAGGATGTTTGCACTGAACATGGAACCAGCTTTACAGTAGTCTGGTTGTCTTGAAGTCCCATAACAGATTTAAACGCCTTCGATCCAGCTGCTTAAGTCATGGCCATTCATGCCAAATCCAATCACGTTTTGTTTTGTTCAAGATACCTCATATACGATTATTAGTCAGTCAGAAGATTAGCGAAGCAATAAATATTAATTTATAATATTAATTTTAGAGACAAATGATTGCTGTATGACGCAATGACAGGAACATTGTCCATAACAAGTATGAAGATATACGGAGGGCGGTCTGATGTGACGGTATCCATTTTTGTGGGGTCTGAGTTTCTTGCAGCGGTATTGATGAAGATCAAGTATTCTGGGATGTTACATCGTGTCGATTGGTAAAATGTTAACGACATATCTCTTCAGCAGTCCCAAAGAAATAGGAGATGGGAATAAATATCGGATTATACACATAATCAACCACACTTTAGACCCTAACATTCATTAAACTTGTATAAAGGCACAGTTGTTTTAATTTAGACATCCCTTTGTTTGTTGTAGTGTTACAAATGGATATGTAATTTTCGTCAACACAGATGTTCGTGAATATTGCTGTTATTACTTAGAAGTGACATGTTATGGCCTACATTTCTGTCAAATGTCGGCCAATATTCACATAAAATAAATTACATTTACACGATTAATTATAATTAGGGAACAAACAACTGTAATTTATTTTAATTGAATACTGGCTCGAAGACGGGTTGAAACATTTCGCCATTGCATTTATTAGAATTAACACCAATATTCTTAAACAGTTGTGTGGACTAGAGATAGACACCCGCTTGTAAATAACATTTACTTTATATGGAGAATCACTGTGTCATGACACTTAATCTGCTTCGTACACATCACTCCACAAATCAACCATGTGACGCACGTAGTACGGATATTGTAGTATGGTTCGGGCGCAAGAAGAATCGCGGTTTGGTTTCCGACTGGGATAGACATTTTACGCTTCAACACCTCGCCGAGACCAGCTTCGTGACTGTATGTGTACAATTCCTCCGGGATAAGGAGGCCGGAGCGCGATCTCCATCTTGTGCTTAGGGTAAAAATTACCCGTTACACCTAAACAAGATGGCCAGGACTAGCAGTGGACGGCACTGCCGGATGATGTATCATGATATGGTACATTTATTTACTTCTGGTTTCGAGTCGACATTTATTACCTTCCTTCGTACATTTCATTTTCTGTTACACACGAACTTTTTTTATAATATTGGTGTTAATGTGTCTGAGGGCGTGTGCTCGATTGAAACAACATTTAAGCAAGTCGACATCAGTACTGAATAAGAAATGCATGTTGACTGTTAAATTGTTGCACGGAAATGCACAATATAACTTAGGTTTGTTAAGATTATACCAAAGTTATGTTGTATATTCTTGGGCCAGATTAGAGATATATACGCAAGTTACATGTCATTTCTACTTAGAATATATCTCTATTGGTATTAACTTTGGTTACAGTCCAGGACAGTCGACTTGAAACTTAGCTTCGCAGACTTAGCACTATGGAAATATTTCATCTAAACCACCATCATTTGATCAACGTTTCACACTTATTTACCGTAACTGCTGAGGTGATCTCTCGGGGCTTAGAATATTCTGAGGCCGAAGTTTATATCATAATTGTCATTGCAGTATAAAGGAAAAATGTAAGTTAATTTACACAGAATACCTGGAATCTGTCAACTGGAATTGAAGTATGTGTAACGACAATGGAGTAGCAAGCTCGTCCTTATTGCCAGCAACCATTTACCAGTTGACACAGTGTCATGCCTACAATGACGTCAATTTCCTTACATAGAAATATTTATTTATTTAAACATCATATTAGTCGAGATAAATGTATTAGGCATCACCACAACAATTACAGGAGGTCATAAAAACTAGCAAAGTATACCGTTTGTACCACAGCCAAGAGTTGTCACACATTCAGTTCTGTGAAGTTGTAACATATCTAAAAAATGGTGCCATATGTTTAATGTTGGAAATACGCGTTTCGGAGTAAGTAAGGTCCGGATAGTCAGCATCATGCAGCAGACAAAAGTGTGAAATACAAGTATCCTTACATTTTTTTTTTAAATCAACTTATACGACGTCTTTTGCTTTTATTAAATTCATTAAACTGAACTGAGCGGGATCGCGGGAATTTTCGAATCTTATAATTTACAGCAGTACGCTGAGTGTACACAAGATAACAAATATATTACATAAAATTAAATATTATTAGAGATAAAATACATTAGCCAGATCCCCCCAAAATCCTGAAAATACAAAATGGATCCTATAACTCACCCAAATGAAGAAATAACATGCAGGTGTAGTGAATACGTTACGTCAAATTCAGTTTGATCAGAAATGAGGACAGAAATTAAAATTTATTCCGGGAGATCACGGAAATTCTTGAAAATTCATTGTGACAAGCACGAACAAAAAAAATGAGAACAATTATTTTTATGAACCGCTGATAAATTAAATTTATTAGCAATGAAGCTTTAATTGAAGTCAGGGTGTTTATGTGTTAAAACCTTACCCAATCTCCAGTATATCACAACTGAATAAGAACATATTAGGTTACTGCAAATAAACTGTACAGTCTTAAACGAAAAAAGGGAGAGATAACCACAAAGTTTCAATACGTGCCACTAGGTATCAGTTGATTTCAAGCGCGGGCGGTTGGCAGCACTGCAGTCGCAAGATGGTGTCGCAAGTGGAAAAATAATTTTGTATGCTCTGCTAGCACGAAACTGAGTCAGCCACAGACCTGCAGCGGTATTTCGAACCAAATACAACAAAAAGAATTTAAAAATCCACCAGTTCCAGGTTTTATTTCCGAAGAGCATAAACAGCAGAAGACGGAATGCGCTGGCAAAAGCAAGAATAGTGGACTTCCGAGCACAGAAATCGTAACAGCGAAACCACGAGGCAAGCCTACTTCAGGAATGCGAGTAAGTCAACGAGGGTTTGAATTGTCTCGGAATTGATTAGCAAGCTGTCTACTGGCCGTATTCGTTTGACATATTTTGGTTCCACACGTAGATCTGCCGCACGCGTTCCGGTGTTTTAACATCTGTTCTGTACCCTTGCAAAAGAACCTGTTTCCACAAACTGTTATTACACAGTGAGGTCCTGGACTAAGGCAATAAAAACTAAAAAAGAGGGCGTGTATTTTTTCTGTTTACTCGTATTTATTCAAAATAGGATCCATTAGATGTAATACACAGGTTAACACGTGTTTCCAACTTCTTCATGGCGTTAGAAAAATCTTCTGCGGGAATCTTGTTTAGCTGATCGGTCACGGCTTTCTGAATCTCTTCACTTGTATCAAATCTTGCACCCTTCAGCTGCATCTCACCTTCGGGAACTGGAATTAGTCGGGGAGAGACAAATCTGGCGGGTATGGGGGGTGGTTCAATGTTGCGACTTGTTTTTGATAAAGAAACTGTCGAATTTTTGCTGCCGAATGCGCCGGGGTGTTGTAGTGCAGAAGGAAAAAATCACGAGTGCGGTACAGGGCGGGACGAACTCGTCGAATGCACGAAATTAGTTGGTCTAACACACCTTTA
>Ga0209629_10003814_pt1 | contig 10963 bp, 10 predicted proteins | sample TergutCu122P5_FD_187286 | JGI IMG/M metagenome (GOLD analysis project Ga0209629, IMG submission 187286) | Cubitermes ugandensis P5 segment gut microbial communities from Kakamega Forest, Kenya - Cu122 P5 (SPAdes) (version 2) | ecosystem: Host-associated > Arthropoda: Insects > Digestive system... | reverse complement strand
CTGTTACAGTTTATAGTGCTCCTGATGATGGACACAAAGGGCGTCCGAAACATGTAGAGCATACTTGTAGTTGTTAATAAACACAATACTGCCAGAGTTGCATCTTGTTGGTTTATTATATATTATAGACTTGTGATGCACGGAAACTCAAATATAAAATGAGATGGGCAAGGTATGCGACACACACGTATGAACAAGAAAAGGGGGAATGGCATAGACCGGATTCAACTGGCTAGAACAGCAACAAGTAACAGGCTCAAGTAAACACCATAATGAACTGTGGGTTCCATAAAATGAGGGGAATTTCTTCACTAGGTGAGGAAATATTAGCTTCTCAAGAAAGACTCTGCTCCAAGGAGCTGTTAGGTACTGACTTCCTAAATACTCAATTACTTACTTTACTCACTCACTCACTCACTCACTCATCCTCAACACAAACAAGTCTTCATGCAAATCATCGGTTGGTTTTGCCCAATTTAACCACAAAATTGGAAAATGTCCGCAACATCAAAATCCAGTCAGCAGTGTTCATGTTGCTTCATGTGAACACACAAAAAAATAAAACATACTTTATGCCCAGGACACTTCTTTTCATAATCTTACTGTTTGTGAAACAATTAAACAAAATAGATAGAACATGCCAGAATTGTTATGCTCGCATGCATATCCTAACTTGTTTTAGTTATGCTTGCAGTTGGTATTGGAAGCTGAAATTTTGTACACATCATTACTCAAAATTTTGGATGATGTGTCAACATGAAATCTGGTCAGCATTAAGATACATATCAAGGAAGCAGACAGTACTGAATCACAATGAGAGTCCAGTATGACATTTATGTTTGAGTACTGATGCAAATTCTGATTCTGTAAGTCAACATAGAAGGAACGGTGAAAAGAATCAAAGCAAGTGAATTATTCATTGTGCATGGGGTGACGTGTAGGTGGGACTGCAAAGTCCTGTGAGTGACCTATTACATATCTCTCAAGTTCAAGCTTCCCTTTCAACCACACTTCTTTAAATTCCCATCCAGTTATCCCTTCCATTTCCAGAAATGCAGGTGGTTACAACCACCCATTAACCTTTGTTAGTAATATACATTATGGGCTGGCTGACATACAAGTGAAGTTGCTCATGGGAAATACATGGGTACAGAAAAAATGAAGCCTCAAGCATGAACATCCTCATCAACCATGACTTCAGGACAGCTCTATCCACCAACATGACAACATGTTAATACTCACAACATGCTCTAATAGCATACGATGCTGCAGATAGTACAGGTGGTAGTGCAAATGATTAACTGAAGCAAATGCACATAGGCCATTGAACCCCACTCTCAATGCCCTGAAAAAAAAAAAGTATCCAAGATTTCTTGAAAGACTGTATTACCACTGTCTTCAGTCAGGAAAAACAAGTCAAACAGATAGGATGCATCACTTTTGTTCAATGCATCATCCTGCATTACACAATACTGAAAGTCTTCATGTTTGTTCATACATTTGCAGCATTTGTAAGTGAATAGCCCGCACAGGATCTACCGATTCACTTTCCCAAAAACTGTATAAGCCTACCTAAGTTCCAATTTAGACTGAATCTCACTTTAATACTTTTGGAATGTCATTCATATACACAAAACTCAAGATTTTATTTTATAATTTTGCAACATAATTCTATCCTCAAAATTTATGTCTGAGCCTAATAGGCAGTACTTAGGAATATGTCAAATGATACTGACAGCATACCACACACAAAGGTACTTCCATTTTTAAACACATCCCTTAAGAATATTGCAATTCACATATATAAAATTCATACTTTACTAGTACATAAATTGCTTGTACTTAGTATTTACATATGGGCCTGGGGTGGCATAGTGGTTAAGGCACTGCCCTACTAGTCGGATGGTCCCAGGATCGATTCCCAGTGGTGTCATTGGATTTTTCAGCGACATATTCCTTCCGACCATACCATGACCCTGGGGTCAATTCAGCCCCTAGTGAAAATGAGTACCAGGAACATTTCCTGGTGGTAAAGGCGGCCAGTGTGTGAAGATGACGACCTCACCACCTTCATGTGCCGAATGTCATGGAGATCTGGGAGCCTAAACCTCCTGGAACCCTCTGGGCCACACCAGACCTGTTACGGGACACCTTTACCTTTACCTTTTAGTTTATATTTACATACAAAATTATACAGCTTTTAAAATGACCTTGGACCTGTTGCAATTGACTATACTTTTATACACTGAACGTACATTTTTAAAGAATTTGTAAGGGAAATCTCCTACCTCAAGGTACTTAGTTTTTGTATGCATTCATGTTCTTGTACTCGTAAAATGGCCTGATGATGACCTATACTTGAGGATGAAACTAGTTGTCAGGTAACAAACATTTGCAAAACAGTGAGTTGTGTGTGACTAAAAACATTGTTATTCATTTGTGAAAAGTTCAGGTGTTTGATAACACTAGTCAACAAGATTTTGGCACACGAAAGGTTTATTGTGTTTCTAACGTAACTTTTCACGCTGATTCCAAATATGCAATCAAAATTTTTCCATCACCCACAGTTTTTGTACAATGGCCTTTTTAATTATTGATTTTTCGGAATTTTTGGTATTTTCATCAGTGATTTTTTTATACATGAACAAATATTTTAAACGGTTTTGAACAGAGGGTGGTCACATACAATTTACCGTTATCATATCTCTAGTTGTATGAGGTCAGACACAGGAAGTGAACGAGATAATGAGACAAACGTTGATTCAGGGCACATTGAATTTAGAGCGTTTAGGCCGGCACAGGACATTTAAATCCTGAGAGCTTTGTTTGGAGCATTAGGGACGGCAAAGGGTTAACTTGGCTGTCACAAACAAACTGTGGGTGACGGAGAACAACTACTTACACATTTGAATTCAGCTTTAAAAGTTCTATTGGGATTAGATATTTTTCGTGTGCCAAAAAAAAAGTTAAATTTTGTTGACCAGTGTAATCAATCACGAGTAACTGAAAACACAGTGTGTTGGCTGAAAAAATCCAACACTTGCTCAAAATATGGCTGGATGATCAAAGATACCAATGCAATCTAATAAGTAAAGCCATTATTTTAACTACAGCTAAGGATCTTCATGATAATGATAGGCAACCATTCCACACATCATGATTTGATACGTTCAAGAGAAGGGCAAATTTGCACATTTTAAACTTGCCTGTGAGTATAAATGCTACCACACCTGTTAACTTAGTTTATCCTTCAGCTGAACTGAATGAAGAAAGTGGCTACTGTGCTCAACATGTTTTTAATGTTAATGAAACAGGACCATTCTGAAGAAAATGCCAGCCAGAACACTTCTTGCTACAGTGCAGAAGACTGCCCTAGGATGTAAGCCAGCAAAGGACTATCCCTGATGTTTTACAGCAATAAAGATGACAAGTTTCAGCTCAATCCCTTTGTATATCATTCACACAACCCATGGGCTTTCAAGAAGAAAGTTAGAACTTACTGTCATTTGGAAACTAAGATAGCTAGTACCCTTTTCCAAGACTGATTTTGAAGTGAGTTGTTCCAGCAGTGAAGGCACTTGTGTTGAGGAATAATTTAGTCTTTAAAGTCTTGTTGGACAACACACCAAATCATCCTACGTCCATAGACACCTAACTTCCAGAAGTTAAAAAATGTTCTTCTCCCCACCCCAAAGGCAACCCTACTGCCTGGAGGAACGTCTGCCCACAATTTGTCAGATTTTGAAGGCAATGAGCAATCAAGCCAGGAAGCTGTTGACTGAGGTGAAGGTAGAGTTATCCAGGTGCAATTCATACAAGCATATGAAGGAGTATAAGTGTTGGTTTGCTCATTCTTAATTGTAGCACTAAATGGGTTTAAACTGGAGAGGCAACTTAATTTGAAATGACGGATGCAGATGTCATCGAGTTAAATGCATCCCCATCCAAGAAACTGCTCTCTAATGAAGATCTCAATGAACTTTGGTAATTTACTGTAGTACAGCAAGACACCAACACTGGCAAAGATGTTTTGGTTTCCCCACCACCAGCTAAGACCTTCAGAGTTTAAAGTCTTGAAGTAATGTTGAACAAAAGCAATTACTGAAAAGACCCAAATGGACACAGCAAGGCAAAAGTGCTACTACAGTCAACAGAAAAAGTTTCTACTTCTATAGCCTCTTGCAAGGGCTAACATTTACATTAACCTTAGTTAATTATGACTATAATGTTATACTTTCAACTGCAGTACTTTAAAAAAGATTAAGAAGTTATTTAGTGATATTTATCATTAACCAGGACACTGATATATTTCATATATTTGTTCTGGAGGTTCTGAAATAAATCGCAATTGATAACATGCCAGTCTACGGGAAAACTTGCTGCATGATACACCCATCAAGAAACATAACCCTGTTGTATCACAGGGTATGCCTGTAGTTTATACAGTCTTGTTTCTTTATTTTATTATTTTGTGATGCTGTATCAACTGCTGAGGTTGTGGAATATCAAATGTGATACAGCAGGATGACTTGTGTCAGACTGGGTCAACGATTTTGTAAGCCGCAACAACCATGTAACCTGAAGATCCAGTCTAACAGGATGTTATACCATGCTAACTGGTAAAAGTTACCAATGATTCAGAGGAGCATAATGTCTCCATTCTAGGGTCCAGCAGTCTTCTTGGTCATGGCTTAACATCCCAGAAGACCTGGATCTTCATCAACACCAGCAAGTAAACCTCAAATCTTGTAACCAGGTACCTTAGTAAACTCTAACTTACGGTGATCCACTAAGCAGCAGGACTTCTACAATGAGCTGTAGGCTTTCCAGTGTGGCCACCTGTGGCAGACAACTAAACAGGGCTGGCAATAGCAAGGTATGTCCATACTCCAAAGGGCTCACATTGATAATGATAAAGTGACGAACAGAATCTGTTGCAGATCTGTTCTTAATTTCAAACAGATATTCTTCATTCTTAACCTTAGTGAAGTTGAATTTTGAGGCATCAAATGGCTGGAAGACACATGTTATTTCTTCAGGTACCCGCCTATTAAAATGCCGGTCAGTATTGAGCTGTGAACATAATACTTTATTTAGTGCCTAATATCCTAACTGTTCAACAAACTAACACTCCTCCTTCCAGAGAATACAAAATACCAAACAATTAGTACATATGGTCATTAGCAGTTAGTACAGCACAAGTGTCCCTCTGCTAAATCAAGCATCATACCATGCAGATGAATGGCAAAAATGAGGTAACATCTACCAAATCTTAGGTTTGGCACTACATGGAAGACAGTGGCTAGTTTCATGCCATGGCTACTTTAACCCTAGAGAAAAAGCACATGGAAACAACTGGTTAGGAGAACAGGTGACACCCACGGCCACAAAGAATACAAAGGCAGAGGCATAGGATAGACAAATTGCTAAATAGAATTTCCTATTACTGAACCCTACATACCAACCATTGTAAATGGTTACTAATGGAGTGGGAGGACACACCACCACCATCCCCCCAAAACAAACACACACACACAAATGCGCATGCACACACGCATGCAGAGACAGAGATTTTGTCTTGTATTTTGGTGACCATACATAAACACTTTAATGTTCCTTTCCTTTTTCCTTTAGGTTGGTAACTTTATTAGTGACTAACAGAACTTCTGAGCACATGGAATGTGAGAAGCACTGTATGAACACAGCATTAGAGCCACTAGCGGCTCAGCCCAGTGCCAATGATGTTCAGATGGCTACTGAAAAGCTAAAATACACAAATCACCAAGTACTGATCAAATTCCAGCAGAACTAATTAAAGCAGGAGGTATGAGAATTCATTCTGAGATTCATGACTTTATTAATTATATTTGGAATTAGGAGGAATTGCCTGAGCCGTGCAGAGAGACAATCATGTACTGATTTAGAAGCAGGAAACTAAAACAGACTGTAGTAATTATTGAGGCATAACACTTTTGTCAACTACATGCAAAATTCTATCCAACATCCTTCTATCAAGGTTAAATCCATATATTTACTTACTTACTTATTTACTCTATGCAGTAGAGTCCTTGAAAAGCTAACAGGTTTTCAGCTAGTCAAAAAATTCCCCCCGTTTTATAGAACCCGAAGGTTCATTACGGCAGTCACAAGTGCCCGCCACCTGTCCCTATCCCGAGCCATCTCGATCAAGTCCACACCCCCACATCCCACTTCCTGAAGAACCATCTTAATATCATCTTCCTATCTAGGCCTGGGTCTCCCAAGTTGTCTCTCTACTTCAGGTTTCCCCACCAAAACCCTGTACAAGCCTCTCCCCATGCCCCACCCATCTCATTCTTCTCAATTTTATCACCTAAACAATATTGGGTGAGGAGTACAGATCATTAGATGATACAGTTTTCTCCACTCCCCTGTCACCTCTTCCCTCTTGGGCCCAAATATTCTCAACATCCTATTCTCAAATACCTTCAGCCTATGTTCCTCCCTCAATGTGAGCAACCAAGTTTCACACCCATACAAAACAACAGGCAAAATATATATATCTTGATCTTTAAATTTTTTGATAGCAAACTGGAAGTCGAAAGATTCTGCACCGAATGATAGCAAGCATTCCCTGACTTCAATCTGCTTTTAATTGCTTCCTGAATAGAATTTTGATGCGTTATGGTTGTTCCCAAATATTTGAACTCTTCCACCCTTTCAAAGGAACTATAATCAGTCTTTATACTGTGACTTCGTCCCGCATTCTGGTCTCGAGACATGACCATGTATTTAGTTTTATCCGCATTTACTTCTAGTACAATTTCCTTACTAACAAAGCTTCTGCATTTTCCTTTATAGTATTTACGCTTCCTCCCACCATATTAACATTATCAGCATAAACCAGAAGTTGATGTGCACAATTTAATTTCAAGCCATCCTGGTTAATCACCTGAACCCTCCTAATGGTGTACTCTAAAGCAAAGTTAAAAAGTAATGGCAATAGACCACCTCCTTGTTTCAAACCAATCCTGACAGGAAACAAATCAGACAAATTCTTGCCTACCCGGCCTCTGCTACACGTTTCAGTCAGACACGCTTTTATTAGCCCTACCAGTTTCATAGGGATACCAAACTCAACGAGATTATTATACAAGACCTCCCTCCTAACTGAATCATAAGCTTTCTTGATGTCTATATACAGCTGACACACTGCGTCGTAGTATTCCCATTTTTTCTCAAGTATTTGAAAACTGCAGAATATATGATCAGTAGTTGACCTGCTGTGTCAAAATCCACATTGATAATACCCAATAATTTCCTCCGCATATGGAATTAACCTAGACGGCAGGATGTTGGATAAAATTTGGTACACAGCTGCCAAAAGTGATATGCCCCTATAACTACTACAATCTGTTTTTCGTCCTTCTTATAGATAGGTACAATGATCGACTCCTTCCACTCCTCAAGCAATTTCTCCTTATTCCAAATAGAAATAATATGTTTATGGATCTCAGAGTGAATTGTCCTATCCCCTGCCTTAATGAATTCTATTGGGATTTGATCAATACCTGGTGATCTGTTACTTTCTAGCTTCTCCATAGCAGACTCAAGCTCAAATGCACTTAGCTTAGGCACTAGTGGTTCTGCTGGGTGTAATTCTGTCTGCCTAATATCATTAACCCCATGTATATTCAACAGCTGAGAAAAATGGTTCCTCCACCTAGCTAAAATACTGTGGGAATCTGTAACCATATCACCCTTCTCATCCTTTACTATATTAGTTTTAGGCTGGTAACCCTTCTTAAAGTCACTGATACCCCTATAAAAGTCCTTAATATTTTTGATCTTACTGTTATTTTCAAGTTCCTCAATTCCAGCTTTCAGATTTGCCTTCTTTTTGTTCCTGAAATGTCTGCTAGCTTCACGCTTTACAGTATTCAACTTATCTACACTGCTTTGACTTAGATCATGTACCCACTGCATTTTACTCTGCATCTTTTGATCTAAAAAACCTAAACATTCTTCCTCAAACCATGGTTTACGGTGCTTCAATTCATGCAGACCTAGACTCTCTTTGGCTGAGGTTTTGATGTTCTCTTTACGGCTCTCCCAAGCCCTATTTATGTCCCCGTCATCACTTAAGTTCTCCAAAGCTGCAAACCAGTTTGTAATCTCAGTCTGATACTATTTTCTAACCTCAGCTCATTTAGATTCCTGAGATTAAATCTTTCCCCATCAAACCTCTGTGCTGCTTGCTTACTTACTGCCAATCTTTCCCTAACTTCTGCAATCACCAGACAGTGATCAATATCACAGTCAGCTCCCCTGAAACTTCATACATCTAGTTCACTCAAATGCCATCTCTTATCTATCAATATGTGATCAATCTGGTTGTGAGTCTTCCCATCAGGAGAGGTCCAGGTGTACTTATGAATGTTTTGGTGTTGGAACATCGTGCTCTTAACAACTAAATTTTTTGATGTGGCAATGTTTATTATTCCAACACCATTATCATTACCATCCTGATGTAGACTCTCATTACCAATTGTCGGTTTGAAAATATTCTCTCTCCCCACCTTTGCATTAGAATCTCCTAATAGACTTTTCATGTGGTACTTAGGAAAATGATAAAAAAAAAAACCTGCTCTAATTCCTCATAAAAACTGTCTTTTGAATCATCACTTTTCTCCTCACTTGGTGCATGCACATTTACAGCAACCTCTCAGAACTATATATTACACCCTATCACTAATGAACTCTACTCTCATAACTGCTGATATTATTCTTGGGTGCACAAAAAATTCTGTTCCCAATTGATGATTTTTGTTTCCTTTTCCACAGAAAAAATTATAATGCTCTTACTGTGTCCTCTTAGTCCAACGTTAAATCCTTATGTAGGGGAAATAATTGGAGATCATCAGTGTGCATTTTGACATAGCAAGTCAACTACTGATCATATATTTTGCATTCAACAATTACATGAGAAAAAATGGGAATACAATGAGGCAGTGCATCAGCTATTCAAGAAAGCCTATGATTCAGTTAGGAGGGAAGTCTGGTAAAGTATTCTTATTGAGTTTGGTGCCCCTATAAATCCAGACAGGCTACAAAAAATGTGTCTAAATGAAACCTACAGCAGAGGCCAAGTAGGCAAACATTTGCCTGACATGTCTCCTATTACGAATGGTTTGAACAAGGAGATAGTCTACTGCCACTGCTTTTCAATTTTGCTTTAGAATATGCCCTTTGGAAGATCCAGGCAAACCAGGATGGCTTGATATTAAATGCTACACATCAGATTCTTGTTTATGCTGATAACATAAATTATGTTAGGCAGAAGCATACATACTATAAAGAAAAACACAGACACTGTAGTAGTCCCTAGTAAGGGGACTGGTCTAGAAGTAAATGTTGAGAACATTAAATATATTACATGCCTTGAGACCAGCATGTAGGACAAAATCACAACATAAAGATAAGTAATAAATCCTTTGAAAGAGTGGAACAGTTCAAATATTGTGGAACAAGAAGTTAACAAATCAAAATTCCATTCATAAAGGAATTAAGAACAGTATGAAGTCAGGGAGTGCTTGCTGTCATCAGGTGCAGAATATTTTGATTTCCAGTTTGCTGTCCAAAAATATAAAGACCAAGATATACAGAACTGTAATTTTGCCTGTTGTTTTGTATGGATGTGAGGCTTGGTCTCTCACATTGAGGGAGGAACACAGGCTGCAGGTGTTCGAAAATAGGGTACTCAAATATTTGGGCCTAAGGACAGAGTGACAGGGAGTGGAGAAGACTTTATGCTTTGTACTCCTCACCAAATATCAGTCAGGTGATCAAATCAGGAAGAATGAGATAGGTGGGGCATGTAGCACATATAGGGGACAGGAGAGGTTCATACAGGGTTTTAGTGGGGAGACGTGAGGGAATGGGACCACTTGGAAGACCTAGGCATAGATGGGTTGAAAATATTAACATGAATCTTCAAGCAGTGGGATGGAAAGGCATGGACTGAACTGCTCTGGCTCACAAAAGGGACAGGTGGCGGCCACTTGCGAGTGCAGTGAAAAACCTTCGGGATCCATAAAATATGGGGAATTTCCTGACTCACTAACAACTTGTTAACTTCATAAGAAGGACTCTGCTCCAGTGAGTTAGTTAGTTAATAGAACTTATGTGTTTTTATTTATGGCATTTGCATTTTTGCCAAATATACTGTCATCAGCAACAGAGACCCTAAGCCATTACTTTCCAGTGCTTCTTGATATTCTTGGATATTCACAGTCATTCATTCTAATGCACAGTTGGAAAACAATGACAATAAACTATCTAAAGATGTACGACCTCTGAAATAAGAAACTATGTCAACTGGTAAACACTTACCTGGGATATGATTATGTGTTCAATGGTGAGCAATTATGGTACCTGTTTATTAAATGACGTGGTGTCATAATGCAGATTTTAATCTGCACCTTCAGTCTCATAATAAACTACCTCCTGGCTTCAGACCATTATGAACAGACACTGCAGGCAAATACATATTTAGGTATACACACTTCTTACGTGTGTCATTTGAACTTATTTTAATTAGCCTATTATCATGGTATACCAAATTTAACAAGACTGTTGTTGTCAAATAATATGTTACGGTGTTCCCATAAATAGCTGCTGCACTGTGTCATTATACTCCCATTTTCTTTGAGGTATATCAGATTAGCAGTGATATAACCCATGGTGTTCCCCAGGGATCAATACTTGGCCCTCTGCTTTTCCTCCTATATATAAATGACTTGCCACACTCAATAAATAAAAATAATAAAATTGTTCTTTTTGCTGGTGATGCAAGTTTGATTATCTCAAATCCATATCCAATAAATTTTAGAGAGGATGTTCACAAAATCCTTCAGCATATACATGAATGGTTTAATGCAAACTTGATATCTTTAAACTGGGAAAAGACTCACTTTATGCATTT
>Ga0209629_10003811_pt1 | contig 10966 bp, 8 predicted proteins | sample TergutCu122P5_FD_187286 | JGI IMG/M metagenome (GOLD analysis project Ga0209629, IMG submission 187286) | Cubitermes ugandensis P5 segment gut microbial communities from Kakamega Forest, Kenya - Cu122 P5 (SPAdes) (version 2) | ecosystem: Host-associated > Arthropoda: Insects > Digestive system >... | reverse complement strand
TAAATATATACAATTACCGAATTTATAAAATTATGGAAGAAAATATTGGTCATATGATATCTGTTATTCCTGTTTTGTCTGTCAACAGGCTTTATTTACTTTGGGGACTCTTGAGCATTAAACCCTATTTACCGGACTATGAAAAAGAAATAGACTCACATGTTCGTTTATTAAAAGAGAATATGGATATTGAGTATATAATTAATAAAGAATTTAAGAATCAAGACATATATATTAAAGATGGTCTATCATTTGCATATATTCTGCTATTTTGCATTCAAACAGAATATTCTGACTATAAAATTGATTATGATTCTCAACTATTCTACGATAGAATAAAAAATTCCGAGGCATGGAATACTTTGATAAACAGAGATTATTACCAATTTAACCACCGAGGATTATTCAATGGATTTCCGGGAGTATATTTAGTGTTATTACATATTAAAAGACAGTTACTATGAAATTTTATTTAAAAGACACCACTTTTATTATACCCGTTCGAATTGATTCAATGATTCGATTGGAAAATCTATTGCTTACAATTGACAATCTGGAATCAAATTTTGACACAAATATTAGTATAATAGAGGCGTCGTACTACAATAATAAAATACTGCAACAATTAATCAACAAAACTATTTCTTACAGATTTATCGAAGATAAAGATCCGATATTCCACCGGACAAAATATTTGAATATGATTTCAAAATGTGTGAGTACAACTATTACAGGGATATGGGATGCTGATGTTATTTTAGATAGCGCTCAAATCATTGAAGCAGTGCAGCAACTTCGCGATAAAAAATGTGATTTTGCCTATCCGTATGACGGAAATTTTTTAGATACTTCGGAAATTTTCAGAAATCATTATTTATTTCATAAGGATATTAATTTCTTAAAAAAGAACGCAGCAAAAATGAACTTATTATATTCATCGGTGAAAGAAGGAAATTCGTTGGGTGGCGCTTTCCTCATATCAACAGAGAAATATAAATTATCGGGATTGGAGAATGAAACGCTTTATGGCTGGGGTTTAGATGATGCGGAGAGATACCAAAGATGGTTAGTTTTTTATTTTTCCATGTATAGAAGCAAAGGCGCTTTATTTCATCTTTCTCACCCAAGGGATGTAAATGGAAAAATAAGGTCTGAAAATTATCAATTAAATGCAATAGATAAAATAAATGGAATAACAAATTCAACCAAGTATGAATTGGAAAACAGATTTCTAAAACAAAATGATTCTTTTATAAAAACTTAAAATGAGTTATGTTTTATTTCAAAGCAAGGTTCGCACCCTTGTTTTGTAAATAAAAAGCCTCCCTGCGAGGTTTACATTCGGTTATATACAGAAATAAATAAACGTAAATCACAAGAAGGCGCCGTAAAGATAAGAAAAAAAAATGAATCTTCTAAAACTTATCTGATAAGTATTACAGACTTTTAGAAGTGTTTGCTATCGAATAGCGGATTAAAAGTGAGAATTATTCTTATTAAATAACAATTAAAAATAAATTTTATGAAATCGTTAAAAAAATTGAAATTAAACGATATATCTGCACAAGAATTATCAGAATTACAGATGAAACGATTAATGGGCGGTGCTTCTGTCACATGCGGTTGTGCATGTGCTTATGCAGGAAGCGGAGGGTCAAGTGATGTTGACAACTGCAAAGCAAATTATTCCGGAGGGGCTTCCGGAGGTTTGAATTCTCCAGGTGGTAGTTATGCTGCAATATGTAGAGGTTCTAATAACCTCTAATTGATATCTTGTATTAACAATGTGAAGGTGGCGTTAACGCCACCTTCTTTTAAATAGAAATTGCATGAAAAGAATTTCTCTTTTAATACTATCGACATTTTTATGTGCTTGTATTGGCAATGCTCAGGAAACTCCGGATTATTTTTCAATCGGGAAATATGACATTATTGATTCTGCTTATATGAAAATTACCTATTTGTTGGATTCCAAGAAAGATACAACAGAGGCGATGCATAATAAAACGGAGTCTTCCGATACGCAGGTATTATTAATCGGTAAAAAAGGTTCCAAATATTACAGTCAGGATGTCATTGATTATAACCTCCAAACATATGCCGAATACATCAAAAAAGGACGTCCGTATCCGAGAAACAAGCCGGGGGCTTATGGTTTCGAGATATACAAATCCAATGGAGAAGACAAGATAAAGGCTACAGATTTGGGAAGTCGTCTCGGAGGTAACTTTGTTTATGATGACAATCTTTCGGATTTGCAGTGGACTATTATAAACAATAGTGACTCCGTTATTTTAAATTATCAATGTCAAAAAGCGACCTGCGTATTCAGAGGTAGAAATTATACTGCCTGGTTTACTCCGTTAATACCGGTTTCTAACGGTCCCTGGAAATTCGGTAAATTACCCGGTTTGATATTAAAAATTGCAGACAATAGAGAGCATTTTATTTTTGAATGTATTGGAATTCAGCAACTAAGACTACCTGAGCCTATTAAATATTATAAATTGGATTATACTCGAACTGACAGATTAGGGCTTCTTAAGCTTTATAAGCGATATTATGATGATTCTGCCGCGTATGATTTGGCTGTTCACGGAACAAGATCATTAGAACTGAATTCTCAAACAGGAAAGTGGGAAGAAGTTCAACATTCAAGAATCAAATTTCCTTATAACCCGATTGAATTGGAATAAAACAAGTTACTGTGTATTTAATGAAAATATTTGAGGAACGGAAAGGGAATGTTTTAACAGATTTTTTATATTTATCAAATGTAAAATTTACTGAACAATTTGCCAATAAATTATTCAATGAGCATCCGCATAAATACGATTTATACGGATTATCAAAGATGCTTTCTGTTTATAATATTGAGAACAAGGGTGTTAAAATACTTGATAAAAATACGGATTTACCAAAACTTGAGACTCCATTTATTGCATATGCAGATGAGGATTTTATTGTCGTTCAAAGTGTTAAACCAAATGAAGTTATATTTTTAAAAAATGGTAAAAAAGAAAAAAATCCTCTGGAAGATTTTTGTGAAACCTGGACAGGGGAAATTATTTATGCAGATATAAATGAAAATTCCATAGAGCCCGACTATCAGAAAAATAAATTAAAAGATATTATATCAAGACTTAGTAAATTAATGTTTCTGAGTATCATAATTTCTTTTATTATTTTTTTGTATATTAAAAATCAATCTTATACAAGATTGGAAATTAATATGTTAATCATCATAAATATCATAGGAACATATATTGGATATTTGCTGATTATTAAACAAATGAATCTGTATCATTCAAAAGCTGAAATGATTTGTAAAATGTTCAAACAAAAAAGCAATTGTAATAATGTACTCAATTCTGACGCTGCAAAAATAGGAGGAATAATAGGTTGGAGCGAAGTCGGATTTGGTTATTTTATTATTAATGTTTTAGTATTAACCTGTTTTCCTTCGTTAGTTTCTTATTTGATTTTGTTGAATATAGCCACGCTTCCTTACTCTGTATGGAGTATTTGGTATCAAAAATATGAAGTAAAACAGTGGTGTCCGCTTTGTATTATTGTTCAATTATTATTGTGGTGTATATTTATTATAGGTCTGATTTTTAAATTAATTACTGTTTCAAAAATAAATATAGTATATATTTATTTTTTATGTTCGCTTTATTGCTTGGCAGTATTGTCAATAAATCTGATTATTCATTTAATTAATAGCGATTCACAATTAAAATATCTTATTCAAAAATTTAATATGATTAAAGCGGAAGAAGATATTTTACCTACTTTACTAAATAAGCAGCCTTATTATAAAGTAAATTTAGAAACATCTTCAATATTATGGGGAAACCGTGAAGCAAATATGCTTGTTACAGTACTGACTAACCCTCACTGCCATGCTTGTGCAAATTTACATTTACAATTAGAAAAAATATTGAAATTAAATACTAATCTATGCTTTCAATATATCTTTATTGCGTATTCAAGTTTTGTCGAATCAAGTAATAAGTTCCTTGTCGCCGCATATCAATTTAAAAATGAGGAAGAGAAATTTTTGATTTTCAAAAAATGGTTTGAAAATGGGAGATTAAACAAAAATATATTCATAGATTCTTTTAATCTGAACCTAAGTGATCCTGATGTATTGCACGAGTTTAACAAACACAAACATTGGATAAAAACAACAGGATTGACAGAAACCCCAACGATTCTCTTAAATGGATATAAATTACCGGAATATTATAATATTGAAGATTTAATATATTTATAAAATTATGGTCAACAAAAGAGAAACTATAAAAACCTATTTAACCGGCAAAGACATAAAAGAGTCTTTAGCTAATACCCCTCAAGTTACTTTTGAGGTTACGGATGGCTGTAATCTCAAATGCGAATATTGTGGATACGGAATGTTCTATGACAATTACGAGAAACGAGAAAATAAAAACCTTTCTCCCGAAAGAGCTATTGAACTGCTCTGTTATCTGGCTGAATATTGGAACTCAACACTCAATGTGTCAAGTCAAAAGAATGTGTATATCAGTTTTTACGGTGGCGAGCCATTGATGAATATGTCTTTTATTCAAAAAGTGGTTGATTTTATAGAAAACGAAATCATTTGTCCGACAAGGCATTTTACGTTTTCTATGACTACGAATGCTATTTTGTTAGATAAATATATGGACTACTTGGCGGAACATCGTTTCAGTCTGTTAATCAGTTTAGACGGCAATGAAGAAAACACATCTTATCGCATGGATCATTCGGGAAAGCCGGCATATCAGCGCATTGTAAAAAATGTGGATAAATTGAGAGAAAAATATCCCGTTTTTTTTAATGAGCATGTGAACTTCAATTCTGTATTGCACAACCGCAATTCAGTCGAAAGCATTTATTATTTTTTCAAGGAAAAATATAATAAGATACCCAGTATTGGAGAACTCAACAATATGGGAATCAGGGAAGACAGACAAGAGGAGTTTATGCGAGCATATCGAAACTCTTATGAAAGCCTACACCAGGCTGAACATTATGAGGAAATCGAAAGAGACATGTTTACCAAATCGGGGTCATTTATGGGGCTTACAACTTATCTAATGCAATACAGCGATTTCGTTTATAATAATTACAACGAACTGCTATTTGGAAAAGAAAAGATGCAATATAGAATCATTCCTACAGGAACGTGCATGCCTTTTTCCAAGAAAATATTTGTGACTGTAAATGGTAAAATTCTTACTTGTGAACGTATAGGTCATCAATTTGCTTTGGGTGAAATAAACGATAAAGGGATAAATATTGATGCTGAGAAGATAGCTGAAAAATACAATCGATACTATGCCAAATTAGACCGACAATGCAGTTCTTGTTATAACAAGAAAGCCTGCAAACAATGTATTTATAACCTGCCGGACATAGATGAGGAAAGAGTGGTTTGCCATGGATATATGTCAAAAAAACAATTTGAAGAATATGAAAATTCACAGTTGTCTTATTTGTCGGAAAATCCGGATTTCTATCAACTTATCATGACTGAAGTAATTGTAAAATAGATTCTTATGGAGAAATCTAAATTCTTGATATACAATCATGTGTATATATCAAAAACACTAAAAGGGAAAATATTGCTTTACGATACAAAGACCGGCAATCGATATGAAACAACTTTACCTGTTGCTTCGGAAATAATCAATGAAATTTATCGCCCTGAAAACCTTGGGGTGGTGGATGTTTCTGATGAATATTTAGAAAATAAAGAAGGCCGGGATTTTTTTGATATGGTTGTAAAAATGGATTTGGGTAAATTGTTGAAGATAGAACCCGGTATTCCTCGAATAATTAATCTTCTGCCTATTTTAAATTTACAGGATGATGTCGATAAAATCCGGAAAGATCCTGAACTGAAAATCGGTGAAAATTCATTACGCTATCTGAATGAACTCAATATATATTTAAATAGTGAATGCAAATTAAATTGCTGGTATTGCCATTTGTACTATAAAGAAACAAAATGTTGTTTTAAATATTCCGGAAATAAAAATTTAGCAATCAATGATATAAAGACTGTTTTTGATGATTTGGCGAATGCTTCGATTCTGCGAATTAATTTTTTGGGAGGAAACGTTCTAACATATCCATACTTTGACGATTTGATAACTCTGTTGAAAAAATATGAATTTGATTACCATTTTTGGATTCATATAGAAAATGCTTTTTACAAGTTGAGTTTAACAGATTTTTATCATGATATTATTATCAATCATCCTGTTAATAAATCTGTTATTGGCCATTTTATAAAAAAAAACAAACAAAACGAAGCAATCACTTATCATTTCTTTGTAGAGAACGAAGAACAATGCATTAGTGCTGAAAATCTCATTGAAACAGAAGCAATAATCAATTTTAAAATAACACCGATTTACACAGGGGATAATCTCTCATTTTTTGAAGAAAACATTTACTTAACCAAAGAAGATATTTTTGCTAAAGTGATTCCTTTTCAGGAAATTTTCAGGAATCAGAAACTTAATGCTAATAATTTTGGAAAATTGTATATATTTCCGAACGGAATTGTGCAGGCAAACCCAAATACAAAAATAATAGGGAATATTGCGACTGAGTCTCTGCTGGAAATCATCAAAAAGGAATTGATAATGAATACTTCATGGCGAAAAATAAGGGATGAAAAACCTTGCAGTGAATGTTTATATCAATACCTTTGTCCTGCCCCTTCCGGATATGAAGCAATCATCGGGAAGCTGAATTTGTGTAAATTATGAAAAAGACTGTTTTGATAATGACTTTACTGTATTGTGCAATTGTGTTTTGTAGAGGACAAAGTACAGTTATTACGGGCAATATCAAAGACACAAATGGCGAGGCTGTTTTTTCGGCAATGGTAGTATTGAAAAATCTTCCCGACAGTGCGATTCTCGCCTATACCCTAAGCGATGCGAGCGGAAATTACCGTCTGACTCATTCGGGAGCCGCCGCCGAATTTCTCTTGACTGTTTCGGCTATGGGCATTGAAAGTCAAGCAAAAAAAATACAAAATAAAAGCCAAACCGTTAATTTTTCCGTTAAAAGAACAGAAATATATTTGAAGGAAGTGATTATAAAAGCCCGGCCCATTACCTACCGAAAAGATACCATCAATTATCTTGTTTCGGCTTTTGCGACCAGCAAGGATTTTATCATCGGCGATGTATTGAAGAAAATGCCCGGAATTAGCGTTTCTTCTTCGGGTCAAATCAGTTATCAGGGAAAGAACATTAACAGGTTTTATATCGAAAACATGGATATGTTGGGCGGTCGTTACGGAATTGCCACAAACAATATACCTGCCAAAGATGTACAAACCGTTCAGGTGCTTGAAAACCACCAGCCTATCAAAGCAAAGGATAGTTTAGAGATTTCAGATCAAGCGGCAATTAATCTTAAACTAAAAAACGCCGCCAAAGGAACATTCAGTATCATGGCGCTGCTGGGTATCGGATACCGGCCTGTGTTGTGGAACAACGAAATGGTCGGTATGCACTTTGCAGGGAAAATGCAGCATTTGTCCACATACAAGACCAACAATTCAGGAAATAACCTCGCCGATGAATTACGATCATTCTCCAATGATTTCAACTTGTATCCGGAACAATTAACTTCAGTGCAAACCCCTACACCACCCGCAATCAATCAAGACCGGTATCTCTTTAACAATTCGCACGCCGGTTCGGTTAATAACCTATTTAAAATAGCAAAAGATAAAGAGCTGAATATTAATATTATTTATTTTAATGATTACGAGAAACGAAGCAGCGACAAAAGCACAAACTATTTCATCACCAAAGACAGTCTGCTGAATATTAATGAAGCCATCCGGTCGTTTTCAACGACCAATCGATTAGAATCGGAAATCAGATATAATCAAAATGCCGAAACGAAGTATTTAAACAATTTGTTGAAACTGGAAGGGATGTGGGAACAGGACAGGGGTGAAATACAATTGCCCGAAACGATACGACAGACATTGAATCAACCTTCCTTCAAAGTACAAAATACGTTAAACTTTATTAAACGTCTCGGAGAAATCGGATATGAATTCAGTTCTCATACCGGATTTGTCTCATCGCCGCAATCGCTGATTGTTTCACCCGGACTGTACGCCGACATTATTAATCAAGACGAACAATACGGTCTTTTACATCAAGATGTCCGTTCCCGCAAGTTTATTTCCGAGAATAATATGTTTTTTACTAACCCGTTTATGTTTGGAAATATAAAAATCAATCCGGGCATTGGCATAAATATAGAAATGAACCGTTTATTTTCGGAATTATATCCCGGAACGAAACAAATGATTCCGGACAGTATGAAAAATGATATTCGACGAGAAGAAATCTCCCCCTCTGCGGGATTTCAGTTGATGTATATGATTGGGCATTTCACCATTAACGGGTATGTACCTGTCCGTTATCACATTTATATGTTGGATAACTTCATTTTCAGGGAAAAAGGTGAAACTTTAAAAAAGTTTTTCATTGAGCCAAATTTATCCGTTAAATACAATCTTAATTTACATTTTAGCGCAAGCGCATCTTATGTTTCTTTTTTCAGGATTACGGATATCAACGAACTTTTCAGCAGCTACATACTTCAAAGTTACCGGTTTATGAATAGTTATAATAGCCGATTTGCGAAAACAGAAAACAGTTTCTACACTTTCAATACATCCTATAAAAATATAATAAAAATGTTTTTTGCGAATATTACGCTGAATTACAACATAACAAATAACAGTGTGATGTCTGTTCAAAATTTTAACGACAATCTGCTGATGTTTACATCAGTTGTTGATATACCCAACGAAAACAATTCGTTTTCCGTTTCGGGAAAAATGAGCAAAGGTTTTGATTTTATGAAACTTACTGCCGACTTGGAAATCAATCGTTATATTTCTAATTCATCGATAATGTGGCAAGGCGATGTAACAAACGCACATAATTTGATTAACGGAGCTAAATTCAAAGTCAATGCAGTTCCTGTTTCTTTTTTGATTTTCTCTTATATGGGCGCTTGGCAGAAAAGTGATTACAACGTAGAAAATCAGCAATCTTATCCTTCTATTATATCTTCAACCAATACCTTAGGACTTGATTTTACTATCATTAAAAATGCCGGCATAGGAGCAAAATTTGAACAATATAATAATAGTTCTCTTCAAATCGATAAGAATTTATACTTTGGGGATTTTAATCTCAATTACTCGCTCAAAAAGTTTCGTTTTGAATTAGCCTGTAATAATATTCTTAATACAAAATCATTCATAATAGCTAATTATAGCGAATTAAATGCTTTTCGTTACAATTATATTATTCGACCCTCACAAGTATTGCTCAAGGTACGGTTTAAATTAAAATAAATATTATTAAATTGAAAAACAAAAACTAAGTTATGAAATATGTAAAAATAAATACTTTGTAATGAGTAACTTATTTCCCCACTACCGCCAATTAGATGCCATGGACTGCGGTCCCACCTGTCTGCGCATGATTGCCAAGTATTACGGACGCAGTTATACTTTGCAAAACCTGCGGGAAAAGAGCTTCATCACCCGCGAAGGCGTATCCATGTTGGGCATCAGCGATGCTGCGGAAAGCATCGGCTTTCATACGACCGGCGTTACAATCAGCTTGGAGCAATTGGTGTCCGAGGCGACCCTGCCCTGTATTCTGCATTGGAATCAGAAGCATTTTGTGGTGCTGTATAAGATTTCACCCCTAAATCCCCTGAAGGGGACTTTGTTTAATTCCCCCTTCAGGGGGCAGGGGGGTAGATTGCTTCGCTCCGTTCGCAATGACGATTCTAAACCCTCTAATTCTCAATTCCTAATTCCTAATTCTCAATTCTTTATCGCCGACCCCGCAGGCGAAAAGTACGTAATGACCGGTGAAGAATTCAAGAAATGCTGGATCAGCACCAAGCGGAACGGCGAGGAGGAAGGGATTGCTTTGCTGTTGGCGCCGACCCCCGATTTCTATAATCAAGAAGACAATGCGGATAAGCAAAAAAGGAATCTGAATACTTTTTTTCGCTACCTGTTTCCCTATAAATCGCAGATAATTCAATTGGTGATCGGCTTTCTGCTCGCCGGCATACTTTCAATGATATTGCCCTTTCTGACGCAGGCGGTCGTGGATCAGGGAATAGGCAATAACAATCTTAATTTCATCACATTAATATTGATTGCCCAATTGATTTTAATGGTTACGCAAACGGGCATCACCTTTTTGCAGAGTTGGATTACTTTGCATGTAAACACCAGAATCAGCATATCGCTGATTTCCGATTTTCTGACCAAGCTGATGAAGCTTCCGCTTCGCTTTTTTGACAGCAAAAACGTCGGGGATATTATGCAAAGAATCGGTGACCACGAAAGGATTAAGAATTTCATGACGGGAACCACATTAACCACTTTGTTTTCTTTCTTCAACTTCTTTGTCTTTGCCTTTATCTTAGCCTACTACAACTTAACCATCCTGCTTGTCTTCTTGCTTGGCAATGCTTTGTATATCGTTTGGATAATTGCTTTTATGCGTTACCGCCGACAATTGGACTTCAAACGCTTTGCTCAATCGTCGGCTAACCAAAGTAACCTGGTTCAATTGGTAACGGGTATGCAGGAGATCAAACTGAATAACTGCGAAAAGCAACAGCGTTGGAAATGGGAACGCATACAGGTAAAGCTGTTCAAAATAAGTATCAAAGGAACGGCTCTCGGGCAATACCAACAGATAGGATCCGTTTTCTTCAGTCAAACCACTTCCTTATTCATCTCTTTTTTAGCTGCAAGGGCGGTAGTGCAAGGGAATATTACGCTGGGTATGATGATGTCGATCAGTTATATTATCGGGCAATTATCGGCTCCGATCAGTCAGGTAATAGGATTTATGCAGTCGTTTCAGGA
>Ga0209629_10003810_pt1 | contig 10970 bp, 8 predicted proteins | sample TergutCu122P5_FD_187286 | JGI IMG/M metagenome (GOLD analysis project Ga0209629, IMG submission 187286) | Cubitermes ugandensis P5 segment gut microbial communities from Kakamega Forest, Kenya - Cu122 P5 (SPAdes) (version 2) | ecosystem: Host-associated > Arthropoda: Insects > Digestive system >... | reverse complement strand
TCATAGTTCCGGCCCCTTACAGCGGCACCACACGACTGCAGCGACACGTGTGTCGGAAAGCGTAGATAGCGCCGCCATGTTGGACCCCGATTCGGCACTCCGGCCAACTGTCATTATATGCACAAAGTATTCAAATTATCCTAGTGCATTTATTATGGTAAAGTACAATATTTTATACCAGAAATCTTTTAAACTTATTTACTGGCCAGGTCCCAAAGTCACAATTCAAGGATCTCATGATCTTGCTGCAATTTTTGCCGTGTTTTCTTGTGCAGGTCAACAACATGAATCTTGTAACCCTGGTTACAATATGGTACAATTTTTGCTTGGGGGATATTGAATCTGTCAACATGTCTTGTTTTTGAATAATCATCTCCAATAATTCACCAAACGTGGAAGGGAATATTTGTAAATACAGTTTGCAGTCCAGCAGCAAAGATATTTACAGTTCTCGTAGAAGAGCTTTCATGGCTAAACTCCAACCATTTCTTCAACCACTTATTCTGTGCTTCTTTTCCCGTTTCCTGGCATCATTATTCACTGATACACAAGCAATGATTGCTAAATGTGCCGCCTTGGACATCCACCACCACAAGCTCACTTCAACTCAAGTTTGCACAGATTTGCTGCATAGTGTGCAGGTTCCTGGCAACCACTCCAAATGTGTGCCATACAACAGCCTGTGTTATGCAAATTATTTGATCGTATATGGGTCCCTTAAGACAGACCCTGCTCCACGCCCTATACTTCTGAAGGTCAAAATTTACTTCCATCGTGAGGTGACAAAGTGCTATTCTAGACAGGTTGTTGAGGGCGTTTCATGCTCCCGTTGTCACCACCATCAGAATCAAGTGGTCCAAGGCCTGGATGAGTCCACCGAACTGTATTTTGTCATGGGTGACGTGGCAAGCAAGTTCGTAAATGTCACTATGCCATTCAAAAATAGATATGCTACCTTTCAGGCAGGAAGGCCACAATAAGCAAAGAAAGCACCCCTCACTTGCCAAGCACTACATTCAGACGGGATACAGTGTGTAACCCAATGCAGTTATTGTCAGCACGGTCTGGGGCTGGGATGCAGCCAATGAGAGGGTCATCGACCAACTGAGGTTCGGGCACAACTACTGCCACCTCATAAGAAAGCTCATTGTGTACGACACTGTTCAGCGGAGTCGTGACATCTACACTGAACACCTTACAGGAGTAAGGCAGTAGCCTGGGGAAACCGAGGGTGCTTAGGAGAGCTGAAGTTGCAGCATTATCTCAGTGTTTATGTGAAGAGTAACTCAAGTTTCGAACATTGACATTAGTGTGAACCAGGTAAAGTGACTCAACTTACACACACTGACATAAATGTGCACCAGAACATATGATTATGTTATGACGGATAATGCCAACCATATATCACGTAACTATTGGTTCTCACCACCAGCAAAGGGCTGTCACTTTACCCTGATACAGTTATTATTCTGCCCCTTAAGGTATTTGAATACACAAATGGTGGCTCAACCACCCTTATGTTTATCTGTCTTCATATCCACTGCATTTTCTCAAACAGTTAGTGTAGCCAAACATTTTTGGTATAATTGTTTCATAGGTTTGCTCACATCAGTTACGGGTGGTTCATAGCCATACGTTAAAATTTTAAACTGTCCATGTATGTTCGAGAACCACTGGTGACAGGTAGGAGGGGTTGTGTAGAGACAGAGATGTAAAAGAGGAAACGGTTAGCAGCAAATAACGGACACCAGCAGTCCAATAAGACAGCAATCCAGTGAGAAAGCAGTCTGGTAAGATAGCAGTGTAGTAAGAGAAGAGTATGAGTTTTGGTGTACAAGTGAAGCACCTGTAGTATTTTACCAGAAAATGATTTAGTTGTTTAACTTGATAACAGCATGCTTTGTATATCAAGTATATATGAATAAATAAATCAATAAGCAAAAATAAAATAAAATAAAAATATAAATAAAATAAAAACAAATAAATAAATAAATAACTAAAACTATATGTGATACAGTGAACCACACCTGTCTCCCAAAAGAAGTTCTCCTACCAGACTGAGCATGTCGGGACAAACAAGGTACAAAGGGCGATCGTGTATATTTCTAAATCAAATTTAATCAGATTACAGGTGTCAATAAACACATGTATAATGGAAAAGGAACAAGAGTGTTGTAAAAGTTTAAAAAACCAAGATTAGCCTCTGGTGGCAGGCAAAAATTTTACCTAATAATTTCAAAACATAAACCAAGAAGTACAGTATGTGGCACACAAGAAAGACATGACAATTGTATAAGTTTTTTTGGTGATAAAAACCAGAAGGAAAGAGAATGCTTTGAAGATTTAAATGTAGATGTGAGAAGAATGTGATAACATATCTTAACACCATAAAATATGAGGGTGTAAACTGGTTTCATTGGGCTCAAAACAGGGACGAGTGACAGGCTTCTGTGAACATACAACAAATTGTCATAGCTCCATCAAACACAACCACATATTTTATTTGGGAATGGCTACGTTTTGGTCTACAAAGACCATCATCAGGCCACCATTACAAAAACCTTAAAATAAGGTACAATACAGTGCTACTATGAAAATAAGGTTTTAAAGTGTTGTGCAAATATTTACTTAAAACTGTCAATGCCTTAAAAAGAAAAGAACACAAAATTATGAAATTTGGTTTTGTTTGGGGATTTTGGGTTTAATTTTGATCTCTGTTATCTTTGGTATATGGGACCATCTGTCTAGCGACTGTTTTTGGGCACATCCATGATGTGAGGATGTGGGAGTTGCAGGATGGGGAGGCTGTCTGCTTCCAGTTAATTAGTTTCTTTCATTTGTTGGTTGGAAAAACTCATGCAGAGTCATGGTGTTTGTTTGTTGTATTAGATCTTGAAATGTATACAACGTATGATCATAATAAGCATAGTGATTATTGTTAAAAGAACTACTTGGTGTGCTTGTTTTTTATTCTCCTTCTTTGTAACTGTATTTATATAGTGAGCTATTCATATACACACAGGAATGTAAACTTGTTTTGTTGATAATGGCCTGGATGGTAACTATTCCCCCATGAGAGTAAGTGGTGCGGAACTCGGTGGCCAAAACATCTGATAGAAAACTTATGAGTGCAGGCCCTCAGATTTCTATCTTGTGTTCTATTTTTCTGTGACCCTGAGGCCTCATATTTCATGACTATATTAGGAACTATTAACTTGTCAAGAAAGACTCTGCTCCAAAGAGGTACTGAAGGGCCAGGATCTAATTCACCACTACACCAAACCTTCTGGTAGATCTCTGTCAATCTGAGAGAACCATGGACATCTTGAGACCAAATCAGCACCTGTCCATGTGCTAAGAGATGAGTGATCAGAACCAGACCCCAAATTGCATTCTAGAACAGTTAATTCAGTACATCACTTCTTGTCTTCATGCTAGTCTCGAGGGACAGGAAGAAAGTAAAATGACAATCAGCAGCAGAGAAGCGAAATGGGGGAGCAGGAACAGGTGTTGGAGGTTGCTAATAGGTAGAAAATGGTACCCACGATGAGATGGTGAGGTCAGTATTACACGCACTCCAACCAGTGGCTGTATCGATGACACAAGAATTTAACATGTTCTCTACCGAATGTACATCATCATAATGCAGTAGACACCACTTAAGTGTGTAAATTACAAGAACTGACACTGAATCACAGACAAGATATTCCCACTTTTCCACAGCCCACACAAGCAATGTTACCTGTGACACTATAATCATTCTCACCAAGTGCATTAACAAGCACTACTGGAGCTAGCACAATGCAATAAGAACACAAATTTGTTTACAAAGATACCTGAACACATGACGTAAATTTGCAAAACAGATATATCTGGAATTCTATACTATGTAGCACTCATATAGGTTCTTAGGATTTTTACTTCTGGAGCCACATCACCTGTACTTGAACTGACATCAGATACTTCAGAATGCTTCTCCAAATGGTAATATATCATGTCATTTTCTTGAAAGTCATTGGTTCTTCTTGGTAGCACATGTATATGCAGCTGCTGTAACAAAAATATGTCCTATTAAAGAAACTGGCAATAACACACAGGGTGAATGGCAACTTATTCCATTCCATCTTTAACCCCCACTGCTAGTTGGTGCCATGTTCTGATCAGTCTGCTATGGGGATGACACAGAAATTCAAAGCTACCATACAAAAATTTCTGCAGCAACATGAAACATTACAGAGGCTGGTAGACTGTAAAACAAATTCAGTGGTGTAAATGAGAGAAAAAGGTCACAAAGAGAAAAGCCAATGACACTAATGTATGAAGTAAGCAGTACTTGCTAAATTAACTTACATCGCCGTCATCCTTCACATAGACTGTATTGGCAGAAACACTGTAGCATGCTTCAAAGGCACTCTGAACTCTTTCAACAACAGCAAATAAGTCAAATAATTCTTCACTGTTCAAGCTTGACAGTCTTGATACAAAACGTAAAGGCATCACCAATACATCTAATTTTATAGTTAAGTATATGCAGATACAACACAACAAATACAATGCAATGACTCCTACATTCCTGTTTCAAAACAGCAATCCCAATTGACAAACCAGACATTTTTGCTGTCATGGATAAGTATGAAACTCCAAGAGATTTAAACAAGTTTACACAGAAATTAAAAGTAAGCTCAAAGACTCAAAGTTAAGGTGCCTCCCTGTGTTAGGCTAAGAACTTCCTCATGGTTGAGTCTCACAAAGTAAATTCAATTAGCAGAAATGGCAAGCTGGACGACAAGAAAAAATGAATGAGAGACAAAAACACACAGAACCGTGTGGAATTCTCTACAATCAAATAAAGTTACTGGGGGTAGGATGGAAAACAAAAGTAAACGCCACAATTGTAGCAGCAACAATTTCAAATTTTGTGTAATGTTAATAAAATAAAAGACAGCATGTACCAAATTTCACGAAATTGTTTGGGGGTTAAATGAACAGGTTAGGATAGATGGTTAGAAAGAGAAAACTTCCTTCTTCAAAACAGATTAATTTCTACACAGCATGTACATAACGCATAAAAGTGTATCAGTTTCACACAAATACGTATACTTGCATAAATTCATAATTTCTGAAGTTGATAAATAAGATATTTCACTACGAATCATAAACTGTCCTGGTTAGTACAAAGGCATGCATTACAATAAGGAATGGAAAATCATTGAACTTAATATATAATAACAGGATATATGAAAAAGAAATCTACAAACAGCTGACATACTCTACTGGAAAATTAGGACACTGTCTGCATGTCGCAAATTACATAACACAGGAGTCTAACACTTCTGCGGTACAGTGTATGGTGACAGGTGTTTGTCAGAGTTGAAGAGAGTCAATAATTACATTTTTAAAATTACCTTCAATGTTCTTACATACACACAACAGATCCAAAAGTTGGTCAGAATGACTAAAGGTTGTGGAATAAGTAACAAAATACCAAACATACAGACAGGAAAAATCCAAAGTATTATAAAGTTAAATGTTCCACTAAACTCTTATATAAGTACATATGAGATACTGACCACATATGAGATGTTCCATACGGGCGTGTCTGGTGCAGGGCGAGGCACACCTGACTATAGGGGGTCAACTGAGCTGCTACTGGTAGGAGTAACAGACTGTTTTCCTACTGCACAAAGACTGAAAAGTCAAGCACTTCTGGAAGTGTGTAGTGAACAAGTGCACTGTGCCAATCCTTTCAGGATTGGGAGCAGCAAGTCACCATTCACCATGAAATTTTGCACATGCTCACTTACTGAATTTCTAGATTTTCTCCTGGTCTGTAGACAGTTAGTTGTACTAATTTTTTGTACTATACTAATATAATAATATCTTCAAAAGGTATACTTACGTACTTTACTTATTTACTCCATGGAACAGAGTTCTTCTTGAGAAACTAACCAGTTTTCAGCTAGTCAAGAAATTCCCCACATTTCATGGAACCCGAAGGTTCAGGACTGCATTCACAAGTGCCCGTCACCTGTCCCTTTCCTGAGCCAGCTTGATCCAGTCCATACACCCACATTCAACTTCCTGAATAACCATCTTAATATTATCCTCCCACCTAGGCCTGGGTCTCCCAAGTGGTTTCTTTCCCTCAGGTTTCCCCCACCAAAACCCTGTATACACCTCTTCTCTTCCCCATTTGCTCCACATGCCCTGCCCATCTCATTATTTTTGATTTTATCACCCAAACAATACTGGATGAGGAACACAGATCATTAAGCTCCTCATTATGTAGTTTTCTCCACTTCCCTGTTACCTCGTCCCTCTTAGGTCCAACACCCTATCTGCAAACACCCTCAACCTACGTTCCTCCCTCAATGTGAGCAACCAAATTTCACACCCATACAACACAATGGGCAAAATTACAGTTCTGTATATCTTAATCCCCAAATATTTGGATAGCAACCTGGAAGACACAAGACTCTGCACTGAATGATAGCAAGCATTCCTTGACTTCAATCTGCTCTTAATTTCTTCCTGAATAGAATTTTGATTTAAGGTTGTTCCCAAATATAGGAACTCTTCCACCCTTTCAAAGGAACTATTATCAATCTTTAGACTGTGGCTTCAATTTGCATTCTGATCTCGAGACATGACCATGTACTTAGTTTTATCAGCATTTACTTCTAGTGTCCATCTCCTTATTAGCCATGACCAGAGCTCCTGCATTTTCCTTTATAGTATGTATGCTTCCTCCCCATATATCATCATCAGCATAAGCCAGAAGTTGATGTGTACCATTTAATTTCAAGCCATCCCAGTTTACATGAACCCTCCTAATGGTGTACCCTTAAGCAAAGTTGAAAAGCAATGGTGATAAAGCATCTTCTTGTTTCAAACTATTCCTAGTAGGAAACATGTCAGAAAAATTCTTGCCTACGTCTTCAAAAGGTATAAAAGTCATTTTCAAAATACAAAGAGTTCATCAAATAAGTAAAACAATGTGTACAAGAATCTCTTTAATTCTTCCCCATTTTATTCATCATATCTTTCAGATTATGTGGTGGAGTTTGAAGATTTTGATACCAGCATAGTATGCACTTTTCAAAAAACATGAACGGATAATGGGCAGGGGAAATGGCATGTATAGGGGGCAGGAATGGTATATACATACAGGGTTTTGAACCTGAGGAAAACAGACCACTTGGAAGGTCAGGCATAGATGGTATGATACTATTACAATGGATGTTGAAGATATAGGATGGGGAGGCATGGACTGGAGCAACCTAAGTCAGGATACAATGGTGGGCTCTTATGAACATGATAATGAACCTCTGGGCTCTAAACAGTATAAGGACTTCTTGATTAACTAAGGAACTATTTAGCTTCTAAGGAAGGACTGTGTCCATGGGGCTTGTCAGATTAGCATTCTTAAATTACTTTCAAAAAAAAGGATACGCCCAGCGACAATACTGTTGCGGCTTACAAATGCCACAGTGTTCATTGTTTTGTAGATAATATTATTTGAGTCCATAACTGCATGACCAACTGTATATACTTGTTCATCTCCAAGCGTAATTTTTGGCATTAGTACTCTATACAGGTCATTGCGACGATGTTTCCAAACAGGCATTGATTGTCGTACATTTTTTATGTAATCCAGACTGATTTCAGCTGTTGCAATGTTTGTGCCTTCAGAGCACTGAGCAATTACATCTCCCCACGGATCCACAATCTAAGAAAACTTACAATCAATTATTCGTCCATATACAGGAGTGCTGATAAGTCCTTAGCCCGACGAGGAAGGAAACAAGCTACACCAACAGAAGATTTTGATTTTCATATATCCTATTTATAATAACAATTGGAGGAATATTAGTACTATTTATGTACATAACAAGACTAGCATCAAACGAAATATTCTCACCATCAGACAAAATACACTGGGAAGTAGGTCGGGCTAAGGACTTACCAGCACCCCTGTACAAATTATACAAGAATAAATATATTAAAGTTTACTGCCTGTACAATAACCTTGAACTGAGTTCTTTGTGAACACTACTGGGGTTTAGGACAGTCATTTGCCTGTAGTCCTGGTGGATTATCTGTTTAACATGGGTAATGGTCTCTTCATTTTTAGCTACCACTGGCTTGTAAGGTTCTCCTTAAAATGACTAAACTTTCCAGCCTGCTCCATAGCCTCGACCTGTCGGCCTGCCTGATACACTGTATGTTTGTGGGAATGTCTTGCAAACGTATACAATTACACACAAAACCTACAGTTTACTAACTCTTCAAACTGTGGTGCCTTGGTCCACAGATGTCTTTGAAAACAACCCCTGAAGTAAACTGTGCCTTTCATGTTCTCTGTAAATCGAATGTGCATGTCTGTTCAAAACCCCTTGACATATCAAAATGTGGTCAGACATGAACACACACAAACTTAGGATGCCATTCAGTGGCTCCTGAAAAAGTTCACAGACTGCTTGACCCTACCATGTATACCTGATTAAGGAACACACAAAACCAAAACACAGTATTACCATGACTCCATGTAAAATGAGTTAATCACAACCTCTCATTCTGCTCTCTAAGGGGAGACCATACACATGTGTTTACTTTTCCATGTTTCAGTCATTTTTCAGAAATTTCAAACCAGCAAACACACAAGACCAGAGTTTTCTCCTCAGAAGGTCAAAATGCCATTCACATTTTTATCAACATCCATATGAATAGAAGCTGTCAATATTGCTCCAATCAAACAGTAATTTAACAGTTGTGAAATTAGCTATGATAGGGCTCATAAAAAATCATCATAACAGCTAAAACTATCATCACCACCTGCATCACAATCATCATAACCATAATCATGATATTCATCAGTCCTCGCTATGAACAATGATATGCCATGCCATCGCTAAAAGTTTTCAGATTAATGGCATTCATGATCCTACAGCTGCTATCTTTTTCAGACACACCTGTGATGCAATTCAGATTTAGATTGTGTGACTTTAAATGCCACACAGCTGTTTAAATTAATCTTTCCATATTCTGCTAGCAGTACAATCATCTGCACTTTCATATTCAAAAACACAGCATACGTACAACTGCATGTCCCCAAGAACTCCTCTTGCTGTTATGCACTCCAGTCTGTGCTGCAGAAATAACATAACACTGGCTTTCAATGGCCCTAGCTCGCAGAATTGTTTCCCAATGTGCAGCACCAGTAACATATGTGAAAGCTGACGGAAATGTTAAAATATCAGCACCCATTTGTGCTAATGTTAAACTTAGTTCTGGAAAACGTATGTCATAGCACTGACGTGTAGTTAAGACACATATGGTATGAAGTATATGTACACAAGAATGAATATAATTGGATTTATTCACTAAAGAAGAGGTCTCAAGCATGTGGCCTGTGGGATGTATATGGACCATCAGTCTACTTTATATGGTTCTTTTACAAACCCTTTGGCATCTAATGTCAAGTACACCCATCATCAAGCGTGATGATCAAAATGCAGAGTTACGGATATAGCCATCACCCTATCACGGCCTTTATTATGCACCCCCACTATAAATTTCAGTCTGCTACACACCACATTAGGCATTTAATTCTGGAAACAATAGGCTAATCTTATTACAATCACAAAATGTGGCCCTGGTCAGCAGCAGAGAATTTTTGGATTCACAACATTTCTCACACAGGCGTGAAGGTTCAAATTTGTTTACTATCCTTACATGGCCATGTAAAATAACATCACCAGAAATACACGACAATTTGCAATATTTATAAATTTTACAATTGTAACATATTTTGACCTTCTTATTAAAAGCACGGCATATTTTTAAAAGTGTGCTGAATTTTAGTGAAAATCCTTATCCGCATTATTGCTTAAAATGATACAAGGACTGCTTTAAATTTCAATGGCATATTTTCAGCCTGTGTACTGTTTGAGTATGAGAACCAAGAACCACAGTGTACAATTAAATGACAGATAGATAGATACATAGTGGTACAGTAGCAATTTACAATGTATAAAGGACCCTAAAAATAATAAATACATAGAAAGCAATAATACAAGGTCACAATGTGGACAAACAATACACAGTAATTCTTCTCACACCTTGTTTCACTAGTACAGGAACAGAATACAGCTTGCCTAGGTACTGCAAGCACATAAAAAAAGGATACAATTGACAGTCCCAGGTTTCCAACAGGTGTTCTAACAGGTGGAAGAATCATCTGGCCAGGCATTACATAATCGGATTCCATCAATCTGATTCCTTTTTCTGGAATATTCAAATCAAAAAGGTGTGCTTTCCGGTACACAGCAGCTACGTGACCCTTATCATCAATCAGAACGTGGGAGTTATGTAGTGTCTCGCTGCTTAGCTAAATAAGGTACAAAGGTAAATACATCTCTCATGTAACCAGATTCACTAGCCATCAATTTTTGGCTTCGCAAGAATGCATAACGCAGGCTTCAACCTGTGGTAAATACATACAAAGTCCTGTTAATTTGGACTGGATGAGTTTTCAGTTGCTGGTAACCTTTCTGTATATGTGGTGCTACCCAAAATTTCCGAGAATTTGCTCATAATAACATGAATACTTACTTCAAGTCCTACTTTCCACCGTCACCTTCGAAGTAGTCACCTTGGGCTTGTATACAACGATCCCAGCAATTTTGCCACTTTTGGAAGCACTCATTGAAGTCTACCGGCGTTAGCGTGTTTAGTATCTGTTGTGATTCTGCTTGGACCTCTTCAATGGAGACGAAACATCGTCCTTTCAACCGGAGTTTCATTTTAGGAAACACGTAGAAATTGCAGCGGGCCAGGTCAGGTGAGTAGGCGGGGTGGGGGACAGTGGTCACATTATTTTTTGTGAGGAATTCCCTCACAACGAGCGAGGTGTGTGCAGGCGCATTGTCATGGTGCAACAACCAGTTTCCGTTCTTCCACATCTCAGG
>Ga0209629_10003809_pt1 | contig 10971 bp, 5 predicted proteins | sample TergutCu122P5_FD_187286 | JGI IMG/M metagenome (GOLD analysis project Ga0209629, IMG submission 187286) | Cubitermes ugandensis P5 segment gut microbial communities from Kakamega Forest, Kenya - Cu122 P5 (SPAdes) (version 2) | ecosystem: Host-associated > Arthropoda: Insects > Digestive system >... | reverse complement strand
TGAAAAATGTCTCTTCTCTTCATTTATAGGATATTTATGGTCATCAGGTAACCTGATCGGACCTTTCTCAACCAGCAAATCACGTATAGCACAGGTTACATGTTCCCCATTACACGGATCGTAGATGTCTCTTGTGATCTCTGGGCATAAATTATTCGCTGCAGAAATATTTTCAAAATAGCCACTTTCACTGCCTCTAATTTCAAAGTTCGGGGAGTTCGCAGCCGACGATAATGCTGTCAAAGGTTCATTACCATCATTATCACTTCTATCATTGTCAGTCTTCGACGCACATGCGATGCTAGAATCCAGAACCATATCAAAATCCTCTTGCTGTTTAACTGCCTCTTTTGGAAAGTACTTATCCAACGCTCCCTTTTGAGTTTTATCAAATTCTTCTCTTAACATGCGTTTCTTAGCTTTCGCTGCACCTGATCATACTTGCGAAATCTAACTCGGTCCCTTCCACTCATGGTGTCGATGGCGAAATCACTTTGAACCACTATTAATAAACGTTGCCGCGCGCACCACTACTGAGACACTAGTTGAACGCAGTGTTTCAAGACGCAGACTGAACTAAGTTGCTGCAGTAGCTATAGACTATCCGGGTACCTGGAGAGGAATGACTCATTTGGTAGCTGACCAAGAGTTTACACATAAATATGATATAGGAATGCTTTTATGATTCATTCAGTGTTGAGACATTGTGCCGTCAGATAGGAAGACAGTGCTAACAGCGTTGCCAAATGAAGAGACATCGAATGTTGCCATTTGAGTATCTGCCATTTACAGGAGAAGCAACTACAGTCGTCGCATGTATTCTAATGGTTAAACAGAGCATGTATCAGCATTTCCAATTTACTGGAGAATATAGCTTGACAAACTCATAAGGACGACCTTAGGCCTGAAGCACGGGGCCCCCTCAAGAGCGGGGCCTGGGGCGGTTGCCCCACTTGCCACCCCCAAACGCTGCCTCTGCTTGGGAATGCCAGGTTTTTGTTGCAACTGAGCACTATTCAATTTAAATTCCCACTGAGGGCAATTTCCCTTTTCAATGAAAAGGATGTACATTTAAAGGGACAACACTGTCCCATTCATCCATTAGAGATTAACAAGGTACAAGCTGCTGAACTTCTGTTACACAATTCCTCATTTCTAGAAGAATTTCATCTTTCGGGCTATGAAGTCTGGCAGAAACTTTCAAATGTTTTGGAGGAAGCAACTAGCTCTGTTTCCACCATAAAGATGGAGGAACCTACTACCTCTAACTTCATGGTAGAAAAAGAAGGGATGATAAATTTCTATCAGTCTACACGGTGTCACAACCAACTAGACTGCTCTCTTTACAGACTCTGCTGTGAGAACCTCAAACATCACAGAAAGGCTAAGAAGGTCATAAGTATCTCTTCCTGAGTACATAAAGAAAGCTTCTTGTTTCAGATTTTTTAAATAAAAACAATAAATAGTAAGCAATAACAAAAATAAATTACAATGTTGGATTTTCCGTTTTTTTCTGAATAACTCTACATTACTGTACATGTAAGGAAAACACATGGAACAAAAATAAACATATTTTGCATAAAAAGTTACTTCACTTTATCTATTGGCTCCACTTGTTACTACAAACAAATGCTTAAAATTATAGTCTACTGGAAAGTGACTTCATGTTGTGTGTTACCCAAGTTCCTCTACACCATTGGTACATTATCTAATACACAAAATCACATCACACACCCAGTAGGATGGTTGCCAAATTATACCAACAACAGAATATATAATATGAAATGAACACACATAATGGCCATTCAGGTGTTTTCCTAACTGAGCAAACATGGCACACAGATAAATAAAAACTGCAAAGAAAACTGAACCTCATAATCATATTACCTAATATTACCTGGCACAATTATTAAGGTATAAAAATGCAACATCTGTGAGTTCAGTCCCATCCAAGACCAGGGTTGTCAACTGCTTTCCAAGTTTACTGATAACATGGATTACATCGTCATCAAAAATATCTGTCACATAATCCAGGTTGAATTTTTTCAAGTGCTGGCAACCGTCTGCAATAAGGCGGACTGTTCTTCCATTTAATTCCTGTTGAAAAAAAAAAATTTCTTTTGCTTTAACTAAAAGGGTACTCACAGTTGTGTTAATTACTAGGCATTATACATATAACTGCACAAAATTAATGCACAATAATGAGGTATTTTATACCCATTTCTCTGTCTGCTTACCTTATCTTTACAACAAGGCGGGCAATGTACGTATCACATAACACTATGGTGCATTTATGCAACCATTGTTACAGTAGAAAAGCAATAATTATTACATATTCCGAAAGTGTGTGTTTGTAGCCTTAGGTACCCAGTGTGAACTGCGCATGTGCCATACTGTCATCTGTGACCTGTCCAGCTCTACTATATTTTTCCACATTATCTCATCAATGGCATGATTTTTTAAAAAAAGTTACTGAAAATAAAATGTGTGTTTTGATTTTCTTTACAACTTTTGTCTGAAACATTTCTCATTCTAAGAAGAACTAAGCCAGATACGATCATAAATGTATATTGGTCTTCACGTAAAGTACCCACTATTATTGTCTGCTTTAATGAAACTTGAATTTTCTCAACAGATTTTCCAAAAATACTCAAATATCAAATTTCATGGTAAGCTGCCGAGTGGTAACAATGAAGTAATATTCGCTTTTCATAATTATATGCATGCACCCAATTACCGAATGAATTTTAATGACATTTGTTAATGATGCTGTTTGTAGACAGTTTCCACTGTCTAGTACTCCAAACAAGCACAACATTTCAGTAACTGGATCACTTTCCATAGTGAGAGGTTAGGGAGGCAGGTACTTAGTTCCATGCTGGAGAATCTGCTATTCTTAGCCACTGAACAGTTATGTACATCCTGTCACCTGACTATGGCAACAGACAATTAAGAACCAAAGTATATGATGTATGCTTTCTTCTGGGTAATTCCCCAGCGTCTGAATTTAATGTATATAGTCCAAACACGAGGTAACTGTAAGGGCAAAGCACCCCTGTCAGAATTCTTTAGAAATTAAATTAGATTTCTGACTTTTTATTGTCCTTTTGTATAACATAGTTGGTATAGCATCTTGCTATGGGCTAGACAGTCTGGGGATAGAATCCCAGTGGGGGTGAGATTTTCCACACCATTCCAGACCGGCCGTGGGGCCAATCCAGCCACCTATACAAATGATACCATGTCCATCCCTCTGGTAAAGCGGCCAGGATGTGGTGTTGACCACCCACCCCCATCTAGCGCCCAGGTTAACAAAAGAGTAGAGCTATACATCTACTCTGCCTCTGGGCCATTTTGGCCTGTCTGGGGTAAATTTTGCCTTTAACTTAATCCTTTAGTGCAGTGATGGGCAAACTTTTTTAGGAGCAGGCCAAAAAAAAATGGCGGGCCGTAATGATTTATTATAAAACTCAATAATATCAATTTTTATTTAAATTCTCACAACTACATTCTGCATATACAAAAAGATATTTCAATTCCTATGGAAAATTTTGCATATTCAAAAATGGAACATGCCTTTAAATGATTTTTTTCAAAACAGTGAAATTGAAAATTTCTATACTATTATTTTAAAGTCTGCCGCGGGCCGGATAGAATCTCTAAGCGGGCCACATCTGGCCCGCGGGCCGTAGTTTGCCCATCGCTGCTTTAGTGCATCAATTAAATGCCCAGTGGGAGCTGCAGACAACTGGAATTTAAATGACAGCCACATAAAGAAGGCCATTAAATGCCAGTATCTTAACCTGATGCTAAGCATTTTGAGCATCTCACTGCATGACAGTAACACCTGACATTAGGCAGAAAATTATTAGGAGTACAAATTAAATGTCAAACAATACTGAGGCCAGTCTCTATTTTACGTTAAAACCAAAACAAACATGCCAGATTTCTCAAAAGCAGCCCACTGTACAAAATTAAAAATATTTGTACATAACATAAAATATGTATCTTCTTAAGACCTAAAACTTCCTTTTCAAATGTTTCTCCAATGTCATGTACACAAGAATATTTAAAAAAATACCTTCTAATTTAATGCAGCTATTTACGATGTATACAGAATCTGGGAACATGCGTAACTTCTATCTATTACTGATTTCCTTTTCCAGCAGTACATTGCTATATGTAATAAATATACCTAAGTACCACTGACAGATACACACTTGCAAAGAACATGTTCAGAAATTGTGCATGTCCAACCTCAATCTTGTGACCACACTTTAAATCATGCAAGAATCGACAGAGTTCCCCCCCCCAAATGGAATAATGTCCTCAGCAGTAGTGAAGGGTTAACCTTTACCCCACCAGGGTGGGAACTTAAATTTTAGCACATGCTTTATGAAAAATGTATTACTTGAACAGGAAATGATGAAATCAGGAAATTAATGCCATTTTGTGGAAAATAAAGTTGATATTATGAAGCATATCTTAAAAATGCAGTAAATTTCCTTCTTGCTTATATATATATATATATATATATATATATAATGTATTTCTAGGGGGCACTCTCCAACATGTGTTCATGTATGCAAACATGGGTCTCTAAAAGGTAACATACGCATAATCTACCTCACAGAATGAAAGGTTCAGTTCACAGAGTTTCTTCAGGTGTGAGATGAGACAGTAACCAGTGGATGAAAATGGACTGCAACCCTCCAGTGAGAGGACCTCCAGATCCGGGTACAAGGCAACAATATTAGCTAAGAGGCCAGTGTCATCCTCACCAAGGTCGCAAGACATTAGAATCAGTTTCCTGAGATCACTCTGTGTGCGAAACAAAATTTCCAGAATATGTGCCGCATCCTCAGGCCTGTCGATGACGAGTGAACGCAGTGCAGGTGCCTCTGTTAATACCTGTCAAGGAGTATTTAATCAGAAATTTATTCTGTCCATCACTAAAATAAATTCCATGAAGAACTTATAAAATGCCTGTTTTCCATAAACTGAAGACTCAAATCTTCATGGAGGTTACACTCCCATGACTGCTAGATGCTGAAGGAAGAGGCAGTACATTCCCCCATAATGTCTGTATTTACTAGCCACCAGAGCATATCACCCCACAAGACTTCTATCTTATTCAGTCTTCATCTACACTCCTGTCAGAACCTACAAACTCATACTCTCCCTAAATTGTTCCAGTCTACATTATGTGAGCTGCAAAAATTATAACTTAATGGCCACAGAATTTCATAATCTAAAATTTTCAGTTTCCCACTATGTAGAATTTGATAAACACAACCTCCAAGTTAATACTGCATTATTATTGGCCATTTAAATCTGATATGCCATCACAACAACACCTGCTGTGTAAATTTTGCTCCCACAATATTCTGATGACATAATGCACATACCATTGAAAATAAAATAATTATTCTTGGGTATATTTTAATATCTTTATATTGCTCTGACAATCTGAATTCAGTGACATATTACAGTCTACATAATACACATTCGATGATGGGACACGTAAGTTCCTTCACCCCCACAATTTCCATGCAATGCAATACACTTCATACCAGATTTTTCATATATCTCATGCTTTATTAATTTTTATTATTTTCTTAATTCTTCTGCAAGTGAAAGTATATTAAATGTGTGACAAAAAATTTACCAAACTGAATAAAAAAGTATATTCAGAGCACACATGCTAGGAAAACATAAGTATGACCACAGTTGGTCCAAAAGGGGTTAACATATTTCTTCTGAATCATGGACAGCTAAAACACCTAACATCTATTTTCATAACTACACTAAAGAACAGAGATGTCACAAAGTGCACAAACAACTGCACCTTTGCACTATTTCCTCATACTGATAAGATCCTCCTGTGAATTATTCAAAAACACCTGAAGTCTTATATATGACATGAAACACCAATGGAACAAGCAGGATTAAGTAAAGGGCACAGGACAAGGGACCAAACCACTAATGTAAGTGAATCAAGGATAGCGCAAGGGAACACCACAAAAAGATCAATTTGTTTTTCAGATTACACAAAGGTTTTTGATAGTGTGCAACATTTAAAAATGTGGAATAGCATAAGAAGTGTGGGAATACACAAGCATTTGACAGTGTTAACCCTTAGGCTACCGGATTAAATTTCAGTTGCCATTTAATAACATTAAATGGCTGAGCGACTATAGTCGTCGTTGGCAGGTTAAGGGTTAATACCAGACCTATACACACAGTAAGAAGCCAATGTGCAGACTGACCAAGGTACAACAGAATGGTTCCCAATCCAAAAAAGCATAAGACAAGGCTGTATCTTATCTCCTGGTCTGTTCAAAACAACATAGTAAATACATTACAAAAACAGAAGGAGTATGTGATATGGAAGCAGGTATCAGAGAAGTGACATGAAAAATAAACACCATAACATATGCACATGATACCACTCCACTAGTGGAAAACAAGGATGACAAGATTTAACTGATATAATGAGTCAAAAACAACAGTGAAAGGGTGGGTCTCAATTTGAACCTAACAAAAACTACAATAACAAGCGCTGGGGAAAAAGTAAACATCTTTTCAGAAGGATAAAATATCAGCACAGTAACCAACCACAAGTTTTTGGTGGTTCTCATCACCAATGTCACAGCTAAACAAATGAAGAGGTCAGGAAGAGAATACACTTGAGCAAAGTAGCAATGGAAAATTTGACAGGGATCATAAAAAATTGGAAGTTTCAACTAACACAAAATTCAGCTACTGTATACAACAGTTTTTCCAGCTGTGCTGTATGGGTGCACAGGAAAGCAGGTAAAAGAAAGACTGATGATACCATGGACAGTAAGAAGGATGAAAAAAATCAGTGACTAACCAAATTACGCCCAAGCACTCTTTAGAAATTCGGCCACAATAAGCGAATTGAATTATTTTGGACATATAATGCACAGGTCAGATTCCACGGAAAAAGATTTGATGTTAGAACTGACAGATTGCAGTGGAAAATAAGGAAGAGAGTGTACAAGATGATCAGCAGAAATATGAGGAACCCTGAAGACGATCTGGTGCAACATCTTAACTGCCACACAAAACAGAGCGCAATGGAGGGACATGATTTACAAGGCCATGAAAAACAAGAAATGTCACAATAAATAAGGGGTAGCAAGACCCAGTACTTTGTGCTAACACAATCCAATAGGATCACCAGGGGTCACTTGTGACCTTAAGGCACTATTGCTTCTGCTATTACTACTACTACTACTACCACTATTACTACTGCTTCTACTAAGCCATCTTACATGTTTTCTAAACACTGGCATCTACATGTTTCACATCATGTAGAAAAATCTAATTATTACTAACATACTGAAACATCTTCATTTATAGCATGAAAATTAATATAATGTTAACATACAGTAAGTTCATGCTTCAGATGAGTACACAACAGTGATGTTTTTCTGTGGTATACACCTCAAATCAACAAACTCATATCAGCCATACTACACCAAAGAACGAAACTCAAAATACACATTACAGAAATAAATTAATGCTAAAATCTCTGTCCACAGTTGGAACAGAACCTGCAGTCAAAGTTGTAACAAAGAATGAACAAAGAAATTACCAATAACAACCACTTTGCATTACATATTATAAGCCTCTAGAAAACTGTCTTGCTTGTGGATGGAGAAAGGTCCAATTTCTGAAACGCTCTTTAAAATTGTGTCCTTTTAAGACACTAGATGGGGCAAAATTCGTAATCTAATTAGTCATAAACCCTAATAATGTTGTACATCTTACCTCGGCAACACGGCTGATTTCAGAAAAACTATCACAGTTGTAAGAAAGAGTCCTCCACAGGATCACATTTTTTGCTAAAGCATTCCATCGTTTACACACTTTGGCAACGATGAGGCATAAGTCCTCTGGTCCAAAATATGATAGGATCTCTAGTAGTATTTCATCTGGGAAGTCATTCAGTGTCCTCTGTTCACTCGCCATTACAGATGGTTCGGAAAATACGCCCTTTCTCCTCCAATACGACAGCTATCTGCACCTGATCATTTACAGGTTCAAAAATCTTGAAGCAGAAGTAGATACATCATGCATTAATAGCTAATACGTAGGCTACATTCTGAGTAACGGAATGAACTGTAGCAGGGCACATGGCAGTAATTTCAATGTTTAACTAAAACTATATACTACATCCAAGTATGCAAATTTCTATAAAAGATGCTGTATATACCTAGGCGCATGCAATGCAGACAGACAAATAAATTGACAGGTACACTGATCAGAAAATATACAACGGGTTAATAAGCACTAAAACTTTCAAATTCTAACGTTCCCACTACGAAACAAAGGTGTACGCATTTATTGCCAACCCGCGCATTACTCAACACCGCACGGTGGATATGTAATCCGTGATTCTTGTGTCAGCGTTATACAAATGCGATCATTTTGGCATTTCTAGAATATTCTTACACTGTTACGCTCGTAATAAACATAATAGACAGTAACGAAACATATTTGCTTTCTTGAGGGTCCGTTTCTTCCGTTCGGCTTTCAATTACACAACATTTTTACTTCTATGATTAATTGCAAAACACAAAACTTATAAAATTCCTAGCTCATGAAATAGTGGACTCCGAACACACACGCACACTCACACACACACACACACACACATGAACACAAAGCTATTTCACGAATTCAAATTATAGTTGAAGAAGTCAATAATACCTTCACACTTGTATCCCGGTTCGGTAGCACAACGCAAAGCAACATCCAGCGCCGAATGTAATGTAAGTTTCCGTGTACCGCAATATTTAGAAAGTTTTACAAAACCATTCAGGTTGACTTTACAATATGACATGAAGCAGATATAACGCTAATTATGCTGCAAACGCAGATCATTGCACAGGAATATTTAAAAGATCATTACATTTACGTTGCCTTTGCCCAACATGGTATTTTTACAATCTGGTCTCCAGGAAATATGTATGCTGTTGAATAGAATGTCATCTAACATGCCAATTCAGAATCTTTTTTCTACCTGTTCTTGATGCGGTTTTTTGTGCTGCGTGTGCACAAAACCGAGTCAACCCCCATGCAAAACAACATCGCAGTATTCTTTTATTCTTCACACTTGTATGCACATTATGATTTTCAAAGCACAACATAGTACGTTGCCAAACTGGAAGGAATGACAACTAGCATTGCATGATGGTCTTTGTGAAACATTCTGTGTAGTTCCCTTTAAATCTGCTGTTCATCTTCAATAGACTATCACACATTTCCATTACAAATTATCGCAAAACAGTGTTACATTATAATAAATTATAACAGTCCGTCTCATCTTTCTAGTCCCTTGCATGAGACCTATTTGACAGGGACAAACGTGGTTTGAGTGTAGCACGCATTTCTTTGTCACTTGGTGTTTTCATTGCACATTCACCTAAATGAAATTTTGATATTTACATGGTCCGAAATTTGGTGAAACCAATTAAATCCAATTTCATTACTTATTTTAACACTTTACACCCCCCCCAACCCCGCAGTATCTGTAATTTATAGTTATATAATTTAGTCTGTAAGTCTGAACTAAGCTAGGATTGATGTAATCACGCGTCCTTCCTCCACGACAACCGAAAAAAACTTGTGCGTTGTTCACTACAATATGCGAAGCTGGATTGCTTATTCAAAATCTCCCTACTCTAATTTTAACTAACCAGTTCGATTGGTCCCATGTAAATTCAGCAGTCTCGTACTAGGTCCAACTTTAAAATTTTGTATTCTATCTCCCCATTGGTTCCTAATGACTGGCGCGTAATCCCTTACGTAAACTCCGTATACATGGAACACAGTTGCAGCACACCTCCCAGCTCGATACTAGAAAACTTTGATCAGAACTGGTCCAACCAACTTTGTCACGCTGAAGACAAAGCCACAGGGTGCAACTACGATTAGTCCGCGACGAATAGTGGCACATTTTCTCAGCCTTCAATCTTTAGATTGTTTGGCAACTTTCCATCTGGAATTGTTGCAAGCCATTATTTTCATTGCCGTATAACTGTCAGTTCTCGTGTTTCTGACGACTTGCTTTAAGTATTGTAGTCGAGGTCTTCCTCCGGCCTTTTTACCTGATATTGCTCCTTCAGATGCTCACTACAAACTAATTTTGCCTAATGATATGTCCTATCCATGAGTGGCTTCTATTTTTTTAAATTCTTAAAAGTAATCCCTCTTCTTTCGCCCTTTGAAAACTTCATCATTCGTTATTTTATCTGTCCATTTTATTTTTAAAATTCTTCCCCAGCACCAAGTTTCAAATGTATTTACGACCCTCACTTCATTTTTTCCTAGGGTCTATGTTTCTGATCCATAAACAGCAACACTCGAAATACTACTTTTTATAAGTTCCCTTTTTTATTTCTAAACTAAGTTTAACGAGCAGAGTAGGTGCATTTTATTGTTAATCACAACTTTATCTTCTTTAATGCGTTGTATTATATCTTCTTTATTTTTACCATCTTCTGTAAATATACTATCTAGGTACTTGAATATTGGTACTTTCTTTAGGGCGACGTCATTCATTTTGATATTAATATTTTCAAAATATTTGGAACAAACCATAACTTCTGTTTTTGGTGGCAAATATGGGTAGCAAAATTCGTAATACCGCCAACACCAGCGGTTTTAGTCTCCACGGTGATGCAGCAGGGGTTTTCACTCTTCTTGGATAGATCAATCGTCTGTGTGTGAGTGAGTGTGTGTTGGTTTGGGTAATACACTTAGGGCTAGCGCGCACGAGCGGTTTTTTGCCGCAGCGGCGAAACAGCCGCACCGGCCGTAGGAATGAAACGTTCTGTCTTAAATGGAAGCGAGCGCACGGACGGTTGTTTCACCGCAGCGGTTTTCCAAACGCAACATGCTTCATTTGCTGTGCGGTGCGGTTGCGGTGCGGTGGCC
>Ga0209629_10003808_pt1 | contig 10972 bp, 5 predicted proteins | sample TergutCu122P5_FD_187286 | JGI IMG/M metagenome (GOLD analysis project Ga0209629, IMG submission 187286) | Cubitermes ugandensis P5 segment gut microbial communities from Kakamega Forest, Kenya - Cu122 P5 (SPAdes) (version 2) | ecosystem: Host-associated > Arthropoda: Insects > Digestive system >... | reverse complement strand
CCTGCTCGAGGCGGGGAAAACCGCGGGCTTCGGCACGCCGGGCACCGCCGTCAAATACACCGGCACGCAGCCGATGACGACGGCGTCATCCTCGGGCGACGACGGCGGCCACCTGGGCACCGATGTCACCGGCGGCGACTTCAACGGCGACGGCCTCAGCGATTACTCGTTCGGCGAATGGGGTTTGACCGTCAACGGGCAACCCAAGGCGGGTCAGACCTACATCTACGACGGCACCACATCGTTGTTGACGCAGCACTACACCACCGCCGACAACGCGGTGTACTACGCCGGCGGCGCCAAGAATGGGGTGGACATTATCGCCACCGGCGGCGGCAATAATGACTGGGTACATGGTATCGGCACCGATACCACCGGCACGACGGCCACCACCGTTCAGCACGACGCGGTGAGCGGCGGTGCGGGCGACGACCATATCGGCATCATCGACACCACCTTCACCAGCCTGAACGGCGGCGGCGGCTCGAACACCCTGGTGTTCGAGGGCAGCAACCTGACGCTGAACCTGACGGACGCGGGTCTGCGGGTGCAAAACTTCGGCGAGTTTGACCTGAACAACCAGACCCATACCGACGCGGCCGACCCGCTGCACCAGTATGCCACCTTGACCACCGGCAACACCTTGGAGTTGAAACTTGCCGATGTGCTGAGCGAGAACGGCGCCCTCGGCCCGCTCACGGACAAGATGATTATCCTCGGCGACGGCTCTTCAACGGTCAATTTCCTCGACACCGGCTGGTCGACCAGCTCGACGGCGACGGATGGTGACGGCCTGACCTACGACGTCTGGCACAACTCGGCCATGGGTACGAACACGATGGCCGATGTGTGGATCGAGCACGGGGTGAATGCGGGTATGGGCATCAGCCCGGCCAGCGCGCCGCTGGGTATCAGCCCGATGAGCGCGTCGCTTTCGCTCACCGATACGACGTTCGGCGATGGTGGCACCTCCGCCAGCGATGGCGCCAGCCACGTCTTTACCAGCAGCAGCGGTGACGATACCTTCAACCTCGAGCAGGGCTACACCGATACCTTGCTCTACAAAATGCTCGACAGCACCGATGCCACCGGCGGCAATGGCCACGACCAGGTCAATGGCTTCACAGTTGGCGCCTGGGGCACGGATACGAACGCCGACCGGATTGACCTCAGCGATCTGCTGCAAGGCTATCAGCCGGCGACGGCCGATACCGGCAACACGGTGCAGTTGGTGGATAATCCGGGCGTCGCCCATATCACCGCCGACACCACCGATACCGGCACCACGGTTGACAGCGGCAATGGTCAGGTTCAGGCGAAGGTAGAGGATGCTTCACAGTTTCCGGCTGACAGCATCCCACCGGCTGACAGCGGCGCCACGACTTCGACGAATACCGGTACCGCCGCGACTGATACCGGTACTACAACTGATATTAGCGGAACCACGGCTGATGCCAGCAAACCGGTTGACAGCGCTACCACGACTGATACCGGCAGCACGGCGAATAGCGGCGGGCTCGATCAGTACCTGTCGGTTACCCATGACAACAACAACACCACGGTGAACGTTGATGTCAATGGCACCGGCAACTACGCGCCCCTCGTGACGTTGAACAACGTTGACGTATCGCTCGAAACGCTCTTGGCGAACCATCAGATCGTTGTCTGATAAATGATTCCCTGGCCCGGCGGAGTGTAAAAGCTCCGCCGGCCAGGCGTTGTACATCGCGGGACCTTCCCCCGGCGCTACGCGCCACCCCCCGAGAGAGGGGCTTTTATTCCTGGCCTTCGGCCACCCCTGTCTCCCCCCGGCTTTTCTCAATTACCCCGGCCGCCTTCGGCGCCATACCACGATGTCCATGGCGTTCCTCACGTCCACGACATTCCTTGCAATCACCCCGGCTGCTTTCGGCGCCATATTTCCTCCTTGCAAAGGCTGGCGCGCGCCTATGCCCGGACATGGAGCGCCATATGACAGGGATTGTCGCGGTATGGTAAAGAAATGGTAAATGTAATTATTAATTAATGGTAAATATAAAACAAATAAACAGTAAATTTTTTAATAACATTAAGGGTGTAAAAATGGTTTGGTTTAATTAAAATTATCTTTCTAAATAAGATTAATATTTTATATTTACAGTACGGCAGTATCGCGATACATTGACGAATGACATTATGATTTATTGGTTGAATGCTGACCGATAAGATTGACGAATACGGACCGGTTCGCAACGGAATCATTAGTCTTAATTTCAAATAAAATTAAAATAATACTACATAGTTAATTGCAGATATATACTGATGCCCCACTTTGTCGATCCCTAGAAATTATCACGATAAATCGATGAATAACATTATGATTTATTGGGTTTGTCCTGACCGGTAAAGTTGACGGATACCGAACTATTTTCAATGGATTATTAGTCTTAATTTGAAAGAAAGTTAAAATAATATTACCTGGTCATTTACGTATATATAGTAAGGAATTATTTTCATGATCCCTAGAAATATGGCCACGACCAGGTCAACGGCTTTACGGTTGGAAGCTGGGGCACGACCCCGGGGGCCGACCGTATTGACCTCAGCGATCTGCTGCAAGGATATAAGCCGACTACGACTGATACCGGCAAAACGGTTGATAGCGGCGTCCCGGCTACGACTGATACCGGCACCACGGCTGACGCCGGCAAGCCGGCTGACAGCGGCGCCACCGCTGATACCGCCAATACGGCTGACAACGCTAAGCCGTCTGATACTGGCGCCACGGTTGATACTGGCAACATGGCGAATACCGGTGGGCTTGATCAGTATCTGTCGGTCACCCATGACAACAACACCACCACCGTGAACGTTGATGTCCATGGCACTGGCCAGTACACGGCGCTCGTGACGTTGAATAACGTTGACGTATCGCTCGAAACGCTGCTGGCGAACCATCAGATCGTTGTCTGATGAGGGTTACCTGGCCCGGCGGGGCGCAAAACCCCGTTGGGCCAGGCGTTGTACATCGCAAAAAAAGCGCCTGTCCAGCTATGAGAGAGGCTGATGCGGCGCGGATGATTTCGCCATAACTCCCCTCGCCAAGAAGGCAGTGAAGAGTTCCATCTCCCCTTGTGGATGAGTGTCAGGAAATCCTGGCGTCGAGGTTGCGCTTGTCCCTTTCCGCAAAGGTTTCACTTGGACCATTCGCTGAGAAGGGCTTGTGCCGCGGCACTTTTGCTCCCAAGGAAAACGGTCGATGAGGGTGGTGGTTATGCGTCATTGTCAATGCCAGTATGGGTTTTGCCGCGTCATGGTAAAGAAACGGTAAGTTATACGATAAAGAAATGGTAAGTATAATTATAAATTAATGGTAAATATAAAAATAAAGAAATGGTAAATATAATAATAATATAAAGCTATTAAAAATAGTTTGGTGTAATTAAAATTTGCTTTCTATATAAGATTAATATTATTCTGTTTTTAGAATGACAATACAACGATAAATCAATTAACAACCTTAATTTATTAAGATATTTAAAAGAATTGCGATGAATCCTCATTGGTTTTCAATTGGTTGTTAATATTAATTTGAAATAAATTAAAAATAATATTATCTAGTTATTGACAGATATATGATGGTGGGTTATTTTCACGAAACCTAGAAATTATAGAGCGTTTATAATTTCTAATATATGGAGTTTAATTTTTTGGCGTTGTTCGTGACGGGCTGTTGTTGGAAGAACGGTTTATAGAATTACAGTGGTGTTCCTCCAAAAAAATACAAGCGCAGGGATCTGCGATAACTATTTAATTTTTTTAGTTAATATTTTTTACGGATGATGGAATGAAGATGGTTTCAATGGCCGCGGTGAAAGAGAAGGCGATGGTTTCGATGTTGCAGAGCGAATCTGTGGTGAAGGCGTCGATAAAACCAACGAACTATGCGCTGGATGTCAGCCAGGCCGATATTGCCAATCATACGCGCGAGAGCAGCGACCTCGTCGTAGAGTTGAAGGATGGTCACGCTGTTTGCATCGAGGATTTCTTCCTGAATGGTGACGAATATAATTATTTGTTAATTTCAGGGAATGAATATTTCCTGGCCGGTATGGGCGACGCTCTCTACAAAAATCCAAATAGTATTGACGATCCCCAGGTTGTTGATATTCCTCTGGCGGGCCTGGGCGCTCTTGGTGTGGCGGGCATCGCTGTGGCGGTCTGTGACGGCGGCGGTAGTAGCCTCTTTCCCGCTCCCCGGCGCCAGAGGAGCCCGGCAAAGAAACTCCTCCTAAAGAGGGCTCGAATGGAGGAGGTCTGGTTGTAGATACGACGCCGTCAGCCACCGTGAACGTTGATGTCCAGGGCACTGGCCAGTACACGGCGCTCGTGACGTTGAATAACGTCGACGTATCGCTTGAAACGCTGCTGGCGAATCATCAGATCGTTGCCTGATGATGGATTATCTGGCCCGGCGGGGCGCAAAACCCAGTCGGCCAGGCGTTGTACATCGCGTACTTCCCTCGGCCTTTGGCCTCCTGGTTACGCCGCCGCCCCCACTCCCTCGCCGACTTCGTCGACGTCTATCGGTGGCTGGGTGGGGGATGTCGGTGCGGCCGGCAGAGGAAGGCAATAGAAGCAATCGTCGAATATTTAGTTCGTTTATTTATGAAATTATAGAGTCTGTATTATGCCAAGAAAAGCGATCCAAATCACCTGTAGTGTACAAGAACGTAAACTCCTCGAGCGGTTAGCCGCCAGCAAAACTGAACCGAAACGAATAGTTGACCGCGCCCGCATAGTGTTGTGTTGCTTGGCCGGCAAACAGGTTCAGGAAGTGGCCAAAGAATGTGACACCCGCACCAGCACCGTCATCAAGTGGCGGAATCGTTTCAGCGCCGCCCGCGTTGCCGGGTTGGTTGACGCGCCACGGCCAGGGGCGAGGAAAAAATATGACGCTGATTTTCGTGATAAGGTGTTGAGCATACTGGAACAGCCACCACCAGAGGGTCAAGCCACCTGGGACGGCGCTTCGGTGGCGAAAGTTGCCGAAGCCTCCAAGTATGCGGTCTGGCGAGTGCTCCGCAAGGAAGGGATCAACCTGGAAAGACAGCGCTCTTGGTATGTCAGCACGGATAAGGAGTTCGCGGCAAAGACGGCGGATCTTGTCGGGCTGTATCTCGACCCGCCGAATAATGCTCTGGTCATTTGCGTCGATGAAGAACCCCGCATTGGAGCCTTGGAACGGAGAACCGGCTATGTGCACGCTTCCAGCGGCAAAGTTGTGCGAAACTTGAAGAACACACATCGCCGCCATGGCACATTGAATCTGTTTGCCGCGCTTCAGGTGGCAACCGATCACATCCATTCAAACGTCACCGAGATCAAGCGGAGAGATGAATTCCTCCAATTCATGGATGACGTGGCCGGCGACACCGAAGCTGATAAAGAACTTCATGTGATACTTGATAGTTACTGCGCACGCAAAAAGTTCGATGTCTGGCTTGCCGAGCACCCGAATGTTCATTTTCATTACACTTCCACATCGGCGAATTGGCTGAGTCTTGCCGAAGTGTGGTTCACCATCATGTCCCGGAAGGCGCTACGTGGGCCGAACTCTGCCGGCATAGAAGCCCTGCGGCAAGCAATCGAGGCTTTCATCGCCGCCTACAACCCCACCGCAAAACCCTTCAAGTGGCACAAGCGGCAATTCGGAGGAGTTCTTCTTTCGGCGGCCGGTTGAGCCGCCCATCTGGTTGGCAACAAATAGAATTTCCGATTTTGTAGCAAATGAATTTTCCCTTCGTCTGAGACGGGGAAATCGGTGGATGGCCTAGTCCGGAACCGATTTCCCCGCCCCAAGCAGCCGCGACGGACTGAGACGGCTGCTTTCTGCCGCCGGCTTTTCATGCAAGTGTAGCCGCCGCTGCCGCCATCCCGGCGATATCAAGCGTGAAGTGCTTCGCACTTCTATCCTCACACCGCTGTCAGTAGTCCCCCGCGTTCTCGCATCCCTTCATCGACCGGCTCCCTCTCCCGCGAGACTTGTTCGATCTGCTTTTCTATCAAACATTTTTAGTCTTTTGGCTTCATAGCGGGCCAGATAACGCCGAAATGTCTGCCTGCAAATCCCCAGCAGGCTCGCCGCCTCCGCTTGCGCCAAGCGCAAAAAATCCTATCTATCTTATTCTTCTTTAAATTTCTTTATTTCCGCGCCCTTAGCAAAATGACGAGAATCCTGCATTTGAAAGGTGCAGTTGTGGGAAGTCGTCTTTTTTAACTTTTTGAAATTATGTTATTTCCCACGGAACGACAGGCTAATATATCAAAAAATAGGTGTAAAAATTTGTATACGACACGGGAAACTGATAATTTTGTAAAAAGCTCTACAATAATTAAAAAATGATTGAATTTAAAATTAAATTATGTAATGTGTCTCGCTAAAGCGTCGGGTATTATGCTTAATTGCAATTATTCATCGTATTATTCCGGGAAAAAGGTATCGATAAAAGAGATTATAAGACAATATTTAGTCTATTTTAAATACTTCTACTCCGACATATGATAATGATTAGCATTAATATGATATCTTAACAAATAAAACGATTTATATGAGTCGGTGGCGACGTAATATATGTACTATCGATCGTGGTTCGACTTGTCGAATGACTAACTCATTCACCACTCGATAGACCCAAAACGAATATATGTCGGAGTAATGTTATTACTACTCCGACATATATAGCTGAATTTTTCTCCTGATGCGATGGCTGGTATGGGAATCGAGATCAGATGTTCGGGCATAGAAGAATACATGGCGCCGTTTCATAGGTTTTTCCACCGCGCCGAGGGCTGGGCGTTGGCGGAAAACTATGTATGTGGCCTGCTCATGGATGGTGAGCGCAAATCGGTTGAGCCCATGTCTGAGCGGGTCAACGCGTCCGAACGGAGCATGCAGCGCTTGCTTTCCCATGTCAAATGGGATGAGCAAGGAGTTCTGTCCGCCTATCAAGAGAGGATGCTTGCTGCCACCGCCGATCCCATGGGGGTTTTCCTTATTGATGACACCGGTTTTTCCAAGAAGGGGAGGGAAAGCGTCTGTGTGGCGCGGCAGTACTGCGGGGCCACCGGTAAAACCGATAACTGCCAGATAGGTGTCGGCATGAGCTACATCGGCCAGGGTGTAGCTTGGCCGTTCGCGATGAAACTGTTTGTTCCCGAATCATGGGATGGTGACGATGCCGAATGCCTGGGACGCCGGGCCAAAACGAAGATGCCGGATTCGGTGCGCCATCGGCCCAAATGGCGCATCGCCCTCGAGCTACTCGACGAGGCGGCATCCAGGGAGGTTCCCCACCGGGCAGTGGTTGCCGATGGCTGGTACGGAAACATCCCGGAATTCAGGCAGGAACTTGTGAGGCGAGGTGAGCGCTACATCCTCGGGGTCTATGCCAACACGCAGGTCTTCGTTGAGCCGCCAACTCTTGAGTCTGCTCCTTCATCTGAGTGCAGGCAAGACCGTCCGATGGAGAAGGCCGAAAGGGTTGAGGCAAACCCCGCGCCGATCAACGTTTCCACAGTAGGCGCATCGATTGCCGATAATGTCTGGGAGCAGTTGACGATCAGGCGGGACAGTTGGGATGAACCGCTGGTGGTTGAGGCTGTGTCGTTCAGAGTCTATCCAGCGCATGGTTGGCGCGATGGCGTTGCCCATGAAGATGTCTGGCTCCTGATCGAGCGGCGGCATTTGCCCAAGGGGGAAGTGGAGCTGCGATACTTTTTCAGCAATATGCCGCAGACCATGCCAACGCTTGACCTGGCCAGGCTCAACCATGAACGGTACTGGATTGAGCATCGCTACCGGCAGCTCAAGGAAGAACTCGGCCTCGATCATCACGAAGGACGATCTTGGCGCGGATGGCATCGCCATGTGCTTTTGACCTTCTTGGCATACGGCTACCTGACTCTGATCAAGCTCGAGCAAAAGAAACAGCGGAATCTGAGCAAATGGATCACATGGTTCCAGCATCAGGGGATTGTGGAGAAAGAGTATTCCTCCTGAGCATGGAGCCTATTGCCAGCCAGCCCTGACGAAAGCGCTCGCTCAGTTCGTCAGGGCAATGGTGGTGTAAACAACTGATCCAAGGCAGGCCATCCCTGCCGGATATTCGTCGTCAAATCTCCCGGCTCCTGCCCAGGGCATTGAGCCGATGACCCGTTATATTATATGTCGGAGTAGGATAAATGAGTGGATAATATTTGCGTTTTTTTACTGTAGTGTGGCGCGGGTGATTGGTCGGTAATTATTCCGTTCATCGGTTAGTGGGGAATTAAATAGCCCATACATGGAGGTAATAAAAATGATTTCAACAGCGGCAGTAAAAGACAAGGCGACGGTTTCTGTTTCTCAGAGTGAAACTACGGTAGCGGCATCGGCGAAGCCGACGAATTACGTTCTTGATGTGAACCAGGCGGACATTGCCAATTATGCGCGTGAGGGCAACGACCTGATCATAGAGCTAAAGAATGGGCATACAGTCTGCATCAGGGACTTTTTTCTGAATGGTGACGAATTTAATTATTTGATAATTTCCGGGGATGGGCATTTTCTGGTTGATATGAGCGACGCTCTGAACAAGGGCCCGGATAATATCGACGATTCCCAGGTTGTCTATATTCCCTTGGACGACAATGACCCGGCGCTCTTGATACTTTTGGCCGGTCTTGGCGCTATAGGCGTGGCGGCCCTTGCGGCGGCGCTGTACGACGGCGGCAGCAGTTCGCCCCCGGCGCCGGAGACGCCGCCTCAACCATCCGAGCCTTCGACCCCGGCTCCGGATACGCCGCCGCCGAATAAACCAATCGTTGTTGGCGCGTGGGATGCTGTTGCGCCGGTGCTGGGGTGGATTCCCAATGGCGGGGCGACGAACGACCCGAAGCCGACGTTATACGGTACGGGCGAGCCTGGCGCGCTGGTTGTCTTGTATGACGGCAATACCCCGGTTGGCACGGCGACGGTAGGCGCGGATGGGGTATGGGTTGTGCAGCCGGCCAAGCCGCTGGGTGAAGGCCCGCATACGTTGACGACGACGCTGGTCGATGGGTCCGGCAACCAGAGCGCGCCGAGCGACCCGATTACGTTCACGGTGGACACGCACGCGCCGGATGCTCCGCACACCGCTGGCGCCCTGGACGATGTGGCGCCGGTGACGGGGCCGATCACCAATGGCGGCTCGACGAATGACACCCAACCGACGCTAAGCGGCACGGGCGAGCCTGGCTCCACGATCAAGTTGTACGACGGCAACACGGTGGTTGGTACGGCCACGGTTGATAAAAACGGCAATTGGAGCGTGACGCCGACGAAGCCACTTGGCGACGGCGATCATACGCTGACGACGACCTCGACGGATGCGGCGGGCAATGAGAGCAAGCATTCCAATCCATTTGACCTGACAGTCGATACGAAGCCTCCGGCCACGCCCGGCGGCCTGGACGCCGCTCTGGATAATGTTGGCCCGATTCAGGGTCCGCTGACCTCGGGCGGTAGCACGGATGATACCACGCCGACGCTGAAGGGGAGCGGTATTGATCCTGGCGATGTGGTGAAGATTTATGACAATGGCAAGCCGATTGGTTCGGTGACGGCTGGTCCTGACGGGAAATGGGAATATACGCCGACGCCGCCGTTGAATGAAGGTCCGCACAAGATCACGGTGACGGCGACCGATCCGGCGGGCAATGAAAGCAAGCCTTCGCCTAGCTTTGACATCACGGTTGATACGACCCCGCCTGGGGCTATCGATGGCACGAAAGTATATCTTCTCGACGATGTTGGCACCCAGACGGGTACGATTCCGCGCGATGGAACAACCGATGACAGTGTGCCGACGTACTATGCCACTGCCGGTTCGGTTGCCTCGGATGTCAAGACCGTCAATGTCTATGATAGCGGCAAACTGATCGGCTCGGCCACGGTGAAGCCGGATGGTTCATGGAGTTTTGAGCCACAGTACCCGCTGCTCCCCGGCGCTCACGACTTTCAGGCGGCGCCCGTTGACGCGGCGGGCAATGAAGGTTCGAAGACGTCGGAATGGAAATTCACGTATGTTCCCGATTCGCCGGCGGTGCCTGCGATTGGCCTGGTGATGGATGATGCGGGCCCGAAGACCGGCCCGATTGCCAAAAACGGGACGACGGATGATACGACGCCGACGGTGAGCGGTACGGGCGAGGCGGGTTCGGTTGTGACCGTGTATGTGGATGGTCATGCGGCCGGCTCGGCCACCGTGAACGGGAACGGCATGTGGAGCGTGACGATTAGTCCGCCGCTGTCTGGTGACGGCACGAAAGAGATCACGGCGAAGGCTGTGAAGGGTGGCGTGGAAAGCGCCGAGACCGGCCCCTATCCAATTGTTCTGGACGCGACGGCGCCTGCCAAACCGGGCATACCGGCGGGTTTGGATGACCAAGGCCCGAAGACGGGACCGATCAACTCTGGCGATACAACGGACGACCGTACGCCGACGTTGTCGGGCACGGGCGTTCCTGGCGATGTGGTGACGGTGTATGACAATACCAAGCCGCTTGGCAGCGCCACGGTGGGCCCGGACGGCAAGTGGACCTTTACGCCGACGGAAATACTGCCTGACGGCAATCATTCGATCACGACGAAGATTGCGGATCCTGCGGGCAATGTCAGTCCGGAAAGTCCTCCGCTTAATTTTACGCTGGATTCTTCGAAGGTCACAGTCAGCGTTACGAAGGCTGTGGACAATGTCGACCCGATCAAGGGTGATGTAGCGAGCGGCGGGGTAACGAATGACAAGACGCCGATGCTTGTTGGCCAGGGTATCGCCGGCAACGTAGTGACGATTTATGATGGGACGACGGTCCTTGGTTCGGTGACGGTACCGACGAGCGGGACGTGGAGCATTACGCTGCCCAATCAGACGGAAGGCGCGCATACCTACACGGCGGTGGCGAAGAACGC
>Ga0209629_10003807_pt1 | contig 10972 bp, 3 predicted proteins | sample TergutCu122P5_FD_187286 | JGI IMG/M metagenome (GOLD analysis project Ga0209629, IMG submission 187286) | Cubitermes ugandensis P5 segment gut microbial communities from Kakamega Forest, Kenya - Cu122 P5 (SPAdes) (version 2) | ecosystem: Host-associated > Arthropoda: Insects > Digestive system >... | reverse complement strand
TAAACAATTCCCTACATGAGTCTCTAGCTCTTGAATTTGTAATAATTCTGATCACCCTCTTTTGAATTTTGAAAATTTTCTCACTATGTGGTTGGTTTCCCCAAAAAATTATTCCATAACTCATAATTGAATGTACATATGCAAAGTAGACCAATCTTAAAGTTTCTTGAGACATCATCGCTTGTAATGCTCGGATTACAAAGCACACTGTATTCAATTTGGAAATCATTTGGTCTATATCAGCCTTCCACGATAGGGAATCACCAACGATCAAGCCCAAGAATTTTATATTTGTAGAACTTTTGATATAATTACCCTGGTAGTTAAGTTTCAAATCATAATCCTTACTATTTTTCTTATTACATTGTAAATAATGTGTTTTGTTATAATTTAATACTAAATGGTTTCTTTTGAACCAATTATTAATATCTCCAAATATTTTATCTATTTATGTTTCAAAATTTTCCAGATTTGAACTGGTTACTATTATGCTAGTATCGTCAGTGTACAAAAGAATTTTTGTTCCAATAGTTGCTAATTTTGGCAAATCATTTATATAGATAAGAAAGAAAATGGGTCCCAGAATTGATCCCTGTGGTACCCCCTGTTTTACTTTTTCCCAAGTGGATTCAATACTATTATTATGACTTAAAATTACTTTTTGATATCTTCCATTTAAATATGATTTTACTAAATTGTAAAATTTCCCTGATACTCCACAGAACTTCAATTTCTCTAATAACACAACATGATTAATACAGTCAAATGCCTTGTGGAGGTCACAAAATATTCCTCCCACAATCTGTTTACTGTTCATTGCTTCCAGTATTTCATTTAGTAATATATGAGAAGCATTTTCTGTTGACATAAGTTGTACAAAATTAATGAGATCTCACTTTTACAAAGAGGGCAAAAATTAATCAGGTTATATGTTGTTTACATAATTTTGAAGTTTTATATATTCTAGTATAGGCAATAACACTGCCTTCAGAGTTCTAGCTTTTACCTAATTTAAAACTTTTTATGTTCAGAACTTAATTATGTTATATAATTTTACTTTTAGAATATTTTGTAGAGTAGATTCTTGATTTAAATCATACTTTTTTTGAGTGTGGACTGGCTGAAGATTTTAGAGTTAGAGAATTATCTGTAAAGCGACTTTTTAGTTTATAGGTTAAGAGCCTATTTTAATGGTGAATCTCGAAATTTAAATAAACGATAGAATGAATATGATGGTAAGCGTTAGAGAAACTATAGAATTTTGATTAATGAAATGCAACGATTCTTACAGTTTTTAAGAACCCTTTGATTATGTTACTGACTTGACTGTAACCTAGTTTTGAAAATACAGAATCAGGATCACAATAATAACTTCAATTATTAATTCAGAGAGGGAGAGACAGAAATTCTTACAGGATGTAACATAATTCAACTGACAGATTTCTATGGATGATAGAGAAGATTTAAAAAAATGTATATTAGAATAAAACCCAATTTCCGGAAATGTTTAATTTGGTCGTTAAATGCAGAACCATCAACATATTCATTTTGGAAGGATTGAACCTAACAGCCTGGCACTTAATTTTACTGTTCAGTACATGGGGTTTTGTGAAATGAAGAGCTGCTGATTACAAAGAATCGTATTAACAATTGAGATGTTTCGTGCAGTATGTTTAAGACATTGTTCCATTAGATGTTGCAAACAATTCTGCATTGATTTTAATTCTTTTATTTTCATTTCATGTGTAAATCTGATACTTCTTAATCACATTTCTTTATTTTACAGAACTCCATGTCCAGAAAAATAAAATTAAGTAATAAGGTCCAGAGCAACATGCAACTCTTCCTTCCAAACCAAATGTGTTCATGGTTCTATGTTCTGTGACCAAACTAAGCATTTCCGGATACTGGTTCCTCTCCTTGGATACACTGTTTTGATCGCCTCTGTCATCCCTAGAAATCTGTTATGTTTAATTATGTTACACTCTGTACACACGTGGAAGGTTTTCTGTTACGCAGAAAATGGACAGCTGAGCACTGAAAGACAGTGATTTAGTTGATATACGATAATAATGGGATGTTGAGAATTAAGGTTAGAGGTACTTCAATAATGTAATGTTACAAAACCATTTATAGCTACTTTTATATACCCTAAAGGTTTGGACACACTCTGATGTTGAAGGGCAACTTTTGTTTTAAATGGAATGTTAATTAAAATCAGTATTACAGCTTAGTAGCTATAAAATATTTAAAATTACCCATTGGCTTAATCAAGTGTCTGTCTCTGTCTGCCTCCAATGAACAACTTGGCTCCCATTCAATTGATATTTGTCAAATTTTATACTGGGGATTTTTACTAAAACTTGTTGACCAAACTGAAGTTTCCTTAAAAGTTACAAAAAACAGCAGAGACTTTACATTAAGTCAAATGTATATTTATTAAAATATATTGCCATTTAGGAAAACAGTAGCCAAAAAACCATGGCACAGCTTGGGAGTCCAATGATGTAGCTAACAATCTATACATAACATGGTGTCACAAAGAAGCAATTTGCATGCTAAGTAACTAAGAAAAAGATACAAACCTAGCTGTCCTCATAAACACAATGAAGACACATGGAGAAAGTGGAGGTACGGCAAACAGAGTAATAATATTTCATAATCATAACTTGATTACAATTACATAACAAGGTACCACACAGAAATTATCTGTTGTAGTGTGACACAGTAATGCACAACAGTCTTCATATCATTCCATCACATTCCTACACAGTTAGTTACTTTCTTCTTCACAAGCCATGCATGCAGCATTCTTACAGAAAATATAAACATGCTATTATAACATTTCATTTACTACTTACATTTGGGAATATTAAATTTGTTATGCATGGCATATCATGAATACATATATCCTACAAACTGTGTATGAAATACCGTTCATAATTTAGAAATTACAAAACTTTGTCAGGTTGAAACTTTGAGGTTATATACGACTAATAAATTTAACATAAACAAAATAATCGTAGACATAGATAATAAATTCTTCAACAGAATATAACAACAGGTCATAATGATAGTAAGAGCATTCTATGGCATGACTATCTCAGGACAAATAGGAAACTAGAAAAACAATAAAAAATCTGAGTTAGGTAAGATGGTTTCTGGGTCCAGGTTGGAATCACAGATATGAAGCAATAGTGCTAACGACTCGGTCAAAATGTAACGAACATATATGTTGGATGGGAAGATAACTGTGTATCATTAAACAGGCAGGATGTGGAAAGAAGGTGGTTCCATCCAGCACTTCATTTGACAGAATGAGGAAGATTATTCTTCCCAATAAAGAAAAGATGTGTTAGTACCTTAATGTCCCTTATCTGTGCAGATAGTAGTTCCCTGCTCTTCTGTAGCTGCACAACATTATCACGTTCAGCAGCAAGCATCTCCACCAGTTGTAACAGGCGCGTGTTCAGCACCTGCATCTCCTGCACTTCTTGGCCACTGGTGCATACACAGTTAGGCCCCATCTCCTCCCCTCTCTGAATATAAACCAAATGCAAATATCATACTGTACAACAGGAATGTACTGATTGAATCCCAGTGTACTTTACATGCGTATACTCACTAGCACAAGAACTCATCATCACTCAGGATACGGCTGCATTCCTTGCCCATATCACAGTAAACAGGGAACAGAATAAACAGTTCCCTCACTGTAACATTGGGACACCAGTGAATAAGTTGTTATCACACATTTGCACAGACTACTATCACCAAAAGCACTTGGTAATGTAACACAACATACAGATTAGCAGTTAATTAATAAACTTATGTAAATGCTTCTGTGTCAATAAATTATTATGACATGTACAGATGCAAATGGACAGAAATACCATGACCGATGTATCATGCTTTTGACTAAAATACAATTGAAATTTATCCATAAGAAATTTTTAGAGCATCCCACAAGTGTCTGCTGTGAAGGCATATGCATACTTAACCTCAGCACTATGTGGAGGTAAGCAGTCAGCTTCATGCCCCACTCATTTTATCACCAAGGAAAGAGACCCCAGTATCCATTGAATAGGGGGCTGAATGGGCCCCAGAGCCGTCTGAATGCTCTGGAGACAAGGAAAAACTCTTGCCTCTGCCACGAATACAACTACAGCTCTTTGGTTATCCAGCCCATAGCCCAGTTACCTCTCGGCTTTGACAATGAAAGTAGCTCATAATATATATAGTGCTGAAAGACAGAATGATATGTGAATAATGAATATGTGAAGATGTGGTCATTTTCAATTTTAAGGCACTATCTGAACATATGCATGGAAGGGGTGAATAAACCCACAAACACTCCCTGTCAGGATAGCATATCTCCAAGTTGCGAAGTTCAATTATGAAGCTTGGGTATGTAAGTATGTAACTGTCGCTAAATGGAATGCCTCCTTCTCTGACACAATGCCTTCAGTATGCATAAGGGTGCCTACCATATTTACCACCAAGAATATTACAACTGACCTGTCCATGTTGTTTCTCTGCAGCCAGTGTTTCCTCAGTTATAGTTCCCTTTCCTTCATTCTTCTGCTCACAGTTTCTCTCCTGGTCAAACATCTGAGTTACTGCTGTTTGCATGTGATTTGTCAGCACCGTCAGCAGTGACAACGTGTTCTGCAACAACCATAATATCAACCTCAGTAGGCTGTGGATCTCATTCTAGTTTTGGACAATGAATGTATTCTAAACACTACGTAAAAATTCAGTTCCTACCTAAAAAAGACAGCTGTGACTCCATTACAAAGCCCAACAGATGAACACTGCTTATGGAAAAAATGTGATTTGTGAATGTTACAGCAGGTGGTGCATTTCTCATTTTCACCATGCATGCTACACATAATCTCATCAATCTTCATTTACTGTTTTTACTAATACCAATATTTGCGGTTTACGCAGTGGTAAAGAATCTTCTATGTTATTACTTCATGTTGTCCGGTGGGTGTAGGTGGTTACCAATGGTTTAGGGAAACACACTGCTTACATCTTCATTTTTAATTTAAAGATGCTGGAAATATCCATTTGCCAGATCACATGCTATCTTGATAATACCAGACAAACAGTACAACTTGTGAAGCCCCTCATTATGTAATTCTGTCATCCTCTGTTACTCTATTCTTCTTAGGCCGAAATATTCTCCTTGTCATTTCACTCTCAAAAACCATCAAATCCTTTGTTCTTCTATTATTGTCAGAGAAGTTTCAGACTGAATAAAATGGAATGCCGGAGTATTTAGTGTTACATATTCTAACCCTTAAATTTTTAGAATGGGTATAAGAAAATAATACATTTTGAATTGAATTGTAGAAAAGTTTTCAAATTTAAAATGACATTAATTACATTTTCATCTGATGGTGTACTGTTAATCCTACCTGCAACATTTTCAAGAATTTATCAGCATATTCTATAATAAGATTCCATTCTACATTTTGGTGATAAAATACTTTTTTGTGTGCAAACTTCTAGACAAAACTACTTACATGTCACGTAATTTTTGTATTGTTTTTTGTAGTATTTATGTTTCAACCTAATAAGTCAACATCATCAATACGAGTCATAATTAGTTACAATCCCTCTGAATTTTCGTGGACTTACTAATGTCATATTCTATGGTGATGTTAACAAGCAATGCTTCAGACAATCCTCATCAAATTCAGCTATGATACATGTTTGTTGACAGCAATTCCTTCATTTCAAGCTGAAAGGTACTGATTATTTGTTCCCTAATTTTGAGAATCCTGAAGTGGCTGTCACCAAAATATACGAGTATTTCATATTTGGCAACAATTTTTCCGTCTTATTAATGAATCTCCTAACATGTAAGTATACAGCACCAAACAGCAGCGAAACAGAAGTGAGAAAATGTATAACATTAAACAAATAAGTAAATTAATATTTATTACACACAGAGTATCAGAAGAAATACACATATCTCAAGGAACTGGTGACATACAAGGCTTACTGATAATTCCCTCCCTGACATTGAAATATGTAGAATACACCCCAGCATTATTCATTTTAGCACATACATGTACAGAATCACCTATTTTACACACATTAAAAGAAAATAATACATATATGATTGCAGCTGAATCTGTGGCATGAGTTTGAAAAATCCTTCTTTACATTAACAAATCCAGAAAGTTCCAAAGTTTACCCAAAACCCATACTCAATACTGAAAGAAACAGCTATTCCACTGATGAATACAACAAGTGTATGAAGTTGCCATAATCAGGTTCTGAGATTGGATAATATGTGGAATATTATTATGCTGCATCTTGGAGGCAAAAAGATAAATTTTCATGCAAATTAGGCAGGAAGAACTGTGAAATAAGGGCCTCTCTTGGCGATGAATATGAACACCACAGCCCCTCTGGATGTAACACCACATAATTTGGTAGACAGGTGTAACTGTTTCAGAGGAACTGGCTACCTCCATTTCAGGACAGATGAAGGAGGCAGCAGGTTCTTCTGAAACTTGAGTATCTGTCTACCAAACAGAATGTTACAGCTCAGTAGAAAAGCCAAATGTTTGGTATATTACCCACAGAGATGATACTTGATCATGATGTGCAAAATACATCACCTCTCCATCCAACCCAGTAATGTCTGGATGAAATGGTAAACCAATGTAAAACTTGGTGTTAACATCATGCCATCAGAGATCCCATCTTTGCACAGAGTGACTGAGAAGTTTACCCAAAGCAGTACTATAGCCAATGCAGAGAAACTTTTCAATCACTCTTTACTTCCTAATTCCCTGCCTGCTTTATCAACTTGGCAGCTGTGAGAACTTATGAAATGTAGAAAGGAATAATGTGTGTTAATATGGGGCCCAAAAATGTGTGTAACAAATCTTTGAAAAATATGCAAGTTTCATTAATATAACTGTGTGGTGTAAGGTAGAACAAGAAGACTACACAAAATCTGTATAATGCTTTCAGTTTCAAGGCAATAACTAATGAATAAGTGGGCTTAGGTATGCAGAATGCTGTAAGGAAATACATTACAAACATAACAACAAACTCTGTATGAAAAAGACTGGAAACTAAATGCATATATCCTTGATCCTGAATTAATGTTTGTATACTAATATATTGGTTTCTCAATTCTGCACAGTGATGTGCAGTTTAATGATAGACTCTCAGTGTACCATCTGCTGCTCAGAATTAACTGTACAGTATGGTACAAGGAAATAGTTCAGTCTACAATAAACCAATGCATGAAACCTTGTGAGATGACAGAAGCACTATCATTGGAGAAAAGTTTTTCCTTATTTCTTAAAATCTACCTTAAGACAGGAAAGATAATGAAAGTGCAACCATATCATTTCATTTCATAAATTCCCACCCTCTGTCCTAATTTTGCAATCTTAGCTTGAAGGCAGGCCCCAAAAAATTGTCAAAAGAAGTATCCATTCTTCTGGGATATTATGCTCTGTCACTGGGTAAATTTTCCCTACATTTGGAGACCACTATGCTGTCTCAGAATGTGATGTAGCGTCATATCCCAGAAGAATGGCTACCTCATCCACACTGCTGAAAAAACCTCAAAACTTGTCAAAATAGTTTGATATTTTTAACTCAAACTGTTTCCAGATTTGTCTTAGGCTGCTTCTGAACCTTTCCAGTGACATGCACTTTGGACACACGTCTGATATACTCCTTGGTCTTCAAATTTTTGCTGTTGGGCATGTCGTCACCCAGAATCCACTTCTCTGGATTCTTCAAACTTCCTGGATCATCAATGTGTGGTGTTGGGGGTGGGATGGTCATAAGCCCATCATTATCTTCAATGGCTGCATTCTTTAACTCATTCTGGTCACTGCCTGATGAGTAATCCAAGTAGGATTCACTCTGTGGGAAGTCTGGAATCACCACTCTAAGTTTAGGAGGTTGTGGACTGGGTGTGGTGTGAGGCTGTAAGTCAGGAATTACAAGCCTCAGTGGTTTTGTAATGCTCAAGGATTTTCCCCCTCCATCAGCGGAAAATGTTAAGGGGTTGTATACTTTGTCCCCTTGATAATCCTGATAATTATTGTAGAAACTGTGAGAAACTGGAGAACCAAGCAGTTGAGTTTCAGTATTTTGAAAAATCCTGTACTCAACATCAGGATAATCACTGACGTTTTCATCTTTGATACGGCTGTATATATTTTCAGAAGAGTTACTGGGATGCCTAAAATTTAATGCTGACGAAGGTCCCTCTCTTGAAGCATTTGTCTTTGTATTTCCCCCAGTATTTTGGAGAACAGAACTATATGTGTCAGAATAATCATAAATTTGTTCATTGTCATAATTAGTGGGAGTCCGAGACTCCAGTGCTGAAGAAGATTTTTCTGTCTGAGCACTGGCTTTATAACTTCCTTCAGAATCTTGGAAGGAGAGCAAGTAAAATGGAACACCATGCTGAAGTTTCTCATTGTGGCCATGGAGAGAAAAATTATTAGAACTTCCTGTACCCAACAACGTTCCTTGTAAAGGAACATTACTTACAGAATGTGCTTCAGGATTGTAGAATAAAGGGTTGTCATAAATATTGCTGGGGTAATGGTAGGCATTTTTTGCTGAATGCTTAGCATGCTCAGGAGCAACACCAGATGTTCTATAATCTGATTCTGAAGTGATGGTATATGGCAGTGTATTGGTGTTGGAATGGGTTTCAGGGTTGTGGAAGAAAGGCATGACATAAGGGTCAGGATAATTATGAATGTGACCTCCAGATATGTTGCCAGATGCTATGGACTCCAGTGCTGAAGAACTGCCATGGTATAATGGCTTATAATGAGTTTCCAAAGGTGGATCTTGTATTTCATCATGACTATTAGAAGGTGCTTTCCGTGTCAGATTTGAAATCAGGGACTTGGTCATGGGTTTAAATCTTGGTGTTTTATTATCCTTTATGCTGTCTGACTTTGTTGAGGTCAAGCCAAATGCCTCCTTTGCACCCTCATCCAAGAGTCTTTGTGGGTAGACAACACCAACATATGATGGCTCTGGAGGTACAGAATTGTCAATATTCTTCTTTGACTGATTTGGAATCACAAGTGCTAAATATGACACTGGAGACTTCTGGTTTTGTGAAGCATAATCACTCTTAGTGTGCTCTTGAGAAAATCGATATGCCTGTTTTGGAAGCAAACCTTTCTTATTCACATCCAGCAGGTAGTCAGATACTGATGTGTAATTGTACAGATTCAGCAGGAATGGAGAAATGTGTCCTGGAACCTTTTTGACTGATGTCGCATCTGACTGTTTGGGTCGGTGCATAACAATTGAACTATCAGTACTCTCAAATGCATGATCAAAAGGTGGTGGCCAAAGTGGATTTTCTTTTGTTCCTTCCATTTCATGTAACAGCTGTGCCAATTTAGGTTTTGATGTTGAATGGATTGGCATTGGTGAACTGTCTGTAACATCTTGTCTATGTGTTGATGGTTGAGAAGACTCAGGGGTCTCAACAGTTGAATTACCAGAAGGATCTTCTGGACTGTTACTGACACCGTCTGAAATTTCTTGTTCTTCCTTAAATTCACCTTGTGGTTCTGATGTTTCTTTATGAATACCTGATCCAAATGATGGTTTCTCAGATTGTCTGCCGGAGGAGACATGCCACTCATTTACCAACTCATACCCAGGATTGTCAAAATATTGTGGCCTGTGGTAATAAGGTTCTGGTTGGGCTGATTTAAATTCTCTATTGTCTTTGTCTGTTGATGGTGTATGAAAAGAGAATTCCGGTATCATGTGTAAATCCTTCTGTTCATCTTTATGAGATCTCCGACTATCAAACAAAGCAAAACTATATGGACTGTTGTCGGCAAATGAATGTCGACTGTTCCAGAAGTCCTCAACCCACGTTTGCAGTGAAGGGGCCGGAATTTGATTGTAGTTGGCATCTTCTCGGTGTTTCTCTTCCTTTCTGGCTTCCTCTTGCTTGGACTGCTCACCTTCATTGTGATCTATACTGTCTTTATCATTGTTCTTTTCTTTTGAGTTATTGGGATGCTCATGCTCAACCCTCTCCTGTTCAGACATTTCCTGTTTTGGCTGCTGACTTTCTTCTTTTTCCCCTTGTGATTCTTGTTTGTTGTTTTCTTGTTGGAATTTCTGCACTGGTACCTCTTTCTCTTCAGTATTCTCTGGTGACTTTATATCTGCTTCATTACTAGCTTTATCAACATGATCATCATCACTTTTGTTGGTACCCTCTTTCTGTTCAATTTGTGTTGCATTAGCATCATGACTTCCATTATGCTGCCCTCCTGAAACTATACTGCTATCCTGAGCACCATCAGAACCTTTTATCCTATATTCACTTCTCACATGTTCTTTATCCTGCTCTCCCTCGCTACCATGATCTTCCACCTTGCTAGCACCATTTTTCTTGAACTGATTACTCTTTTCACTGTTGTGACCTATCTTATTTTCACCCTTCCCGCCTCGAAATTGGTCTTTAATATAATGACCAATCCTCTCCAAATACTCATCTACTGTATCATTTCTGTTACGACTTCTGTAGTAATTACTTCCGTCACTTTTGCGGCCATCCTTGCCGTGATCAGAGTCACCTCTTCCATTGTTAAAACCGATTCTGACATAATGACTGTTTCTGTCATCTTCATTACCACCCCTGATATGATAAGGGTCATCATAACCAAAATGACTAAAGTCGGGTTTGTAATAACGATTACTTCTCTCGTTATGACCACTTCTTACGTAGTCCGGCCCTATCCTGTACCTACCATAGGGATGCTGTTTTTTCCTATCAGAATCAGCGGAATGTCCTAGCGATTCTGTAGCCGTCTGTTTACGTCTCAAGTCCACATCTGACAGCGACAGAAACACAATCTGAGATGGTGTTGCGGGGGTTGTCTGAGTTGTTAATTTAAAAGGTTGGGTGGGAGGGGGCGCAGGTGGG
>Ga0209629_10003806_pt1 | contig 10974 bp, 13 predicted proteins | sample TergutCu122P5_FD_187286 | JGI IMG/M metagenome (GOLD analysis project Ga0209629, IMG submission 187286) | Cubitermes ugandensis P5 segment gut microbial communities from Kakamega Forest, Kenya - Cu122 P5 (SPAdes) (version 2) | ecosystem: Host-associated > Arthropoda: Insects > Digestive system... | reverse complement strand
TGGTGGTGGTAGTAGTAGTAGTAGTAGTAGTAGTAGTAGTAGTAGTAGTCGTAGTGGTGGTGGTGGTGGTGGTGGTGAGGGAGAAATATATATCGGGAAAGTAGGAAATACTGTAATTAAAACCGAAGAACAACTACAAGAATTGGACCAAATAGATCGGTTAACTACGGAGGGTATTTTTTGCCAGACAGACGACTGCAGAGCGGGCAGTATTGTCGATAGCTATGCAGCAGTAATGCCATCCTGTTAATAGCAAGCAGTCCGTTGATAAAATGTACTCCTCGTATAAACGATGGATACCTTCTTCCCTAAATGTAGGAGCATGTTAATAAACGTTAGCATATTTCACGCAATGAAAATCAAACAGAATTATAGACCCATGATGGGTCGCACAGGCAAATTCAGGTATAGACGTTTGGCGAGTTATATCACTGAAAATAAATATGCAGTAATAAAATTGTAAAAGCTGCAATCCATCCCTCAGTCCACACAATCTGTACTTGCGTTCTTTGCACCTTGAAATGCCGAATTAGCATTAGAGAATCTAGGCTTACATACTTCCTGAGGCCCTAAAATATGTTGCTGTGATTGAGGTGGTTTCTATCGCCATGGCTGCTAACCTAATCATGAACGTTATTGCTGTTGTTCTTACTTGGTGTTGTTTGTGGTTACCGCGTCTCGGCTCTTGCGCGGAGCTGCATGCAGCAGCTCTTCATTTTAAACCACACATAATAACATTCGCAGGCGGTTGCATGATGTTATTCATTTAAACTCTACTTTTATATACAGGCTACCAGAGCGTTTTAAATACAATATTTCAAACCAATTCTTGCGTCTCAAAGTAATAAGGTAACGAGATTTATATAACGTTCAGGAGTGGAATGCCGGTCGTCCTATTTCTGTTCACGTAGAAAGTTAAGTATTACGAAACACAGATGCTTCTTTTTTTGTAGCGTCTGTGCTGTATTTGTGCAACATGACATTGCATACAAAAAGGAGCAGAATCTGAATTTTAGGTACTTTGAAATTTACAGATGCAGTTAGAAACCTTAAAGATGCAGGAGAAATAAAATGAGAGTGTTTATGCATAAGGAAAATGATATTGAGTTGACATGTTAATATCCGAGGATGTAATAGGCAGTAACGACGAACGGGTAAAGTGCGATTAAGTACTTTGACCAGTGGCACTTCACGTAATAGATTTTATCTTTATGGCAAGGATGCAGTGTTTCAAGTAGGTCTGATAATGATTGGAGATTTGGCAACACATGTTTATTCCAGGTGAGCTTAAAGTTGTTCCTGCCCACGCCATGAAGACATACGGGGGGGAGTAGAAATACGGTTATACTCTTTCTCATGCTGACCTACTAGATAAAGGTGAGTGGTCAGCTTCAGGTCCTGGCTGCTTTATCTACGGAGAAAGAACCCCCAATACCCATTAAATAGCAGGTTTTCTGGAACCCAGGACCAGTCTGGGTGATATATAAAAGAGCATTTGTAGACTATACCGGAAATATAGTCCTGGATCGTTCATCTGGTAGCGTAATTGCTATATCGACAGCGTTTGCTGTATACAAGGAAGATTCGTTACGCGTTAGTGTTATGTATGATACTGTGGGAGACGGGCGACATGTAATTTCCCCCTCCCACGCCAGAAACCCAACAAAGAATTAAGATGCATAATCGCCAACTGTAACCCCAATGTCGAATTTCTCTGTAAATGCTGTCTCGCTACCTTTTACGCACTACAGCACACCAAGTAACTGTAGTGGAAGTGCCAAGGTATGATTACTGTCTTGTGTTTAATTAAACACCACGCGTGGAATGAAAGCTCCACGCATTTTAAGCTCTGGTATAAGATTGTTGTGGGTGGTTAGCTTCACGGTCTGCTCTCTTTGTCCCCGTGGAAGCAGCCCCTTGTTTCCAGAGGCTGGGTGAGTTCCAGTACTGAATTGGAGTTTTGGGGGGGGAGGGGATGCTTTGCCTGTGCGGATAATCGAGCCATGATTTCTCTAGCATCCAGCCCATGGTATCGACCACGCTATATGAAGGGGGAAGATTTAAACATTCATAGACTTTAATCCAGTGGGGAAAACATACTTCTTTGTTCTCCTGTAGTCCCGGAAATTATCTCTTTCCTCAATTCTCACTCCATGAAGACTGGAGTCTTTTGGGATTTAACACCGTTGAACGAATGTTGCCTAGTCGTTATGAAGGGTCACGGTGACTTCATTCTTCAGGGTTGACCAAGACAATGAAGGTACCTTTGTCCTTTGAAACATTTGGAACTACTGACCAAATGATACAGCGTCTCTCTCACAAAATTTGAGTCTTCTGCGAACCACTGTGAGAACCCCAGTGTTCACATATTTGATTATTTTAACTTTTGAAATATTTACTTGTATTTTCTTGTTTTTCAGGCCCATGAAGGTCATGTCCATTCACACCATCATGTACAGAACCTCTCATCCGACCTGCAGTTACCCGTAAGTGTCTTCTATGAAGCACTTTGCCCTGATAGTATAAAGTTTTTCAAAGAACAGCTGGTCCCTACATACAAGGCGCTTGGAAAGTATATAAACCTCAACTTTGTCCCTTTTGGCAAAGCCAGACAGGTAAGTGCAAATTTTCCAGTACAGTCTGTGGTGCATACCTTACCTTTTATTTTATTTTCGGTACTATTACACTTCGATTATAGCTTTTAACTTATTATGTGTGACTTCAACAGTTCATTGAGGGCCCCGTGAATAAGGGAGAAGTCAGACTGTGTTATGGGTAATTCAATTTGAACGTGTTGAAATTTAAATACTCAGAAATACCGTATTTCCCGGCCCATAAGACGCACTCTTTTCCCGAAAAATGTGACCTAAATTCGACCTGCGTCTTATGCGCCGAGGGTAAGTATCCAAGCATCCAGGTGGTCTTCTTAAAAAACCATCCTTATTAGTGTGCGATCGGTTCAAGGCACATGTAACAGAATCAACAACAAGGCTTGCCACTAAACTGAAGATGCATGTTGCAGTAATTCCTGGTGGATTAACTAGTCAATTACAGCCTCTGGACGTTTCAGTTAATAAACCGTTGAAGGGATTTATGCATGAGGAATGGGCAAAGTGGAGTGAGACACCAACTCATCACGTTACACTGGCAGGAAGAGTGAAACGGCCTTCGATTTCTAATGTTTGTGAGTGGGTGAAAAATTCCTGGCAGCGAGCTAAAAGTGAGATTATTGTGAAGTCTTTAAAAAAATGTGGCATTAGCCATTAGTGAAGATGACATTTTATATGAAGAAAGTGACACATCTAGTGAAAACAACCATGAAGATGATTTTAGTGGCAGTGACGATGATTTTCTGGGTTTCTATGAATAAATTATATGATGGTTGCTAATTTTGGTATGTAACAATCCTGTTTTCTTCCAATAAATTGCTAAAATTAAAATACAGTCATCATTATTTTTTTTCTAAAATTTGTAAGGAAAAAATCATGGTGTGCCTTATGGGCCAGTGAGTCTTATGGGCCGGTGCGTCTTATGGGCCAGGAAATACGGTATATTGTGTGGGATGCTTGAAAAGAAATTAACTTGAAAGTTCCTCATATGCATTTGCAGTGTTCAGATCAAGTTATATATGTATAAAAAGTAATGTATGTACATAACACTATTTGTGTATGTGGAACCAGTTTCAAAGTGATGATTAGTAAAGTACCATAAAATAAAACGGAGGTGTGACATGTATAACCTGAACTAATGTGCTGATAAATTTTAATAGAAATATTAGTTTCTTAATTAGTCTGCAGCACAGAATTGGAAGTCTTTATTTTTTTTCAGGTTTATTTTATTAAACTAATTATTTTAAATATGTTACTGCATGCCAGAGCATAAACCTAAGAAATAACACATGAGTTATGATGTTGCAATTGTAATTTTTGTTTTTATGTATTTTAATGTCCTGACAATGAACATGTAATGGTTGAAACATACAGTCGTATGTATAATAATAAAATTAATTTTGTTGATGTTAATCAGTAATGCTTCTGTAATTTATACAACACAACAGGATATCCATGATTAAGAAACTCTAAAACTTTGTTTTAAATGTGCATATTTACCAAAAGGTTTAGAATTAAATACTTTTTTGTTTAATTTACAGTGTAACACAAATTTCAGCTTGCTGACTTGACGTTGATCTATTTCATTGTTATGCACTGCATATAGTCTTCCAAGAATTTTATGATCATAGAATTTTCTTATATGAAAATTAAGTTAGCATAAACGAGAGTTAGTTGTGCTAGTAATAAGAATCATTATTAATATGAGAAAATTATTTGAAATTGTCAGTTGGCAGCTTTTGATCCACATAATTGCTTCCACACACACATTTAACTCATATTGTTTAGCACATCTGAGATTTGTAGTGGGTGTTGTGATAGCTTGTGTACTTTGAATTCAGAAGTGTGTGACTGGAGATTATCATGACTTTAACTGTGAGTATGTTTAGTTTTGTGGGATGTGATGATGTGTAGGCTCAAAGAAACTGAACAACATTGCAGAGGAACGTTCTGATAGAAACATTAACCTTAACAAAGAATGCTGTTCAGTTGTGTTTACTTTTGCAGTGGTACAGCAATGACTCCTATCAATTTGAATGCCAGCATGGAACAAAAGAATGTTTTGGGAATATCGTACAGGCATGTGCTATAAATGTATTTCATGAGCCTGTTGACATATTCAACTATGTAAAATGTCTCATGACAGAAGTTAATCCCAGTGAAGTCACAAATGCAACATACCCTGTGGATAGTGTAAGTGATATGTTTAGATTTAAATGTAGATTAGTAGTTAGGTTCGAGCCCTTGCAGCCCCGATGTCCCTAGGCCTTAAAATGAACCCTTTGTGCCCCATAATCTGATACAAGGTAAAGGGAGCCCTGTTCCTTTGCTAAAGTTTCAGATGGACCCTAAACTTAGACTCTTCAATATCCTCTAGGTCCAAGAAAAAGGAGCCCAGTTATGTACATTTGAGTGAAGCCAAGGCTTCACACTCACACAGAATGGGGCTGAAGTTTATTCCTCTTCACATCTCGTATATAGGGGACTATTGGTCAGCCCCATTAATTGAAGTTGTGTTCTCAGCGTATGATGTCCAGTAAGTAGGCCAATGACAACCCTGGATTGTGTCCTGTTAAAGGGCAAAAATCTTGTCTTTGTAGTTGAACTGGGGCCTGAATTCAGTTTTCGAGCCTGTCTCTGAGTACTACAAGGATCATGCCACATTACCAAATGCTGGTTATCCACACAGCATTGTATCTTTCTTTTATGTTCTGCTTAGAGACCCCCAAGGATGGCTTAGGTCCTACAAACTGTTTGTTTCCTCATACCCCAGCATGTCCAGGGACCCAATACACTCCCACTATGTGCCAGGTAGAAATATAATTCAATGCCTTTTGGCACTGTGATACAAATGGGGACATTGTTGTGGCAGCCTGTTGGCCTTTCAGAGCCGTCTGATTATCAGAGCAAATATTCATGTATTTCTCTGGCCTAGTATTCATTTTAATTTCATGAACACAGGCCAAGAAGGCATATACTTGAACCTGAAAAACTGTAACATTCTCTTCTAGATAAATATTGAACCTTCTTTCAAAAGATTGTCCATAGACCCCAACCCCATTCCCCTCCATCATTCTGGACCCATCTGTAAACCAGAGAGCCCTTTAACTACAGGAGGAGTCCCTGGTTCTCTGGTCTTCTCCTCTAGTGAACAGAGTAACCCTATATTTGTTTTCAATATTAAAAGCTGGCCTCATAACATCAAACCCCATATTAAATATGGGATCAAACCTCTCAAGCTGCATCATTATGCTACTATGTCCTTGAGTGGGTGAATGTAGGACCAACATCCTAGACTCCAGAGACAATGTGCAGCTGACCATGCCTCAAGCTGAATCACCAGTTCCAGTGGAGGGAAGCCAGTAAGTGCCTCCATTGGACCAGTAGGAGAAATGCGCATTAATACCATTATCCCTAAGCATGCAAGTCTTTGTATCCTGCTTAGTCTTTTCTTGACATTAGACATCTGACACCCAGGCCATCAAACTTAGGATGCAAAAGTGGTGAACGACCAAATGAGAGAGACATAGAGCCTAAGCACCAAGCTGGGACTCAGGCCCCATGTCACACCACATGGCCTTCTGCAGGCCCACAACAGATTGTGAGCCCTCCTCACCATGACATCCACATGCTCCCTCCATGTCGGCCAAGAATCCAGGACTACCCCGAGATACTTGACTGACATACAGTGACATAGGTAACCCCAAAAAGTTGTGTCAAGAAACAGGGGGGTTTCCTTCTCCTTGTAAATACAACATGCTCAGTTTTGTCAAGATTAACCAACAACCCGACCTCGTCGCACCATGTCTCTACAGTACGTAGGGCCCAATGCAAGAGCCCTGACACCAGGTGGGAATTTCCCCACTGCTGGAAGAAAAATGTCATCTGCATAGCCTTGAATACATGTCTCATTCCCACTGAACCTTGCTATCAGATCATCAACAAACAACAACAATAAAATCAGCAACAACACACCTCCCTGTGGGCAGCCCCTGGATTCTGCAACCCTCGCAGAAAATACGTTAAGAGTTGCCGCAGCCAGACTCCCTCCCGAGTAGCTCTAATCCACCGTACAATGAAGTGATCAAGCCCTTGTTTAATAAGAGCAGCACACATGGAATCAAAGGAGGAATTGTTAAATGCGCCCTCTATATCTAAGGAAATACCCAGAGCTGTCTTCAAGCACCTCAACCTGAACCATGAGCTGATTTATGGCTGTTTACATGGATTTCCCAGCCTGATAAGAATGTTGATTAGGATGCAATGGCACTAAGCCAGAGCTTCTTCTATTAGAAATCTATCTACTATCTTCCCCATGGTCTTAAGTAGAAATGATGTGAGATTGATAGGTCCAAAATCCCTAGGTCCACTATAGAAATTCCTATCAGGCTTAGGTATAAACACTACCTTGACCTGATGTCATATGGCTGGAACATAGCCAGTAGCCAGGCATGCACGAAAAATCCTGACGAGGTAAGGGACAACAAAACAACCATCCATCTCTATTGCAAGAGGGCCAGGAATATGTTATCCATTCCTGGATGTTTGTATGGGGCAAAAGAGTCGTTTGCCCATTCCACTCTCCTGTAAGTGACATCACTCACAGCCACCCGCCAGTTGAAACATTTGTCATGGTGGCAGCAGTAGGAGCCACCATTTCCTCAGTGATTTCTGAGTTAGGAAAGTGAGTAGCAAGCAGGAGTCTAAATTTTCCCCCTTGAATTGCTTATGCCTCCCCAAGGGAACCACCAAAGATCCTAGCTTGATTTTAGGGTCCTCGAAGGACCCCTTTGTAACCCAGCCGACATAGGTAGGTCATTAATGGAGCTACAGAAAGTTCTCCATGCATCTTTTGAAACCTGCCTTACTGTCTTCCTATATCTCCCCTGAGCCTCTCTTGTAGAATTCCACACTTTGTGAATTCCTATCTGTTCAACAATTATTAAAGAGCCATCTGACTGCTCAGCTGAGGGACTCCAACTCAGATGTCCACTTCAGAGAATGTCTTCCTGTCCTAATAGGTTTAAGAGGGCAGTTGTCCTCATAGGCCGAGATTAGAGCCTGCTGAACAAAAAGAATTGCAAGCCCTAATCTGGTCTCATCTTTCATTTTCATTTCTGGGCCCCTCTCCAGTCTGCCCTTCAGTCCCTCTCAAAAGGAGTCCCAATTGGTATCCCTGGGATTCCTGATCAGGCTTGCTGGTACAGAGCCCTATAAAGTGAAAAGAGTATGTCTATGTTCAAATAGGTAGGGTTCAGAAGAAACCTCCCAGTTTTTGAAACCCTCTAGGAGCCTAAAGGACCTCAGGGTAATATCAATCACATCTAGCCTGCTGGCACAACAGTAAGTGGGATCATCACCTTGAATAGGATCTCTAGATTTGAAGAATTTAGAAATTACAACAAAGCCCTGCTGAGGTTGTTTGCCGGCAGCATCCCTGGCAGGAGTGTCTGTGAGCCTGGCTTTCCTAGCCCCCTTCTTGGTAGCACCACTGTTCTTGTTTATATTCTTGAGATCAAATGTGCTAGCCTTCTCTGCTAACATCTTAAGATTCACAGAACTTGGGCTACTAGGGGACAGGTGTTCCTCCCAGCTAACGAGAGTCTCACTGGTCCCACGTGAGCTTAGATTCTGCTTGGTTGCACCTTGCACAGCCACTGAGCATAGGGGTTACCCTTGACTAGAGACCATCTTGGAATCCTTACTGCAGTCCCCAGTTAAGGAATGCTCCATAAGTTCAGGTTTGTTCAGTTTTATTAATACCAGAGACATGAGTAAGGGGGAAAATCCAGTCCACCAACTAGAGGCCCCATGCCTGGTAAGGCTAGGTACATCTGGTAGGTCACCTGATATCCCACAGTGCGTCATTCATGACAGACTTACCCACTGCCATTCATCCCATAGGAACGGCGCTCACGCTATGGGACTGGGGATTGTTTTTGAAGTTTTATTCATTGAGATCCACTGAATTCTGCACAGACAGGGTCTCATCTCATATGGTGTGGCTCTTCACCCTGCACGGATGGTCTTGGGTGGAGAGAGGCTATATATTCGCATTCACAACCGCTGGAGAATAGACAGCAGCCTGTCCAGGCCAGCATTATCACCCATTGGTGACATGTCAGAACTGAGCACAGACCAGCCAACTCCCTTTGACCCCAAGTTATATGTTTATGTATTGATTGGACAGGTTGAGTTACTGGTTGTACTGCAGAATACACAGTAAATGAAATTGGGGGATTTCATTCCTGCAGAACGTTGTACAAGAAATATTTCATTTTCAGTTAAAATTCCAAAGTCCCAGTTTATGTCAAAGATACTCATTACAATTAATGAAAAGTGCCAGTCAGTTAAATAAGTTTTCAAGACTGAAAAAGCTTTTAAATTTTCATGTACATAGTATTGTGACATGTAAGTTGGTGATCTGTTAGAGGTTGGCAATGATAATGCACAGTGTAGTGTGCAGGCTGCTACTAGCATGCTGGAGGGAATAAGAATGATAAACATGATGTCTTACTTAAGAAGGTTCTGATATGGAGAGCCTAAAATCCATGATGTATGCAACAGCACAAATTGACTGTTGCAGAGTAAGAAGAAGTGAGTTTCATATTTTTGGTGTGGTAATGGGGCCATCAAACCAAGTGTTCTTGGTGGGCACAGCATAGAAGTGGCAAATAATGATTAGATTTGACTGGACTTCTACTCACACCTGTTCCACTGTTGCTCTCTCTGGACACTTGAAACTTCCTCCTAACCAAACAGATAATCTGATATTCCATTTAAAACCTTCCTACTTCTGAGGATTTGTGTCTTAGATTTTCTTCTCCCACAGACTTGCTAGCACTTCCAGGCTTCTGCTGGGTTATGTTAGAATTACTGGCTGCTGGGACATAGGTCTTGAACAGCCATGTAGACACTGTGTCCTACATCCAGCATGTCAAAGCCCCTTGCTAACATCTCTCTTGAGTTGCATGAACACCCTGCGATTTTGTGAGCAGTATTATGCCCATTCCGTAATTTGCATCATACCTGTCTAGTAGGAACATCTGTGTGTCTATTCCTACTTTTTTCTTGGTGGCTTCGGTGTTAATTTTGACATTTGTTTTGGACACAAGAACTATGGGGAAATATGTGTCCCAAAACTATAGTGTGTGCTAATGGGATTTTTCAAAGCAGTGTCATCTCCACCCAGTAGCCACCCACTGTTTCACATGGTACCTCACACCTTGGTTGCATTGATCTAGGAGCCTGTTTGCTTCTGTATCAAGATGTAAACCTTCTCTGAAGTAATGCAAGGGTGTGAACTTAAAATGGATTGTTAAACTGTTTAAACTATTGGCAGTGTATTTGAATAGATTTTTATATTTAGATGAGACTAGGTTGTTGATCAAGAGAAATAAGATTTTGATTGTTTCATTGCTGAGTTTATTGTACAAAACATCTTTTACTTTTATGTGCATGGTAATATAACTTTCACTGAGTGAACAGCACACTTAATTATGTTGAACTCTTAAGGTGGCAGAGAAGTTTGCTTTTACTATACAGTGTCAAATATCAAAGATATTGTGATTTTAAATGCTTAGTATTTGAATGATAAATTTTGCTTTAGGGCTGAAGGGATGAATTTATGAAAAGTTTTTAACAATATGTACTGTTTCAGTGTGGACAGGACCTGGAAGTGGATAAAGTAAAGAACTGTATGAATGGGAAAGATGGTCTAAGATTCTTGTCAGAAATGGGGAACAAGACTTCTAACTTGGATCCACAATTGCAGAGTGTTCCAGCTGTTGCTATAAATAATGTAAGAAAGCATCAAGTATTCCTTAGAAAATGAAACTTCGTTAAACTCTCTTCCGTAGACTATTGGAATGGTGGGAGATGAACTGATAATTTAGAACTAGTGTTACAATCATATATTATTAAGTGTTTGTGTTGGAGTACTCAGGCTGTTGTGACAGTTGCATCCAGTAAGGCACTTCCTTGACCACTTTAAATATATTTTAAGTTTCATTAATGGATATAGTGAGACTTCTTTTCCTTAAACATAGATCAACTGTGTTTTGGATTATGTGTTAACAAAGTCTGTTTTTCATACAAATAAGCATGCAATATGCATATAAATGGTGCAAGAAAATGAGCCGCAACAGATTTAAATGATCAGCATGGTTAGAAGCAGATTATTGAAATGTCAAAACAAAAGGTTGATATGTAAGGAAAAGAGTATTTGGCAATATAAGAAAGATAATGATTTTAGGTTAACATATACTTATGTATAAATATATATATATACACAACCGTCAACGCAACAATTTGTTCGTTGCTAGTGGCAACAGTCCCTAGATGTAAACTTTTAGCATGGACGACA
>Ga0209629_10003805_pt1 | contig 10974 bp, 9 predicted proteins | sample TergutCu122P5_FD_187286 | JGI IMG/M metagenome (GOLD analysis project Ga0209629, IMG submission 187286) | Cubitermes ugandensis P5 segment gut microbial communities from Kakamega Forest, Kenya - Cu122 P5 (SPAdes) (version 2) | ecosystem: Host-associated > Arthropoda: Insects > Digestive system >... | reverse complement strand
CTAGCTGCTGTGCCTGACGCACGGGACAAGGGTCATTCTCGTGCTTTACAGTCACCCCTGTGTCAGAGGCATGTGACTGATAATAAATGTCTATATATGCCTCTCGCATCGAGGTGACAGGTCTACTTCGACTTCTTCTGTTTTCTGCTCGTCATACTTACGCTGCAGAGTTGCTGTACTAATTTGTATCACGAGCCTGGTTTCAATGCCAGACTCGCGTCAAGTAATAAACCGTAGATTTCTGCTAACTGCGTTCACTTCGACCACCCGAAAACATCCCACACATCCTTCCAACCGCTCGGCCAGGATTTCGGGATCCAACAATGTGTTGCTCTCTCAATGACAGCTACTAGACTTGCTGCAAGGCCTTAACTGTATGTGGACAACTTATCTCCTTTGATATTGACAACTTATCTGCTAGGACAAAATACTGTGTGGGTCTGTTAGACCAAATAGAATAGTGATGTCTGAGAGTTGTCAAAAGAAAATGAAACTGAAGCAGGGTGGCAAAAATTAGGGTCGGGGATAACTGGACAGCCATGGCATGGAAAGACAAATGAAATGTCAAACATATTGACACACATGTCTTCTCCACCAGCAGAAGGTAATCTGTATGATGAGCATGGAAAAGCTCTGAAATTAGCCATCATACAAGATTAATAGGCACAAGGGGATGTGGACAAATTGGACTGCATGACAGACTCTTACTTCATTAGCAGAAGACCCTGGAAATGGACAAAGAAGCTATTCTTCCACCTTCTGGACCCTAATAATCTCAACAGTTTTAACATTCTTGTCTCTTGTAGTTCAAAATTACTACATCAATTATTCAACTGTCATTAGTGAGAAAACTAATACAAGAGGCAGGAGTGGGGTGCCTTGAACTTATACCACAAGACAAGGATTATAAGCCCCATCCCCCAACTAAAAGGACTTGACACACAACACAACACTGGCCTTTGGAAGGGAAGAGAATTCACTGCCATGTGTGTTCTGCTGATAACAAAGAAACAAGAATGCAATTCAAGTGTCCAGAATGCAACGTGGATTTGTGTGTTACTCCATGTTTTGAGGTATATCGTACAGAACAGCATTTCTCAAGACCATCTGACACTGAACTGGAAATGCAGAACACATGCACATAAGTAAATTTTGCCACTGTTATTATTGAACTGATATTTTTCAAAAGCATTTTCTTGAAAAAATAATGGGATGATGGGGCCATGGATTTCACAAAAGATTTCATGAAAGAACAGACTGGGCAGAAGGGCCTTTCTATGTCTATTTTTTTATTTTTGCAGTTTGAAAAGAAAGAAAATAAGAACTTCTGCCTGGAGGAATCTGTAAATAATTCCCGATTAATGCAAAAAATGTAATGGGTTAGTAAGAAAAATTACACTCATAAGTGGACATTTTAACCAGAATTAATTTTCAGACAAACTTTTATACAAGCTTTTTAGACAAATATGTTGAATAAGGTCCCTATCTTTATAAGTGTGGGACATTTTAAAAATGTCATCGTGTAGTAGGTTAACCTTCCCTTTTGGGCTAAGAGGACATTTAGTTTAATGGGATAGAGTTTTCCTGTTTGACGTTTAAAGGTAATATTCACTGCTGTGAGACACATCTCATATGACTTTATATTGTTTTTACATTTAGTAAAGAGCCTTGTAATTGTGTGATGAGGATGAAAACAATCACTTGGAAGTACTTTATATTATGACATTACATTGGTAACCCTGTACATCATGCTACAGAATTCCAAAAAATCCAGTGTTAAATGACCTTTATTTTTATGTTGCTGCATAAAATAACATGCAGAATACATCTTGGAAAATTAAATGATTACAAACAATTATCATATTTAAAATTTTACTGAAATATCAACAAACATATGATACATTTGTTTTCACATATCTCATGCCTCATTCATTATTGTATTTATCTAATCACATAGAACTGCAGTCTCACGTCAGACTGAGAAGCACGCTGATTGGAAGAAAGGGGCAGTACACTATACTGTTAGACCATGACCAAGGATAAAGCAACTGATCAATCTTCAATATTAACTTATACATTTCTACAAATTATCTCTTGGCAGTGAATAAAATTGGGTCTATATTAAGTTGATAAGTGTGTACAACAGGATGGAAGCCAGGTAATGGAATGTCATGATGTGTGTTCATGTCTACAGTTCTGGTTTTAGAGCAGTGATGTATGTGACACTCTTGCAATACACATAATGCCTGTTGAGGCACGCTGATATTGATTCGGTAAAAGTCCTGAGAATGTTCGTCACTTTCTACACTCTTTGGAGCTCCTAGCTTTATTATTTCTTAACAAACTGTCTGTAAATTATTCATCTTCTTTCTGTAATGCAACTACCTGTTTACACTTTTTTGTGTGATGGTTATTAGGAATTTGTTTTACATTACACAAAAATATTGTGATGATGGAAACCAGAGTTACATGATCATCATCATGAAGAATAAGCTACAGACAGTTGTAGCAACACTCACCTCCGCTCTGCAAGGCACTACAGTGTGCGGCTAGACATCAATCTGGAACGACGTTTCCCTGCTGAGCTTTGTGGAAGCTCCACTGCGCCCAGACTTGCGTCCCAACTTGCTCATGTCGCACTCTGCTTCACTTAGTTCATGTGAGTGTGAGTCAGAAAAACGTGAAGGAGGATGAATACGATCACTGAAACTGTAGATGAAAAGTGACTTGACAACATGGCAACAATAGCTGGTGGATGCATGGAAGAAACAGGTTATCAGCATCAATAGGTATTAAAATAGTCAACAATGAGCTCCATACACAACTTACAAAAACAACCCACTTTCCCACTGAAAGGATTATTCAGACTTCTTTCATTTTGTAAACACTGTTATATAATTAGATCAAGTAAGCATATGACATACAGTCCATCTACATTAGGATTGGTGAAGTATGATATTATTTATTACTAGCATCCACATTCAATAGTGTTTTCTACATGTCCTCTATAAATGGTGCAACATTCTGGTATTTTGTGTAGATGAGAACTGCCTATATAGGATTTCCCCATACCTTAGCACAGGCAGTTCTCTGGGCCTTCCCCAGGCAGTACTTATAAAGCATACCCCATATTTCATAGTTTGCACATCTGCCACATTCTTATTACTGGTTGCAGGTAAGATCAGAAAGGATGGTACTAAAGCAGGCTCTAGTGGCATAAAATTCATATCATGCTGCATGAAAATCAACTTACATCCTGTCCTAAGTTGAGATGGACAAGCAAACAGCCAGGAAGGGAAGTAGGCTAAGAAAGGAGCTTGTATTACAGGTTGGTTGATGTTAATTCTTCTATTCATTAATGACATGTTTCATGAATATTGATAAACACCTTAACTGCTCACTGTACTCCTCTACAGGTGGGGGAGCCTACCTGAATGTGGTTTCTTCAGTGTGACTGGAGTACCCGCTACTGCTTCGTACTTGTCGCTTCCCCATCATCTGTCCTTTGTTCTTGGACTTTCTAGATGGGTATGGTTTTCTTGTATCTGATGGGGAAGTTTCAGAAGATGAGCTTGATTCCTCCATGCCAGGCTTGCCCACTTCTGCAACAAATATACCATTTCACATCAGTATTGTGCAGCTGTGTTGGTTGACAACTGTATGCGTCTGCATCCCGGAAGGGGTGAAACAGTCATGTGTTCCATGGGCTGATGTCCTGGCACAAGTGCCTTATATACATATAAGATATTTGCTCAAAATTATATTTTTGTATCAGATTATTGAATCATGGCTGGAACTGAAGCTGTCCAGGTTCATAAACATAGCTTGTTAGACAGTGATGTACGTACAGAATGGAAGAAAAGAATGAGTTAAGGTAGGTAAAGGTCAATGTAAAGCTGCCCTTGTGCATCTCATGAAGGCATATGGAGGTGTGGAAGTAAAGCTCCACACATTCCAAACCTTTACAATGTATCAGGGGTGTCCATTCCATGGGCTCCATGCAGCCTACCAGTTTTGTATTAGGCAGCCCACAGTCATATTTGTAAATTATGTGTGTACTATACAAATTACAAAACAGTTCAGGAGGTTACAGACCACTTACTGTGAATGTTATACAAGTGGCCCAAGAAGCAGCCCATAATAATAGTTGCAGCTCTCTGCCATGATTGTTGGATGCCCATGCTCTAGATGGAGGTGAGTGGTCAGCTTCATGCTCTAACCACTTTACCACTGGAGAAAGTCTCTGATACCCACTGAAAAGGAGACTGGGTGAGGTCAAAAAGCCCCTTTGGATACTGTGTCAATTGACTGCCAGTAGTGGAACAATCCATTGGATGTCCAACCAAGGGACTGTTAAACTACAATACCCCAGCTCCTTATAATAATGTGGAACTTTGTGATTTGCATATCTCATACCAAGAATACGGAAGTCCCATGGATACTGTGGATGATGATGCTTCAGGTGCCACACTTTCTGCCTGTTATTTTCACTATAAAGTCCAAAGCACTTATTGCCAGCAGGTATCATTGCAGACATTTGTGTCAACAGAATGGCTAGAAGACTGAAGCCAAAGTATGGTGGAAGGGCAAAATGTAACAGCTTGTGGGATATGTGAAAAGGGCTTCTTTCTGTGGCCTCAGTATAAGTATTCGTTAGGAAAGTGGAGTAAAGGAAGTTACAGAGAGTTGGCCATCTAGCTTAGGTGTGAAAAAGAACTACAAGGAGACCAGTTGAGAAACTAGACGGAATACAGTGAATGAGTTTGGAGCTGTGTGACTACTTAACCGTTCTGTGCCTGAAAGAGACTTGCTAATGTTTAGTGGTCACTGTATGTGAAACAGGTTGTGATGAAGTAAATTGTGACTCCTTATCTCAAACTATGCCATGCCAGAAAGAGACTAGCTTCTGGTTAGTGGCCACTTTATACAAAACAGGTTGTGATGAAGCAAACTGTGACTCCTCACCTCATGCTGTGCCATGCCAGAAAGAGACTAGTTCTTGGTTAGTGGCCAGGTTATGTGAGACAGGTTGTGATGAAGCAAATTGTGACTACTCATGTTGAGCTATCCTGTGTCTGGAAGGGACTAGTGCCTGGTTTGTGGCTTCGTTATATGAAGTAGATCGTGAAGAACTGTGATTGTACTTACCTCGAGCCATCCTGTGTCTGAAAGAGACTAGCTCCTGGCTAGCGGCCACTTGTCCCCCTGGGATTTCTCCCTCAGAGTCACTGCCCAGTGTATCGTACTCTGAAATAGGCAGGTGCAGAGTTAAAATCTTCTTAACTTCCGAATCAGTGCTCCCCAGGTTGTCCGACTCTGAAACAACGTGGGTCGGAATCAGGACTTGCCCCACCCACTTCTCCCTTGAATTTCAAGTTAGGAAATTGGGAGAAGTTAAAGTGAATGTTGGAGAATTTGGAAAAGTAACATGTTTTAGATGGTATGATGAAGTTGTACCTGTCCCCCATGCAGGGAGGAAGAGAATGCCATTCAGTTATGTTCAAAATGCACAGAAACACAATGTAGAGAAAGACCTTTGAAGAGGAAGTGGCTAAATATAAATTAGGAGACAGTATACAGGAAATTAATTGTACTAAGATCACAGAATTCAGAAATCTAGACAAACTTTAAATGTAAGTGGGAAGACCAAACAGAAGCAAATATCAGAAGGGTAAAGGAAGAGAATGGAATATTGTAACCGGAAGTGGTGGATCGAACACTGTAATATGAATAATGTATACCATCACACTTAATGTAAGGGATGCACAACATTCAGTGTTAGAAGTTGCAGTCCTTGGCAGTATGGATGAGACTGAAAAGCTGGTTGTTGTTGTTGTTGTTGTTGTTGTTGTCATTATGATGATGATGATGATGATGATAATGGCTTACAGTAGGTACAGACATCAGACAGAATGTGTGCATACAGAGAGGCCCTGTTCATTGTTATTTTCCCAAGCACAAAATATGACATGCTGTCTACATTTTTGATCACAGACTACAAAGTTACATCTGACTCCCTGTCTATATAACAAATATATATGTGGGTTTAGAATCAAAGTGTCTGGATTTTTCATATCATCTGGTATTCCTAAGGTGAAAGGGTAAGGAGGCACATACTCAGTTGGGTCTGACAGAAAGAGCTCCTGTCAATACCCAGACCACAGATTAGTACATTGGAACCTGGATTTTACATTTCTAAAGGGTCCACATAAAATCAAGGTTACAAAAAATTATGTAGGTATTGAAGTGATATACACTAAATAAATACTTCCCTAATAATAACACACACACACACAAAAACTCTGTATCAGAACACCATGCGACAGATTTCAATGCCAACTGTATGTCGTGATGGCCTGAGCTTTATGGCTTAGCGTGGACATTTAAATTGCTATGAAATAAAGACAGAGAGAGACCAGCATATGATCATGTAGGATGATCAAGGTTAAAATATGTTACATGTGTTAATCAGAAAAGTTGCACATACTTATGTACAACTAGTCTGTGATGGGTTATAGGTTAACTTTACTACTGCTGTCTACAGGGAAGTAAGTACACTAGACAACTGCAGCACATAAACATGTCTCTAGCAGACTGGGTCAGGTGCCAAGTTCACAGATGCTTTTGGGTGCGTGGCTCCACTCTGCTGGTATGATTATAAAGACATAGAATAGGAAGCATATATAAAGCCAGTAGATGAGATGGCAAACTGTACCCTACAATAAATTCAGCAACATGCCTATTTAAGCTCAACTTGAACACACAATCAAGAAATTTGGCAGAAAGCACATATGTATATTCCCCACAAAATTAATAACATTTGTATGGAAATTTTGGTGGGACCAATAAATATGTGCAAAGAATGAAGAAAAATGTAGATTCAAGGAACATAAAACCCAAGTTCCACTGCACACACCATTTCCTTATCACAACAGGATATCACTACTCATTCCTCAAACCCCCCCAACCAACCAAAGTATCCTCTTATGAAAAAAAAAAATGTAAGATTTGTGAAGATTTGAAATGGGTTGAATTGGCTGCAGAGAGGGTCCAAGGGTGGAATACTGTGATCACGGTCATGACACTCTACATCCAAAGAAGATGGAATGCAATGATCCCTGGATGAGACATGCCCTACAAGACTGTGATCTTAATAATTGTACATTTATGTCCTGTTATCACAATAAAGAAGATCATAATATAATTCTTGGAGACCTGAATGTGTTCAAATATTTGGGAACAGCATTAACAAATCAAAATAGCATTCAGAATGAAATTATGGGAAAATTAAATGAGGAAAATGCTTGCTACATTTAAGTTTATTTCAGTGCAGTTCAGTTTTTTGTGTTCCCCTCTGCTACATTGCATACACATTCAAATATACAAAACTATAGTTACAGATATGACATGTGGACATCATCATAATCAAAACAGAGCAGCTGGGAGGAAATATTGAGATGGATATTAAGACAACAATGGCAAGTTTGGACTGTATTCATCTGGCTCAGAACTAAGTACAGTGGTGTGCTTCTCTGCACAAGAATGAACCTTGAAGCTAAACAAAGGTACAATTTTTTTTTTGAGTAGAACAGGAACTATTAGCTTCTCAAAAGGACTCTCATTTATGGAATTGGATTAATTAATCTGCTTAGAATTTCCAGTTCAGTAACTGTCAAAGACACTACCTAAGCATAACAGAAATACAGTGATAGCTCATAAATCTACAACCACTGTAGCATATTTTTGCTTCTAAACATACTTTTCAAGCACAATTTAAATAAACAAACAATAAATGATAATTTTTGGTTTCACATTAATTCAAATTTTGTGCCTAAAGTGAGATTTTATTAATACTGTTACTTTGCACTATTTCAAATTTGCATAAAATTACATTGCTCTAGTGAGTTTGTATTAACACCATTTGTGCCCTGTACATGTTTCTACACAGAAAAGTCCCGGTCCATGCCAAGAAGGCAAATAGGAGAAGCAAAGATGTAGTTCCACTCATTCTTAACCCTGGCACTGGAGGCAGGTGATCAGTCTGCTTTACATCCCAGCTGCTTAACCTTGAAGGACCCACAGTACCCACGGAACAGGGTGGGCCTCAGAACTAGTCTGGACGTTTTGGAGAAGGTGCATGTTTCTACACACATAATCAAGAGGTAAGCATAAATTCTTGATCTGTTATTAGTTTTTTTTATAACCACTTATCACTGTATTATGTCATTAAAACCTACATCTTTTAAGCACGTTACTTAATGACTGTGTCAGTCGCTAAGCATTGGGGATGGAGGAGTGGAGGAAATAGTAAAGTAATGTTGTAGCACATTCGTGTAATGTTATACCTCTTCAGCTACCACAACCATCTGATACCATTTCACTTGAAGACAGCACTTTCATGGTGATTTCATTTTGCCACCAACAACAATAAAATATACTTAGGTCTTCATGTGAAGAGTCAAATATTATCCATGTCTGGACTTTCTAAACAGATTTTCATACAGTCTCCAATATCATGCTTTATGGAAATCCATGCACTGGGATTTGCGCTGATACATGTTGATGGCCAGACGGATGGATATGTCCAAGCTAATAGGTGCATTTTTTCAACTATGTGAATACACCTAGAAACTTGTCCCATTGCCACTTTGTCAACCACTAGCACATATGGACTGGTCTGGGACTGAACCTGGGTGTCCGCAGTGAGAGGCCAACAACTAATTGCCTGACCCATGGCAGAGCCCAAAACCCATGCTGTGTAACAACTGTAGCAGGAGTCCAGTTGTAACGATATATTAAAATATATTCAAACCAATATGTCACTGCTAAAATATGTACGTGTGCGACTTATAAATTGTCTAAAAATTTTATAGATTCTTGTATAGTTCCACACATATCCACTTGTATAGATGTTCCAAATTTTTTGTTTCTAAATTAAATTTTCCCATAGGCACACAACAGATATACTGTCCTGGATAAAGATGTGTTCCTGGAAGATACAGCTAGCATGTCCCTATGGGAGAAGTTCTTACAAATTGAAAAATTGGAACATCTGTATTGATGGGCGCATATCAAGCAATAAACAAATCTATAAAATTCGAAGAAAGAATTTATCATTCACATATGAACAGAATTTATCACTGATAAATTGTGTTGATATATGCAATAAAATATAATTTTAATATACAGTGACAGTTGTTTAAGATGGCACTGCTTAAGATGTTTTCCCATGTCAGACAGAATAATTGAGTACCAAACTCTTCCTGTGTGATTAACATGTGCTTTGCTTTTTAATGTTTTCTGTTTAAAAAGATAGTATGAAGAGTTCCCAATTCACTGAACTGTCCTCCCATTTTAAAACATTTTCTGCATCAAGAATAAGACAGTTTTCCCAAGTTCCCATTCATTCAGTTTCCTTCACATACATGTACTCCCCCACTTACAAACAGGATATGTTCCGTAAACCCGGTTGTAAGTACAAAACAGGAAATGAGGTGGAATATACACTCTCCAGCAGGTTGAGGGGGATTCAAATAAGTAGTCTTTCTGTTGTAAAATAATAAGAACAGACATCATCCCAGTTGTGACAATTAACACTGTGTGTGTGCAATTCAAACATAGGTCAACATGAAATTTTAATGACATTTTTATATTAGTTTGTATTGAAATTTTCTTAAGGAAATTTTGGTTGTAACTTTGGTTGGTCTCGTAAGTAGGAATGTCATATTTCAGGAAGCGACTGTGTACAGTAATGAAATGATGCTCTCATTTGCTAACGGCTAATCCCCAAGGTTGTTCTAACATGTGTTTCACTGGACATAAGAAACATGGCTTATTTGTGATGTGTGTTATCTGTTGCACTGGGGAAGCAGTAGCTTGTGTTTGAGACAAATTATTGTTGCAACACTTACAGTGGATCACTACAGCCTCTTTACCTCCTCCATATTAGTCCAGGTCCACAAGACACTTGATACATTTTAACAAAGCATCTACTTTGAGACACAAGCTCATGGCATGTAGGCAGTCTAATAGTTGAAGAAATGTGGTTTTAAGGGAGTGCAGTGTGTTTATGTAACCATTTTACTTAAATTTCAATAATATAAAGTGCTCTGTTTGCAAAATATTTACACATTTTGGTGTTCACTGTATATGTGTATATTGTTTTTGTCCTGTAGAGAAATTAATTATTGAACACACATTGAACAAGGCCACCACATCAAGAACTGCTCTGAATTAAAGAAAAAATGGATATTATAAACAAAGCTGACACTACTGTAAATGTTTTGTGCATAAAAATCACTGAATACATTGGCATTTCTAATTTTTATTTCTGGTTTTCTTTTAAAACTTATAAAATACTTGATTTTAATTTTAATATCAATGTATTTTAACCGCGAAATTACCAAAGAGACACACAGCTGCATTAAGCCATCTTACTTTAAATATTATGCTCATTATGTAACAAGTTGAGCTCAATATTGATTTTACAGGACAATGTTAGTGTATCTACACATTGTATATTACTTTTTAATTACTGACAGTCCGAGGATGGCATATAAATATCTTAAATGTGTAGCTTTATCAGTTGTGTTGATGAATGAAAATACTATAGATGTGTTAGGCTGAAAACTGTTGCCATTACTGACACTATGCACAATGGGATGAACAATCTTTAGCAGTGTCATCCCCGTTGTGTATCTTAGAACTAAGTAGACTAACACATGTAGATAAAGGCTGTCAGAAACACAACTGTAATTGTAATATGCAAGGTGTTAGCGTATATACAAATGTCTCAGCCAACTAGGGGAAATATACAGTAGTGCTATACAACCATTAAAGTCAGGGAGGGACGAGATCTTGTTTACAAAAATGGGGCATGTGCAGAAGCTATTGGTATAAATATATGCATAGTTTATATTAGTCCGTGGAACATATTTGTCCATTATTGGTAGGCTAGTGGGGGTCCTGGGAGGC
>Ga0209629_10003801_pt1 | contig 10978 bp, 9 predicted proteins | sample TergutCu122P5_FD_187286 | JGI IMG/M metagenome (GOLD analysis project Ga0209629, IMG submission 187286) | Cubitermes ugandensis P5 segment gut microbial communities from Kakamega Forest, Kenya - Cu122 P5 (SPAdes) (version 2) | ecosystem: Host-associated > Arthropoda: Insects > Digestive system >... | reverse complement strand
ATCCCGACAGTACGAACGGTTTTCCAGGAACTAGCCGAAACTCATCGCACAGCTCTGAAATCACACCCAAACTCCCTTATAGCACCAATCCTCGCACCGCCGAACAGAAGGCGATTACGAAGAAGATGGACGTTCGATGTGATCTCCTAAGGTAGTGTCGCTGGACGTCACCTAGCCTACCGCGCAATGGAACATCGCATTAGCTCATAGGGATTAATGTAATATATTCTCTGATTGCTAATTTTGGTACTAATAAAAAAATATATATATATTTTCATCAATTAACTCAAACGTAAATAAGGAAGAACAATTTTTAAAAATCCACCTGTACACAGTATTAATACAAGTAATAAGCACCATCTTCACACACCAAATGTCAACCTTTCATGTTTTCAGAAAAGTACATTCTTATGCTGGCATCAACATTTTCAGCTGTTTAACCAAGTAGTCTCACAAGTCTTAAGAATGAAAAGGCACAATTTAAAGTAGCATTAAGAAGATACTTAATTACAAACACACTTTACTCCGTAGATGACCTTCTTATGTACGAAGATGATCCATACTGTAGATATATTTTCTCAAATCAGTCATAAACAATATACAAAACCAGATAAAACAGCCAGCATGTTTTGGCTAATTAAGCCATCATCACGCCTTTATCAAGAACATTAAAGAGATAAACAATACTGCAAAAGGCAGTAGATCACCACCTTTACAATATAATAGTCCAGTGTAGATGCATTAAAAAAAATTTTAATCAACTTTTTACACAAGAAGCCTTGGTAATAAAATGTGTGGATCAAAGTAAAAATGAATTAATGGTAAAAAGATTTTTAGTTTGTACTTGTAGGCAGAAATATTTACAGTATGACAGGTTCATTACTGGAATGTGACAGTCACAAGGAAATATGTATATAAACAATGAATGGTTGTTGATAAAATATAAGAAAATGATTGGCTGATAATAGCTCCATAAGAAAGGCAATATATATACTGTATATTCTTAGTTGTGTATTGTATACTTGTTTTGATAGAGGGCTAGTGATTGCTTTACATAATCACGTGTTTTATAGCATTATGACTTGTTTCATATCCAAATGCTATATACATATGTACATACATATGAATGTAGGGACATACATACATACACACACACACACATACATACACACATAAGGTGCACATGGCAGACTGTTAGACAAATGGGACGTATGTACGTACATGTGTGTGCGTGTGTGTGTATGTATTATGTATGTATGTATGTATGTACATATGCATGACAAGCAGCACAGAAGTTTGAAGTGGAAAGATTTAATCTCAGGAAGCTAAATGAGCTGGAGGTTAGGAAACAGCATCAGATTAAGATCTCAAACAGGTTTGCAGCTTTGGAGAACTTAAGTTATAGTGAGGACATAGATAAGGCTTGGGAGAACATTAACCTTTTAAAGAACAAACGTTATCTGCTTTATATAAGGAATCAGTCCATACCACGCTGTAAACACTTTCCACCACGGTTACAAAAACCAATCAGTTAATGACGTATACAGCAAAGGCCGCTGTCTGTTCTGAGATCCGTACAAAACACACAACACAAAGCAAGAACTACGTAGAATTTTTGAAAGTTAAATGTATTGGTATGTAAAGAAACCACTAAGCTTTAAAAGGTCAAGGAGAATATCGAAACCTCAGCTAAAGAGAGTCTAGGTCTGAGTGAATTGAAGCAACATAAACCATGGTTTCATGAAGAATGTTTATATTTTTTTTTTTAGCTCAAAGGAAGCAGGCAAAGATGCAGTGGTTACAGGATCCAAACAAAAGCAATGTAGGTAATCTAAACAGTATAAGATGTGAAGCTAGTAGACATTTCAGGAACCAAACAAAGGAATATCTGAAAGCTAAAATTGATGAACTTGAAACTAACAGTAAGACAAAAAATATCAGAGACTTATATAGAGGCATCAATGATTTTAAAGAAGGGTTACCAGCTTAGAACTAATAAAGTAAAGGATGAGAAGGGTGATTTGGTTACAGACTGCCACAGTATTTTGGCTAGGTGGATGAACCATTTCTCTCAGCTGTTCAATGTACATGGAGTTAGTGATGTTAGGCAGACATACATACATACAGCAAAACAACTAGTGGCTGATCCGAGTGCCTGTGAGGTTGAGATGGCTATTGAAAAGCTAAAAGGACACAAATCACTAGGTACTGATCAAATCCCATCAGAACTGATTAAAGCAAGAGGCAGAACAATTTGCTCTGAAATCCATAAACTTATTAATTCTATTTGAATAAGAAGTAATTTCTGACCGTTCACTGTACCTATTTATAAGAAGGGTGATAAAACAGACTGCAGTAATTAAAGAGGCATATCAATTCTGTCAACTACATACAAAATTCTATCCAACATCCTGCTGTCAAGGTTAACCCCACATGCAGAGGAAATTATTGGGGATCATCATTTTGGATTTTGACACTGCATTCGCCAAATACTTGATAAAAAATGGGAATACAATGAAGCAGTGCATTAGCTGTTTATAGACTTCAAGAATGCTTGTGATTCAGTTAGGAGGGAGGTCTTTTACGATATTCTCATTGAGTTTGGTATCCCCATGAAACTGGTAAGGCTAATAAAAATGTGTCTGAATGAAACCTATAGCAAAGTCTGGGTATGCAAGCATTTGCCTGCCATATTTCTTATTAGGAATGGTTTGAAACAAGGAGATACTTTATCACTACTGCATTTCAACTTTGCTTGACAGTATGCCATTAGGAGGGTTCAGGTAAACCAGGTTGGCTTGAAATTAAATGGTACATATCAGCTTCTGGTTTATGCTGATGATGTTAATATATTGGGCAGATGCTTATGTACTAACAAGAAAAACACAGAAGCTTTGGTAGTCACTAGTAAGGAGACTGGTCTAGAAGTTAATGCTGATAAAACTGTGTACATGGTCAAGTCTTGAGATCAGAATGCAGGACAAAGTCACAATATAAAGACTTGTAACAGTTCCTTTAAAACAGTGGAAGGGTTCAAATATTTGGCAACAGCTTTAACAAATCAAAATTCTCTTCAGGAAGAAATTAAGAGCAGATTGAAGTCAAGGAATGCTTGCTATCATTCAGTGCAGAATCTTTCGTCTTCCAGGTTGCTATTTAAAAATACGAAGATTAAGATATAAAGAACTATAATTTTGCCTAGGTTTTGTACGGATGTGAAACTTGGTCACTCACACTGAGTGAGGAATGTAGGCTCAAGGTGTTTGGGAATAGGGTATTGAAGAGAATATTTGGGCCTAGGAGGGATGAGGTAACAGGGGAGTGGAGAAAACTACATAATGAGGAGCTTAATGATCTGTACTCCTCACCCAATATTGTTTGGGTGATCAAATCAAGAAGAATGAGATGGGCAAGGCATGTAGCATGTACAGGGAAGAGACCACGTGGAAGACCCATGTGTAGATGGGAGGATAATATTAAGATGGATCTTCAGGAAGTGGGATGTGGGGGCATGGACTTGATCAATCTGGCTCAGGATAGGGATAGGTGGCAGGCACTTGTAAATGGGGTAATGAACCTTCGGGTTCCATAAATTGTAAGGAATTTCTTGACTAGTGAAGAACCAGGTAGCTTCTCAAGAAGGACTCTGTTCCATGGAGTAAGTAAGTACAATAGGTCTGTGCATGTGTATTATATTTATATGATGTTTTCCATTCCTGTGGCTCTGATGGATGTTACCAATTTATGGAGGTTTCATGAGTCTTTTTCTAGACTTTTAGTTTTGATTTTGTGTATATGCTTGGGCATTTGGAAATAAACATTTAGTATTAGTGCATTCATACAATTTGGTAGGATTTTATCATACCAGTATGTAGAGTCCAACATGTGTCTTGACAAGTATGTGATACATACCAAGATATGTGACATAAACTGAATGTTTTCTGGTGTCCTCTAGAAAAAGGAGATCACACATGAGCATAATGTTACGATACAAGACAGACGACACTTACAAATGACGGACCTGGGAAGACTGCTTGAAATAATGACATGGCATAACATTTTTATTCCAATAATAATGTTTTTTTTTAGGTTTTGTGTAAGTGAAACAGATGTAACTTCATACTACTTACACAATAACGGTTTTCAGTGCATACAAGAACAGCTTAAATTGTCCTTTAACTGGGGTGGGGTGGGGGGAATTCTCAAGCTAGATGGACAAATTTCTACACTACAGTTATGTCATATCAGTTCTACACAATCTGAATATAAAGTAAAAAAACTCCCACCTGTTGACCCGACTGCCCTTGTTATATGGCAATGTAGAAAACACAAGGAAGGGCACATGTTGAGCAGATACAAGCACCAGGCGCTCATCCTGAAAATTCTGTCCCCTTGTAGGTCGGATGAAACGAACTCCCCTGCTTGATGGAGGAGAAGACACCTCTGGGATAATTTTACTGCGCCCTACTGTTGATCCCAAGCTCTCACTGCTGCTAAAATGGTGGTGATATTTGTCTTCTATTAGAGATGACTGGTGTTGAATAAGTTTCCTTTTCTGGCCTCCAGACCCAAACCTTCGTTCCAGACCACCATAATCACTTCCCGCTGTGTTGGTTCTCTCACGAAATGCACCAGTTACACTGCTCATATTTTTTTGCAGACCTGGTACATCCTGATCAAGGACCTTCAACGGAGTTGCAGCTATTTCACTAGGGTTCGAGCCTGAACTGTTTGATTGATGGTCTGGAGATTTAACAAGCCCCTTTGGTGAGCCATGGTCCTTCTTATTTGTCCTAACTGAACGTGTAGTGATTGCCCGATTAGGGTCCTTATTCCTGGAACTCGCGGAGTCGCCTTCACAACCACATTCTTCGTTGCCTTCCTGATCCAGCCTCTCTCCACCCACATCTTTCCCAAATGCACCATTTCGCGTAAAGAACGGCAATTTCGCATCCCTGTAAGTTCCGTCCAAAGAAATGTTGGACAGAAATATTTTAGCTGCTATTCTACGCCTAGAACGATTTCTTTTTAAGGATGACGCCATCTCTGTAGGCACCAATATTGCACCTCATGCAGGATCACATCCACAACCACAGCTCTCGCTATTTCAGTCCTATTAATACTCATCACAAACTAAAAAATGTCGGGTTACGAATAGTCTTGCGCTCCTATTAAACATATCCAACACCCATACTGCAACACTAGTGCCGGTGCAGTACACGGCGACAGTTTCTGGCAACTATGCGAAACAAAACAATGACGTTTAAATTTAAAAGGCCAAAGGTGTTTCTGCTACACTGTTGTTGCCGTCATTGAATATAATCATCTGGGGCAGCATAATTGCTTTCCAGTAACCATGTACATTGCAGTTCTGTTACACGTTTCTCTTTTTTTGACATGAGTTTGTGAAATCAAATAAGCTGGTAAGTGGTGATCTTTGATTTAACGGATAAAAATAACAGTAAAAAATATTAAGCTGAGTGAAGGTGTCGTGGGAGGTGGCGAAGTACCGGCGGGTGGATTTTTAAGTGGTAGCCTATAGTCAGTGTTTATTGAACACTTCTTTGTCATTATTATTTCGAAGTATTTGTAACATTAAGTTATAAAATCCTATGGCTTGTAATGTTACTGTAACGCATATTACGGCCAGCGAGTGCCGACAGCAAAGTTACCAAAGTAAGTGAGATCCATGCTATGTAGTGCTAAGGCACGGGATAGACCGTTACTGTACCCATATTCTAGCATTTTATATGTAACTGGTGTGTGTTATGTTTCGTTCTTGTTTAGCTTTGTAACCTACAAAATCAAGTTGGCATACCACAATGGAAGAACAAGATTCTGGGATGGCAGTTGATTCGGACGAACCGATGTCAAATGATGAAAATGATATTATTATTAATGAAGTAGACGGCTTACCAAATGTTCATCCCAATTATATCGAACTAGAACTTCAACATGATGCTCCTAGGCAGAATTCTGATGGTGCACGTACTATGGATGAACTGATTCATGATGAAGATCTTCCAACTTCCTTGATAGTTACGAATCTGGATGGCTCCATCTTCAAAAATGAGGAGAAAAAAGTAATGTTTTGTAGTGTTAATGTATTAACAGTACAGAATATGGTTTGAGACTTCCACCTTGTTTGAGAGCAGTCCTTTATCCAATATTGTTGGGAATAATTTCGTTAAGTTTTGTAAGGTCAGACTAGTTTGGCTTCTTAGATTCAAGCCATATTTTGCACTTTTACCATTTCTATACTTTGGAAGTTCAGTGATTAAAATTAATTTCTATAACCATCTTCTTCTAGATGATCAGTGGTTTGTGTTGAATAAAAATGAAGTATTTAGAAGACACAGTATTAGTCATCCACAAGAAAATCCTTGGAGACTTTTATCTGTCATAATCGTCATGTATATTAATAAGATGTTAACTGACATGTATTTGTGTGGATTTATGTAAGGATTGAGATTTCAGTCTCAAAAACAAGAATATATGTTGGCAAAGAATTAAACTGCTCTTTTATACATATTATGCAGCCTGAAGATGACCACATGCTGGTTGAAAGATGTAGCTGTTTCAAGTGAATACATGTTTACTAGAACCATGATTGAAGTTCTGTAGGTGATAATACAAACTAATTTCAATCACTGAACTTCAAACACAGTAGGATGCACAACATCAAATAACTATGGAAGCTTGATTGTGGTTAACTGTGAGGCTTTGTTTGTATCAGTTACCTGCCATTAGTTAATTTATGAGAGCTTTTTCACAACATAATTTTTGGAATTTTTATGTTCAAATTATGATGTTATTTAAAGATACCTGTCTGGTTGGATGTGTTGCCATGCCTGGTAGAAAGGTGCTGACTTTTGGAGGAACCTGCTGCCTCCATCTTCAGGGTAGAAGAGGGCAGTTGCAGGATCCTTTGAAATGTTAGTGTCTTTAACCATATTGCTTGACATCAAGTCCAAGGAGTCATTCAATGAATAAGTCACCAGCCTCTAACTACAGAGTTGGGGTTTCGATTCCAGGCCAGTCCACATGGTGTTAGTGGAAGACTTGGCACTGAAATAGGTTTCTCTCTTAGTACTTTGATTTTCCTTTGTAACTATTATGCCGTTAGTGCTCCATACTCATTCACTTATCTGTTACCAGTACTTCATAATCTTAGCAATTGACAGCATCATTAAATAACACAAAAAACTGTGCTCTTCCTTCTTGTTGAGCTGCAGCAGTAGTTAAAATGTAGGAAGACTGTAGAATGAAGTTTACTCATGTGGCACTCTGTATTTTTATTAAATCATGGAAGTTAAAGAAAATGACCTGTTTGAGGGAGAAACCTCTAATTGTTTGTAATTTATCTTCTACATATTTTGGCCCACTGTGGGCTATTACCAACCAGCTTCAAATAATGATAATGAGAAGTGTGAAAGATACAATACTGCATATATCAACAAACTACCTCTTTATTTACAGATGTAAAAATATGAAATGTTAAATGTTGGCTATTTTAACGTTTTATATTTTTATCTTTGTATTTACATAAATGTTTTTTTTTGACGTGTGCTGTATTATATCTCTGTACACTTCTCTTTGTAATTATTGAAGTTTCTTGTTAGTTGCCCAAGAGGGACTGAAACATGTACAAGATGAATTGTAGACAGTTGGCATTTTTCCCCCAAAACAGTGTATTTTGTTGGGCTTAATTTTTATGGTTTACTTATATACGTTAACCAAACATACTTGAAATGTTTATCAGCCCAGATACGGTCTTTGTATGTTTCGTAAACTGTGTGTTCCCTGGATGCATGAGACACTTATCATTTATGTTTTCTCGGAGTTCTTCCATTCTTCTTGTATGTGTTAGTTGGACTGATATACTTTATCATTTAAATATTCCCACAAGAAAAAGTCACACAGTATTGTACAGAGAACAAGGTGGCCATAGACCATGGCTAATGACTTTGTCACCAAGGTTTGTGTGTGTGTGTGTGTGTGTGTGATTTTGGATATGCATGGTTCTGTAGTCTTGTTGGAAATATTCACTGACTGTTTCTTCAACTGTCACTTGCCTGAAAAGCAGTGTTAGTATCTTTTCATTCATTCATTCATTCTACTGTACATATCTGTCAGAATTAGATATTTTAGTATAAAAAGTGGGACCCCAACCTCTTTACACTCAGGATGCACCAGACACTAATTCTTTACATCATGGAGTGGAAATGTGTGTATAAAGTGTGAATTCTTTATAGTCATGTGTCTAATTTAGTGTGTTCATATATCCAGGGACATAAAACTAATCTGGGTCAGAGAGAATGTCAATTTCAGTTGCAGTTTTCTGTTGTGTTTTGAATGAAGATAAAGTTACAGAAATTATGTAATGTTAGTAGATGCTGTGGCTGAACAGGGTATGTGGCTTACATTTTGTAAGTCTTTATGTAGCAGTTCTTATGCCTGTCTGTGATATTTCCCTATCTTGTGGGGGGCACTTAGCATGCTTACAAGGCAAGTGTTTGATATAATCCAAATTCTATCCTGTTGCTACTGGAGTTCCATATCTATTAACATACCACTTGTTCTGACTGTACTCACAGCATTCTGAATAGTGTTTCTGTAGGAAGTAGGTCTCCTGGAAACATTCTTCTGAATTTCTTCACTCTTTGTAGCAGATGTACATTTCACATAAGATTCAAATAAAACAACTGATGCTCTGTCATAAAATTCCATCCATACACAAAGGAATCTGGTACAACATTGAGTAAAATGTGAATATTGCAAGTGCAATGTTATATCATTTTATCCATGTTACTAATTCATGTTATTGGCATTCATTGTACAATGGTGCTGCAGTCTTAATCTTGCTACAGTTGATTAAGTGGGAAAGGTTGCAACTGATAAAGTGTTTGTGCATAGCAGAAAGGCTATGCATTGGCACAACTAGCAAGTGACCTTACTGGATTTCACAGTATTTACATGTGCTGTACTTTATATTTATAGACCTACAACTTAATTTTTCATGATTTTTTAGAAAGAGCTGGAATTACTCTTCAGCCAGTTTGGTGAACCAGCTTCATTCCAGTTTTTCCGAAGCTTTAGGCGTGTGAGGGTAAATTATAACTGTCCAGCTGCTGCTGCTAAGGCTAGAATACACATGCATCAGACACAGTTTGGAGAGACCCTAATCAACTGTTACTTTGCACAAGTAAGACAGTAAATCCATATTCAAACATTGTGTTATTAGTCATTTAGTTTCTAATGCACAAAGTCTTCCCCAAAAGGTGGTCCATGCTTGTAATGTGCAGACTTTTTTATGTCTGTTCCAAGCATTTCAAGGCTGTGACACATAGTTTCATTAGCTAATCTAGGACAGAGATTTGACATTTTTAAAGTTTTCCACTCTGGAATTGAGTAATTCAAGAATTTTAAGCTCTCAAGCTTTGCACTGTCTAGTTTGTATTACAATTTGTATATTTGTACTTGTCTGTGGCCCTAATCCAAAAATAGGTATGACATCTTCAATGGTCAGTCTACCAGTAACATTTATTAGATGCTGTGTTGTTAACTCCTTGAGACCTAGTCTGTGTGACATACTTCATGAGCTTAGAACAATACTTAAGCACTCAATATATAGGTATAATTATGTGGTAGACATCGAGCTAGACCTGTGGCATACCTATTGACCTGTTCGTGTACCCATGAGTCAGGCATGTAGGTAGAACACAAGTGGTTCAGATCTAATTTCTTATGTACTGCAGGAAGATTCAACAAGCATTATCACAGTGGTTATAATAGTAAATACTAATAAGGAATACTTTAAGAAATGTTAAAAATGATTAATAAAACATTAGGAAAGAATATTTCCAGAAAACAGACCTGGTTATGGGTGAGAGGATTAAGAATACAATGTAATTTGGAGAAGAAGGAGTGGCTATGCAAACTATTTCAGTGCAGGATACTGTGATGTGCTTTTTGAACACAACTATGAACCTTTATATTCTGTAATCCTAGGAAATTTCTTGACCCATTAATTGATTATGGTCTTCATTAATGGTAACTTTAGGTGAAAGTCAACATTATAAAATTCCAACAAGAGCATCACCCAGCTTCAGGTAATTCACCAACCACAACCTTTATCCCATACTTTTACTCACTTTGATGGTAGTGTAGATGATTATGTTTCTTTGATATTTGGGGTATGTATAGCCTACAACTGGAGAAAGGATAGGATGGAACATTCCAGTATAGATGCTGACTGGAAACTGTAAATTATGATTGATTTCCTTCATTGTTTCAGAGAGGTCCTAGGTGGTAGTGCAGGTGTACTCTCTTTACAAATCTGCCATTTCATATTTAGTACTATATAAACTCTGCTTCTGAAACAGTGTCATAATTAAAAATAGAACTGCTTTGAAATATTTCGGATTACAGTCATTTCAAAGAAAAAAATAAATAAAAAATAAATAAATGTTTCCTTAAGGATAGGAAATTGGGCTAAAAGAAATTCAACAAGTCTGGGCTGTTGGTTTATGTTCTTTGCATGAAGAAAACTGCAGAATGCCCTGCTGTGTCCATTTCTTCATACTGTAGCTTTAGCAGTGTTATACACATTCAGCTGACATTTTCTGATGAAGAGTTCTCGTTGAAATAGAAACCTAAAATGATAGTGATTTTAAGTTGGTTCTGAAAGGATATAGATGTTAACATCCATGAACATTTAATTGAATTATAGGTTCTGTTTTTTTCTCTTATCTGTTCCTTTTCTTTTATTGACCATGAAGGTCCACTGCTCATCTAAGTAATCAGTCACAGTTTGTAAATTCCTGATATGAGATCTTATATGTTGGAAGACAGAATGTTACTGAAGTCCATGGCCATTTTCTTGTCAATCGTGTTGTGTTTTTACTTTTTGTATGTGACAAATAAAGAGAGGAATCAGGGCCATGAATTACAATACACTCTGCAGTGTAGTGTCTGA
>Ga0209629_10003799_pt1 | contig 10980 bp, 10 predicted proteins | sample TergutCu122P5_FD_187286 | JGI IMG/M metagenome (GOLD analysis project Ga0209629, IMG submission 187286) | Cubitermes ugandensis P5 segment gut microbial communities from Kakamega Forest, Kenya - Cu122 P5 (SPAdes) (version 2) | ecosystem: Host-associated > Arthropoda: Insects > Digestive system... | reverse complement strand
GGGCAGTCCGCAAACTACAGGAAGAAAGGGAATTAGAAAAATGTAGCAAAGGGAAAAGAAAATTTTTAACTATACAGGGACAGATACAACAGATACAAATCAAAGATTGGAGAACTTAAAACGCGCAGTAACAACAGCTCCAAAAAAGTCATTAGGGATCTTGAAGCACCAACCTAGAGAACCGTGGATAAGCGAAAAAACCATAACCCTCATAGAACAAAGAAGGAAACATAAACATGATAAAACCAAAACGGAATATAAACGACTTAGAAATCTTATAAATAGAAAAGCTGAGAAAGATAAAGAAGAATGGCTTGAACAAAATTTTGAAGAGATTGAAAGCCAGCTTAATCGATGAAATACTGAATAATCATACAAACTTATTGGAAGGCTTTTTGGAAAACCCCACACAAAGAGTACTATTATTAAATCAAAAGAAGGGAAAACTCTTATAGAAAATGAAGAAATAACAGATAGATGGCAACAAAATTTTGGAGAGTTATACAATGATACAGAAGAGCTTGAAGAATTGGACAGGGAAATGGAGATTACTCGCGAAAAATTGGGTCCACCAATAACAAAGTCAGAATTTGAAAAAAAAAACACTAAATGAATTGAAATAAAAAATCGTATGGAGTAGATAACATAGCAGCAGAGTTATTGCAAGCACTTGAAGAAGAGACGAAACATGCTTTATATCGTCTTATTAATAATGTATATACAACAGGAAAAATTTTTGATGATTTCAAGTAAAGTGTAGTGGTAATGTTACCAAAGAAAAGTAAATCGACAAAATTTGAAGAATAAGGACTATTAAGCATCCTGACATATATATATATAAAATTTTAACAAAAATCATTTTGGGGCGAATAGAGAAGATTGATGAAACCTAGCAGAAGACCAATTCGGCTTTCGAAAGAATAGAGGCCCACGAGAAGCCATTTTGTGTTTGCGAAATATTGTACAGAAAAGTTTTGAATTAAAAAAAAGGTATATATTACTTTTGAAGATCCAAAGAAAGCTTTGGCAAAGTAAGTTCTAATGTAATGATGAATATTCTAAAGATGAATAAAATAGAGTACAGAGATAGAAGAATTATGGGAGAGTTGCACAAACATCAAACGTTATCTGTAAAAATAAACGAACGTAAAAGGGAAGCCGCAATTAGAAAAGGAGTGAGACAAGGCTGCCATTGTTATTTAATACATACACAGAACAAGCCATAAATGAATGCAAAGAATATTGCACTGGAATTAAGGCGAACGGCATGAGAATACAAATGCTAAGGTTTGCAGATGATATAGCGATTATAGCTCAAGACGAAGTAAATTTAAAAATAGCATTAGAAAGATTAGATTATATTTTAAAAAGTAATTACGAAATAAAAATTAACAAATGAAAGCAGAATCTATGGTTTGCTCCAAAGATACAGAAAATATTAATATTAAAATTGATGAGGAAACCCTAAAGCAAATACTAAAATTCAAGTACCTAAGGAGTATATTTACAGAAGATGGAGAAAATAAGGAGACATAATACAACAAGTTAATGAAGCTACAATTATATTGAATAATAAAAAGCAAACTACTCTGTTGGAATAATCTTGGTTTGGAAATAAAAAAAATAAATTTATAAAACATTGTATTTGGAGTGTTGCTATTTATGGATCAGAAACATGGACCCTAGGAAAAAATGAAGAGAGGGTTGTAAATGCATTTGAAAAATGGCACTGAAGAAGAATGTTAAAAATGAAATGCAAAGATAGAATAAAAAAATGATGAAGTTGTTCAAAGGGCGAAAGAAGAAAGATTACTTTTAGAAATCTTAAACAATAGACGCCACTCATGGATAGTGCATATAATTAGGCATAACGAGTTTGTAGTAGACACCTTTGAAGAAGCAATATCCGGAAAATGGAAAAAAGCATTTAAAGAAAGTCGCCAGAAACACAGGAGCTGACAGTTATACAGCAAAGAACAGAATGGCTTGCAACAATTCCAAATGGAAAGATGCCCCCCAATCAAAAGATTGAAGGAGGAGGAGGAGGAGGAGGAGGAGAAGGAGGAGGAGGAGAATAAGAAGAAGGAGACAGCAAACTGGACTCAACCGTACCGAATTTGAATGTCATTTATAAATCAGTTACCGACTCTACTTATTTCCAACTTGAACTTCACATTACCTTTTTCGTCTTTAAGGCGACTCATCACCTCATAGAGCAACTTCCCACATTTGCCTGAATTATACACGTCATCCAAATTTTCGTCAGAACTTCTGGTCAAGTGCATTACTGTAACTCCTTCTGTATTATCTTTATTAACGAACTCCACTATGTATTTATATTTAGCTGCATTTTCAGGAGGACCAACATATAGAAGAACAGCATAAAATACATTCCTTTCTGCTAGAAATAAGGAAAAGAAAACCTCATTGTAGGCGAATATGAAACAAAACAACTTAATGCCACTACCGTAAGAAGGTAAGTTATAGAGAAATTTGAAATCACCCTCAACGTATTCGCAACATACTTCAAGGTGGTTCTCCTCCAAATGTCCCTTTATATCGTCGTAACTTCCAGTCCAACTGCATTTCCCAATTGCCAATTTAGCAACAGGACATACCTGTGGAATGTACCGACATTTCGCTTGGTGCCCAACAATATTATCATGACTGAAGGTGTCCGTACATCCGTAAGACCGGTACTTGCAGGGGTATATCACCTGTCTAGCTAGATCCTCTAGGGCCAGGTTTCTGGTGTCTACGAAATGATCTTTGCAGGTTGGACATTGGGAAACTTTCTTCCTGCAGATACTACAGATTTTATGGCCATTTGCACACAATGGGATAGGCGGCTTCATGTACTCCAAACACACCGGACACTCCAGGTGACTCAACAGGCTTTTTTCTAGATCAGTCGATTCAGGCTGCATGCTGGAGGCAACTGGAATAATGCGAGAGAACTATCAGTGACGTACTTTCCTGAAAATATAATGAATTGTAAGTCGTCTGGTCTACAGAGCGGTCAGTCTTCATATTGTTGTGGTGTAGAGTGTGACACCGTGTCATGCAGTAGACGGACACTGGCATTTCGGAGGAATATACAGCCCCCATCTTCAGGGCCTACAAATTACTTAAGTTTCACTGGCTATAAGCGTACCCACATAACTGACCGCAACATACACCACTCACTTCCACCCTGAACATAGAAGCTGCATACTCCGTTGACATGTTTGTATACACTCTCAACTGTACCAGGTGTCAAGAACAGGGTAGGCCATAATTTCGGTAAAATAGTCTCTTATTAATAATATACTATTATAGAATTCAAATGCCTTGCTGCCACTTCCAACAACTTTGCACATATTAGTACGGCAGTACTGAAAGATTTGTTCTCTACATACGAGTTACTTCCCATACTGATGTAAACAAGCAAAATCTTAATTCAAGGGCTTTAAATGCACAACCGACGTGTATTTGGCGGTACCAAAGCTTCATAAATAAGACATAAACAGCAGCTGTACTGACAGATGATTGGGGGGAATTACTGGATTTAAGTGTCATGGTCAATTCTCTCACGTGTTGCTTAACTTTAATTTTCCTGACAAATATTTCGATTGCTCTTTAATCAATTTCATGCATGCTACATGCCCCGACCTACTTATGCAACTTACGAAGTCCACATTATGCAATCCCACCTCACACCCCCCTCCAAAGGAAGGAAAGACTTGTGCCATATGACCCCACTTTCTTCCACACAAATTATAACGAAACACCTGTAAACAACGCAACAAACAAACTCAGGCAATGTAAACAAATCACCATCTTACCACTCACAAGCGGAACACGGTGGCGCAGTTGTTTGAGGCAATGCGCTACAACACGGAAGGTCGCGCTTTCGATTCCCGACGGTGTCTTCGAATTTTTCATTGACATAATCCTACAAGCCGTACTATTTCTGGGGTTGACTCAGCCTCTAACAGAAATGAGTACCAGGAATACTTCCTGTGGGTAAAAGCGGCCGGTGCGTTGGGCTGACACCCTTACCACTATAATGCGTCGATTATCTTGAAATCCTCAGAACCTGTCCAGGACTGTGATGGGATTGTCTTGCCCTTACCACTCACCAAATCACCACCTTACCACTCACCAAATCACCACCTAACCACTCACCAAATCACTACCTTACCACTCACCAAATCACCACCTAATCACCCACCAAATCCGTTCCACAATAATCATCCCCCTAAACAAAATCACTCACCCTATAGCTACTAACCCACTTACTTCCACCATGACAGTACCGCTGTTATTATATGCACGTTACTGTATGCATGTTGTTACACTTATGTTAGTGTACGTTTGTTACTGTGTACATTATTACCTGCTGAAACGTTAAAGAGCTGTGCTTTTCCTAGTGCAGTGTATTTATGTGTTTTGCATGATACAGAAGGCAGCAGCTGTTTATCTGTACAGCTTTAACTACATGTGCTTTGTGATGAAAATACAGTGTGTTTTCGGTGGTGTACCAACCGATTTATGGAGTTTTAACAAAACATATGGAGACCAAAATGCATTACCATGCCACCCAACGATATATTTGTTATACTTTACACTGGCACATATTGGGTAACTTTGGATTAATTATACTCGAAAAATTCCATCAATCTATGACACAACAAGAGCATTAAGACTCGTGCCTTCTGAATACAGCACACGCTCTATCCTCCCTATCTCCCATTTCAGCTCGGTATTCCCTCTACCACACAGCCTTCACACCGGTACTGCACTACAAACACACTAACGTGAAATGTCGTACAAAATTACAATTCAATTGTCTTGCAACAATTCACAGTTCCATTAAGCAAAATGCTTCCTGCAATTAACAAGTCAAATTCAGTCTTTGCCCATATGTACTGTATTATATAGAGAGAACATATCATACACAGCTGAAGGTCCCAGTGGCCGCGCGGTCTAATGTGTGGGTCTTCGGCCGCTCGCATGCTGCGATTGTGGGTTCAGATCCCACCGGGGGCATGGATGTTTGTCTGTTGTGTGTTGTCAGGTAGAGGTCTCTGCGACGGATTGATCACTCATCCAGAGGAGTCCTACCGACTGTGGCGCGTCGTTGTGTATGATGTAGAAACCTCGAAAACGAGGAGGCTAAAGCTCGTTAAGGGTCTGTGAAAAATACAACACAATGGGTTGTAACGCCAGGAAAACAACAACAACATCGTACACAGTTGTGTTTTGGGGTAATTTAGACTAGGAATTTAGCATCGGATTTACAGTGAAGTGGTCTGTGCAAATGTGTAGATCTGTGACAGTCACAATGCAGGCTGTTCTGAATACTGTGATGAAGTTCTGCGGTACACAGACATTGCGTAGGGCTGGAACATACGGACGGCGGCAGGAAACTGAATTGAGACACTGTTTACTGACACCGTACTTCTTCGAAATTAATACGAAATATTGATATCGAAAAAGCTAATTATCGAAATCCACTTTTGTTTGTTACGACGCACACCATGTGTAGCTCAGTGAGTGTAGTGAGCATTATTACGGCAATGGTACTTACAAGTTTTCTCTGTTTCAGCTGCTACTTGGTCTGCTTTCTTTACAGGTTGGAGGTCGGCTGATTACAGCTGACACGTATTCACACGCAATTGAAGGAGAGTATGGAACTGATAACTACGACATACGTCTCTCGTTCCGCCTTTGAACCAATCCCCACCACACACTAACATACGGCATATTACAGCACCTGCTGATAACAGATCCGCAAAACAGTCTGTCAAACATTATCGGTGACCTGCACATTCATATATAACCGCAGCTCTGGTGACCAGTTACGCTTCTTCAGAATCACTAAATTGTGTTTTCATATGCATATATTCATCCATATATATCATTCCTAACATGATTATTTACCTTCATCATATCAATTGGTCTACATATAATAGAGAAACTGCAAAAAAAAAAGGCTTTTCCTTCAGCAAATAACGCCCAACATTTTGCAACAGAGAGTTCCTAGAAAAGAGAATTTTAGGTAAAAATCCAAACATACATAAGAAGAATGGTTTATACTTACCTGATCTTTCACTTAGGAACACCATTTCAAAACCAAACCATCGTGCACACGGCCAGTTTAATAAGTAATATAATAATAATAATAATAATAATACCGCTACAGAAACTCCTTCACTCACTAAATGTATGAATGAGAAATCAAGGAATTTTGGAGAATATTTTAAAGTTGCTCCGTAAATAACACTACACACACTACACTTTAATTATGGTTTTACCTAAACCGAAACATGTAGCCACACTTTTAAAACAAAGCAATCACTTTCATTACAATTTTGTTGTGTCAGACTATTTATCACTGTTTACATTCCCACACCTCACAATTTATCGTGCATTCCACCTCACCACCTGCTGTCATGGTATGCTGAGACGTTTCGAAAAAGTCTCCCGACGTTTCGAATGGTCGCGATCACATCACCTTTAATCAGTAAAAGAAAGGTGCACATTACAAAGGCTGAAATCCTTACGACAAATGCTGCGAAACTATGGCAGGCGCGCTCCAAATGACACGCAGAAAATTTAGTGGAGACCATCCCGTTGTGTGACAAAACAGAAGTATATATATATATATATATAATTTATTTACGTCTATAAACAACAATATTCCACAATAGTGAGTAACCACAACTTTTATTTAGTGCGTGGCGACATGTTTCGGCTGCTCATGCAGCCATCTTCAGGCCAACTTAAAGTAGACCAAAGAACCTTAATGTGCCCACAATATGGGATCCCACATTGTTTACATACGAAGTACATGTGAAATAAAAACATCTAATAAAAAACATAAATATGTGGTTAAAAACAGATGTATGCCTAAGCTGAATTAGACCACGCTTAAGTGACTAATGTAAAAGCAAATTACAAACATGTGGATGTTGTATATATCAAATATGTCCGATGTTATATGTCTATATAAAATTAAATGCCTAAGGACATGTCTATAAATCAATAGTGCGGAAAATTAGAACCTCTCCTTTATGAGTCACATGGTGTCGCGGAAACGAAATTTTTTTCTTCCCAAAATATCCAGGGTTATGTTTCCCTACGGTCAAATGTTTCCATGGCACGCGGCATTCACTGCTCTATCAGTTATTTTGATTCCTTTTCCCCGCCCAGCGTCTCTATATTGTGAAGTGTACACACACACACACACACACACACACACACACACACACACACACACATATATATATATATATATAAGATTTATAGCAAAGATATTATGTACATCATGTTCAAGCACAAGTTACAAAAATGTTCCCTTAACCAAACTGAATAACTAATTGCACCATGACACATGTGAAACAGAAGTGAATATTAATACAAATGTAAATAATTGGAGTGAAAAATCTATAGAAAAAGCATTACGCCTTCCGGTTAGCTAATTATAGCAGTATATGCTTCCGTCATTATATTTCCTGTACATGTGTGTCAGGTCGGCTACCGTATGATTCCCGATTTGTTGGACTAGGGTGTTGGGGTGTGGGGCTGTGAAAATAAATATTGGCTGTAAGTCGGTGGATGATAACTAGGATGGGCTCAAAGTTCAGAGTGTAGTGCAGGTGGGAAATAGGGGTGGGTCTGGGCTGATTACCTATAACTCGGAGACATTTTGACTGGATAACATGGAGTGTGAGGTAGTTGGAGGAGCACGAGGAGCTGCAGAAAGGGGCGGCAAAAGTAAGAATGGAACGAATAATTAATTTATATATGGTTACATTGTTGGACTGTGTGAGCGTTGAATATCGGGCGAGGAGGGGGGAATGTTACAAAATATGCGTGTGGCTTTATTGGCGATGGTGTGCAGGTGGTGGGTGAAGAGAGGTTTTGAGCCTAGCACAAGGCCTAGATAACGGAAGTAGTAACAGCTATTACTAAACATACGTACACCTGGTAGGACTCCCCTGAACGAGTGATCAGCTAGTCGCAGATGCCGATACCTAGGTCACACACAACAAACACATTGGACCAACATCCAAGCTCTTATCGGGGTTCCAAACCGTAGTCTCAGCAACCATGCAGCTCGACCAACAGGATGGGCGATTGTTAATTTACTATACACTAATCTCACTATTCCTGAACACAGCTCGTTTGATGTAATAAATAGTTTTAAATTATCTACATAAATCTTTCGTTTACATGTATAAAAGGAATGCAAAATTCTATTTGTGTTATTGTGAAATATCTTGAGATTTTTCGGTAAACACTGTTGGACACTCCAAATGACGGTAGGCCGTTCCAGTATTTCGAATACTTGCCCTCTGTCATATTTTAGGGGTTTGAGTAATCAAAAATGTTGGCACAAAAACAACAGGGGTGTTTATTACATCACGTAAACTATCGAGAGAACAGAGGGATCTGTTTTATGGAAGGAATAAAATGGAAGGCAAACTTTGTAAATAGGTACAAGTATTTAAGCAGATACTTTAATGTACAAACAAATAAGATGTATTATACAACTGTTCTAATACCTATGATTTACAGTATTCATGTTGAACCCATTTAATTACACGAAATCAAATAATAGACCAAAAATATTAAATGAAAATTAAGAAAAACAAATTCCATATGAACAGTGCATTACACGTTGCAACCACAATGAAAATCTTGGAAGAGATATAAAAAGAGAGGAAACAAATAAATTGTTATATCACATATCAAGCTAAGCATATGAAAAGAACATTTACACTCACAGAAAGTATATATTTTTCTTATACAATACAACCTTTATTCGTCGTCAAAATCCAACATTGGCAGAAAGTACAAAATTTCACGTTTACACATAATTTCTTGGCATTTTCAAACACGACAATAGACTCCAAGCTAATTCTTAAATATCAGAAACTGTGTGCATTATTAACACGCGGCATACTGAGACAATAACAAAAGAAGCTGGAAAAAAAATTCTGTGTAAATTTTTACAACCTACGGTGGATGGTGAAGGCTCCGTTTGTACTGCAAAACATTTATGAAATTGAGAGCTGAACGCCCGATAATTATCGTTATATACCGCAAACTGGAGTCAACCTTACCGAGTTTAAATCAGTTACCAATTCTAATTATTTCCAACTTGAACTTCAAATTACCCTCTTCGTCTTTAGGGCGATTCACCACGTTATAATGCAACTTTCCACAGTCGCCTGATCTATACAAGTCATCCAAATGTTCATCAGAACGTCTGGTCAAGTGCATTACTGTAACACCTTCCGTATTATCTTTATTAACGAACTTAACCTTGTATTTATATTTAGCTGCACTTTCAGGAGGACCAATATACAGAAGATCAGCATAAAATATTTTATCTTTCGATTGAAATAAGGAAAAGAAAGTCTCATTTTAGGCGAATATGAAACAAAAACACTTCATGTAAGAAGTCAATTTATAGATAAATTTGAAATCACCCTCAACGTATTCACAACATTCTTCAAGGTGGTTCTCCTCCAAATGTCCCTTGATATCGTAACTTCCAGTCCAACTGCAATTTCCAATTGCCAGTTTAGCAACAGGACATTTCTGTGGAATGTACCGACATTTCGTTTGGTGCCCAACAATATTATCATGATTGAAGGTTTCCGTACATCCGTAAGGCCGGTACTTGCAGGGGTACATCACCTGTCTAGCTAGATCTTCCAGAGCCAGGTTTCTGGTGTTTATGAATTGCTCTCTGCAGACTGGACAGCGGCTAACTTCCTGCTTGCAGTTTCTACAGATCTTATGACCATTTGCACACAACGGGATAAGTGGCCTCATGAACTCCAAACACACCGGACACTCCAAGTGTCTCAACAGGCTTTGTTCTATATCAGTCGATTCAGACTGCATGCTGGAGGCAACTGGAATAACGCAAGAAAATTGTCAGTGACGTAATTTTTACGTACATTTTTAACAATCACGCAGTGACGTCATCATCTGTACGCATTAACATATTTGTACAAAAATACCCACAGGTTCAAACGTTTGAATGACGCCAAGTTATTCAAATGTCCTCTACTCCATTACGCGCTACCTTGCGAGGCAAACAGCTTGTTCAGTTGATACAAATGCCATACATATATGTGTGCAAATATTTCGGCCATTACATACGATTGTAACTGTGTGACACAACGTTAGTCTTTGTTACGACAAAGTGTGTTATTTAATCCCGTTCGCCGTCTCAAGCATGTTTTCTCGCTGATAACTGAACACCGGGTACTTGCAACCCGCTTTAGGATATGTCCTGCGTGCAAGAGAGCAGCAGCACGTCCGTTTCCCGCCCACTCAGTTGAGAGGACAAACACAGATACGTAAATGCCGCTGTTCTGCGTCGGAACGTGTAGCGAGTGAGCGTTCAAAATGGACGCTCTGGCTGGTAGCCGAGACCAAGCTTCATCGTCCGCTGCTTCCTCGTCGCTCGTGTGGGCGGCAGCGATACGGAGTCATGCTGAGATCATCGGGAATGCAGACAGCAATAAACGCGACGTCGTGATTGGCGGACGAGAATTTTACGAGCAATGTTGAACTGGCAAAGAGGTGACGAGTAGTAGTTATTACACGTCTTGATTTCATGTCTTCGATGACAGAGGTTCTGATTTCCAAGGGTTTTAAGAGACCGGTACTGTGGGAGCACCCAATTAAAGACTACCACAACAGGGGCTTTGTTGACAAGGAATGGAGGAACCTTTCTCAGACACTGCATTTGTATTTGTTTTATACACAAATTTATGTACAGATGGGCAGAACCGAATTCATGTGATTAAATAGTGTAATGATGACTTTGAATTATTGTACGTCCCAAGTAGCTTCCACTAGTCACGGTACAGAATCAGCTGGACTGTGGAAAAAATCCACCAAATAGGTCTCGCGTTTGTTTGGCAGAAGCGGTAATAGAGTTACGCATTCCGTATTTTTTGAACTGAGTAC
>Ga0209629_10003797_pt1 | contig 10982 bp, 12 predicted proteins | sample TergutCu122P5_FD_187286 | JGI IMG/M metagenome (GOLD analysis project Ga0209629, IMG submission 187286) | Cubitermes ugandensis P5 segment gut microbial communities from Kakamega Forest, Kenya - Cu122 P5 (SPAdes) (version 2) | ecosystem: Host-associated > Arthropoda: Insects > Digestive system... | reverse complement strand
AGGATCTTAGGCAGGCAGAAATACAAACAGCAGAACCACTAGTGCCTGAGCCAAGTGCCTTTGAGGTTAAGTTGGATATTGAAAAGCTAAAAAGCCACAAATCACCAGGTATTGACCAAATCCCAGCAGAACTGATTAAAGCAGGGGGTAGGACAATTCGCTATGTGATCAATAAACTTATTATTTCTATTTGGAATAAGGAGGAACTGCCCGAAGAATGGAAGGAGTCGATCATAGTACCTATCAATAAGAAGGGGGATAAAACAGATTGTAATATCTATAGGGGCATATCGCTTTTGCCAACTACATACAAAATGTTGCCCAACATCCTGCTCTCAAGGTTAACTATATATGCAGAGGAAGTTGTTGGGGATCATCAATGTGGATTCTGACACAACAGGTCAACTACTGATCACATATTTTGCATTCGTCAAATACTTGGGAAAAGATGGGAATACAATGAAGCAGTACGTCATCTCTTTAGACTTCAAGAAAGCTTACGATTCAGTTGGGAGGGAGGTCTTCTATAATATTCTCATTGAGTTTGGGATCCCCAAGAAACTGGTAAGGCTAATAAAAATGTCTGACTGAAACGTATAGCAGAGTCTGGGTAGGCAAGAATTTGTCTGACATGTTTCCTATTAGGAATGGTTTGAAACAGGGAGATGCTCTATTGCCATTGCTTTTCAACTTTGGTTTAGAGTGTGCCATTAGGAGGGTTCAGGTGAACCAGGATGGCTTGAAATTAAATGGTACACACCAGCTTCTGGTTTATGTCAATGATGTTAATATACTGGGAGGAAGCATACATACAGTAAAGAAAAATGCAGAAGCTTTAGTAGTTGCTACAAAGGAGACTGGACTAGAAGTAAATGCTGATAAAACTAAGTACATGATTATGTCTCGAGATAAGAACGCATGATGAAGTCACAGTATGAAGACTGATAATAGTTCCATTGAAATGGTGGAAGAGTTCAAATATTTGGGAAAAACATTAACATATCAAAATTCTATTCAGGGAGAAATTAAGAGCAGATTGAAGTTAGGGAATGCTTGCTATTATTCGGTGCAGAATCTTTTGTCTTTCACTTTGCTATCCAAAAATTTATAGATCAAGATATATAGAACTATAATATTGCCCATTGTTCCGCATGGGTGTGAAACTTGGTCGCTGACAATGAGGCAGGAACGTAGGCTGAGGGTGTTTGAGAATAGGGTGTTGAGGAGAGTATTTGGGCCTAAGAGGGACGAGGTAACAGGGGAATGGAGAAAATTACATAATGAGGAGCTTAGTGATCTGTACTCCTTACCGAATATTGTGCGGGTGGTAAATATATTGTTATAGAATAAAGGAAGCGTGCATTAAGATGGTAACTTGAAACAAGGGTAGTATTAAGTCTGAGTGACAGGAATGAGGTCTGCATTTCTAAAGACCAACTTCAGCTGAATACAGCCAATCACTTTTCCTCATTATGGGTCAAACCTATCAATTGAAAATGTATTGGTGGTATGCTAAGTGAAAAGAAACAGTGGTAAAATCTAGCAAGTGCTAATATAAAAAGGGTAAAACGCGTAAAACATGAAAACCTGGAGGAAGCATTTGTGATATGGATGGGACAGTTAAATGTTAAAAATGGTACAGCAAAAAATGAGTTTACTGAGGAAGAAGCAAAGATGATTTGCACGTACTGTATTCTCTGTATTAAATGTTTGTCTAACATGCTCTTATTGTATAAAGAAGATGCTTTTATAACTTTAATAATATTGTGGGTTTAAAAAGTTATGGTATTTCAATTTACTGCCACCCTTGATATAAAGCAATGTACTGCGATAAACAATCAGTGGTGTTATATCATGGGTTGACTGCAATTTTAATGCATGAGAAGTCATAAGCTACGCAAAAATGGAAGGATCTGCAAAGAAAGATAAAGGTTATCCCATAACATGCCAAGCAGACACTGAGGGGAGGTACAGTACAAGTGTAGATCTACCTATACACACCCTTGACACTAGAATGGGATGGGTGGTCAATGCCACACCCTGACCACTTTACCACCAGAGAAGAGACTGAGTACCCAATGTACAGGAGGCAGAGTAGGCCTTGGGGCTGTTCAGGATGGGTCTGAAAAATCTCGATGCCACCGTGATTCAAACCCCAGACCAAAGGAAATTAAGCACAACTTGCAGCCATACAAAAGACAGTACCCATACTTCAGGATTCATCTTAATTTATGAAATGAAACTTGTAATTTTTCTGCAAGAAAATATAGTATCTTCATAGGTGCAAGGATACACACTCCTCAATTTTTTTTATTATGAGTGGTTATTCTTTATAATCTATAAAATGTCCTCAACTTAAAATGGGGTTATTTAGGCAAGGTGACAACTTTATGGCATTTTAAAAGATTATAAGATTAAATTAGAAGACCTTAGCAAGCCCAATTATTTGTTCACTGCAGAGTAATATTTAGCCCTACCTTTATTCGAAGTCGCTGTTCTGTTTCATATCTGATGTCCATCCTAATCACTGCTACATCATCAGGATATGGTGATTTGAATGTTCTCTGAAGGAATGAAACTGAACCAGACTGTGTTTCAGTTATGTTGATGAATTTATAGCCACCATATGCAGCAGGATAAAAGCAATATGGTACATTCAGTGGAGACAGCTGTGACCTGTTGTTTCCAATAGCCTTTTTATACAACAGTTTCTTCTTTTTGGGGACCCAACAACATCCTCTTGCCTTGCAATTTGACTCACTTGCACCATCTTCTGGGTAACAATCAAACTTGAATGCATCTGATATTTGTGCACATTGTTCAGTTGAAGCACTCATTGGTGGATGAATGATTTGATCAGGAAACCCACTGTTACTGTGTCCACCCCCTTCAGCAACTTGTTTCATTACATTATGAAAAACTAGTATATTTTCCTTTCCTTGTGTGACTTCTTTTCTTGGGTTAGAGTGGCTATGATCTGTCACAACACGTCTAAATTCATCAGGTGGACACTGAGAATTCAGATGGTGAAAGAAATGTGTCAGATTTATAACAGAGATAAGCATGAATAGCAAGATTACCAGCAACAATATTATAAATGTTGTTATACTGGGACGAGGGCATTTTGATGCATCAGGAGTAAGATTCGTTGTTGAAGAATAATGTACACTCAACCTGTTAAATTCAGGTCCCGATGTTTCTTTTATCACAGTGCTGTTATCTTCATTTATTTTATGTTCATTAAAACTTGATTCAATTGGTTGGTTGTCATCTGACTTGACTCTTCCAAGATTCGTGATTCTTCTAAGAATACTTTTTATTGACCCTTGCATCCTCACTGTGTTGATTTCCACTTGCTGACAATGGACTTTTATCTTGAATACTGAGTAACCATTATAGCAACAACGACTAACCTGCCTGTGCGTTTAATGTAAACACAAGACTCAAGGTGCACGGCCCTACCTCCTGCACAATCGAATCAAAATTATCGAATAATTCGATTCTGGCAAAATATCGAATAAATATTAAAAGAGAAGAGAAGATAGGCCTACGTGCCTAGCACCACGAATCACCTACATAAGAACACTGGTGATTCTTCCAGTATTTTCAGTTCCTTTGTTTTGAGCCGTTTACCTCATTTGTTATTCATCAAAGTAACTGCAGTGGTTACACGTCTCGGTATTAGCAAACATCATAATTATTTTGATTAATAACAGCTGACGTACCCGGATGAAAGAAATTAAAGAAAATGAAACTGTAATAAAAAAACAACGGCACGTAATAGATAAGATTACATTCCTGCCACTGTACTTGCTTCCATCACTAACAAATCTTTCTTGCCCAAATCCAATCGCCGTACAAAGATGACTCCGCGATGATGGATTACCTACAGATGAACAACCAATCGCGGTGGGCGCTGCATGGTTGGTGTAGATCACAGTTTATATGGAGATAGTCTGTGGTTGGTGGTACTGAAATATGGATGCCGGTACAAACAGCGCTACGAGTGGAAAGCCTGGTAAGTACACATGGATGACAAGGCAGGGGTGGTGATGTGGTTGTTACAGTTGTGGAGATGTCTGAAAGAAGTTCTGGTGTTTTTAAGCAATGGTACGACGTGAAGGGAAGACAAGAGACAAGTGTGAATTTGTTGTAGATATTTATCCATTCGTGCAGGGACTAAAGTGCTATTCGAGGTAAATAGAGATGGATGCCAACGGCAATGGTAAGCGCGCTATGCCAAAGTTAGTAGACATATTTAGTCGCCAAAGGCAAGATTCTGACAGTGGGGTAGAATGCCCTGATTTAGATTTTATATATGATGATGCCGATTCTCTAGTCAATGAGGTGGCGGAGCTCTACAGTTATACAGAACAACCGGAGTTCCAGTTAAATGTCAAAGCATTTGAAGATCAAATGAAGGAATGGAAACTCAGCCCGTTTTGGTTAAAGTTTTCGGACAGTAAACAAAGGTCAGTTGTAATGAAGCTCATGGACCAGCTAGAAGTGTCGAATAAAGCCATCAGAATGAAAGCTGCCCGTTGTGTGTTGTACTTGGCCCAGGGTTGTTGGGCAGAATTGCAGTCAGACGCGGAGCAACAGATGTGGACTCGTAAAAATGTCATGTTGTTGTATGAAAGTGGAGTCTTCAGTGCCTTCATAGAACTTTTAAACATTGAGATAGAGAATAGTTCTGCAGCATCAACAGCCTTAAGAAAACTTGCAGTAAGCTTGGCTGATTCAACAGATCTAAGAATAATACTCAGTGTTCTATATATCATGATGGAAGTAATTCGTACTGTGAGAGAAGATGATACAGATGAAATAAAGAACTATCGTGAGGCCTTTAAAAGTGATTTAGCAAACGTGGTTGGAGATGAACTGTTAGTAGTGAAACTGTTAGGAATGGTAACACGTTTCTGCAGTGGGTCAGCACCACATTTCCCTATGAAGAAGGTTCTTCTTTTGCTTTGGAAGACCATACTGACATCCTTGGGTGGGATGGATACTTTGCGGCAACTAAAGCATACATATCGGGAGCAAGCAGGGTTGAGCATGACCCAAGATACAATGGAAGTAGCCCGGACAATGAGAGCCTCATCACCTCCAGCCAGTGCAGCAGATTTGCTTGAAGCTCAAAACCAGAAGAGGAACAACAGACCATTCAGGCGAAGCCTTATTAAACAGAGTTCCTTAGATGAAACAATGGGAATGGACTATGAACCAACAGACCAGACTGATGAAGAGGTTAGAGAATTTGAGGAGCGGCAGGCAATGGAAGAAGCAGGAGAGATACCACAACCTCCTAGCCCTCGTCCAAGTACTCCAGCCCCTAGTAAAGGAAAAGGTCTACCTTGGACTCCAAAGGCACGTCAGAAAGATCTCGACCAGTTCCTTGAAAGTACAAGAGTAAAATTTGTTGGCTTCCCACTACAGGGAGACAGAGTTTCTTTGGCTGGACTGCCACAGCCCATTCATGAGGGAGTGGAAGTGTTGAAACACAATATGTACACATCTTTGGCTGAAGTACAGATTCAAAAAGAGGAAGATATAGCAAGAAATCCCATCTCAACACCAGAGGTGAATGTACCTCAGACACCAACAGAAGCGCTCTACCAGGCAATGTTGCCCAATTTGCCACAATATATGATTGCATTACTAAAGATTCTGCTTGCAGCTGCTCCAACATCAAAGGCAAAAACTGATTCTATCAATATTATGGCAGATGTTCTTCCAGAAGAAATGCCAATGACAGTTTTACAGTCCATGAAGTTAGGAATTGATGTAAACAGGCATAAGGAAATTATTGTGAAGGCAGTCTCAGCAATTCTTTTGCTTTTATTGAAACACTTCAAATTGAATCATATTTACCAGTTTGAATTTATGTCTCAGCATTTAGTATTTGCAAATTGTATCCCATTAGTTCTCAAGTTTTTTAATCAGAATATTATGGCATATGTTGGAGCAAAGAATACCATCCCAATTCTTGATTTCCCATCATGCATTATTGGGGACCAGCCAGAGCTGACAGCAGAAAGTCTGGAAATAGGTGACAATCAACAGTATTCATGGAGAAACATTTTCTCGTGTATAAATCTTCTGCGGATCTTGAATAAGCTCACAAAATGGAAACACTCGCGCATAATGATGTTGGTGGTGTTCAAATCAGCACCAATTCTCAAACGTACTCTAAAAGTGCGCCATGCCATGATGCAGCTGTATGTATTGAAACTGCTGAAGATGCAGACCAAGTATCTTGGCCGGCAGTGGAGAAAGTCTAATATGAAAACAATGAGTGCCATATATCAGAAAGTTAGACATCGCCTAAATGATGACTGGGCATACGGTAATGACCTGGATGCAAGGCCATGGGATTTCCAGGTGAGTTTTTGTCAAATGGAAGCTGTAGAGTGACAGAAAATGGTCCTCACAGTACTGCTGGTGGTATTTATCGTGATACCTTGTGTATATACTATTTATTTTTGTCTCCATTTCTGTGGGAAGCAAGAGTCATTGATTAATGCATTTTATTTCATAAGTTTTAGAATTTATGCAAGTAGCATTAAAATTGGTTCTGATTTAAAGTGCATTATTTCATGAAAGTTTTTTAATCCACCAACAGGTGTGTGTGTGTGTGTATTATTATTTTGTATGTCTCTTGACACCAAAGTAACTAACACTCTTCTATCAGAATACTATAAAAAGTTGTTCTTTACATCCAGTATAACGATAACTTCATGATGTTTTTGTTAGTGCTATGGAGCAAGGTTATGTGTGACATGCATTGTGGAGATACCCAGTTGAAATTCAGAATGATGCATGAGCTTTCCTGACAGGTTGTGTATGATTTTACACTGCTTTGTGTTAGTCTCTTGAAGGTCAAAATGCTTTTTATGTCCAGTTAGTAACTACTTTCATCGTTTGAAGCTTTTATAGATTAGGTCCTTTGACCTGATCAGTTCAAAATTATGCTTTGAAAGAGTGAATTCCTTTAGACATTTGGGAATTAGCATAGTCTCTGCCTCCCTTGTTTAATAATGAAAAATACCTATGTAGAAATAATATTTAAGTTATTTGAAGGTGTCTTTTGCTTTATCACAGGCAGAGGAGTGTGCATTGAGAGCCTGTGTGGACCGTTTCAATAACCGTCGTTACGGTGGCAGCAGTAAGGACCCTGACTTTGAGCCATCAGACCATTGTATTACTAGTGTCTTGGGACAGCCCTTTGAGCTAACTGATTACTTCAAACAGCATTATGAAGTGTGGCTTCAACATGAAGTCTTTCAGACATCGTTTGGTGATTTCTATTGACGATTCTCACTTGCAGAACGAAGCTCTGGGTCTTATTGAAATGCCTACTGATATAAATTTGTAATTTGGTAACCTCTAGATTGTCATTACTGTTACCCAAATACAATAAAAAATCTTAATCCCCCCCACAAAAAATGTACCTGTGCAACTAGTAACCATTTTTAACATCAGAATCATTCATATAGTAAGTATCTGGTATTTTTGTTCTGCATTGTCTGTAAGAGGTGCCCGCAGTTTGAATTTACTAAGTTGTGCTGTACCACTTGAGTTTTTATTGGTAATTTATGTTTGTAGGAATTTATTGATAAGGTAAATGTGACCCAAAATTGAAACATGTGGTGATTGGTACATAAATAGTGTACGTAGACATGCAAATGACTCGCCTGATTATTTTTTTACTTTTACTTATGGTTTTCATAAAATGGAAAAATGATAGAAAACTTTAATGTCTGAACTTTGTAAAAAGTTAATATTTAACGTGACTGATGTTCAGACATTTGTTTGTTAATTTTGGACTTGGAATTATAAGTATGTGTTATAATCTGTGGTCAGGTGGTGTTATAGGTTTACAGCGGTTAAACATCGGACTTTAGCGTATTTATTTTTCACGTGTATAAATCATTAAGGGAAGACAAAAAGTTTTCATACTGAAGGTTGTATAATTAAAATATAGCATGTTACTCATATGAAAAATATGAGCTAGCTTTATTCCAAATAGTAAATTTTATGTTTTATACAAGTGTACATTTTAATGTGCAGTTTATATGAAAGATGTGCCCAAACATGAAATAGCATTAACTGCACATGGTGTTTGTAGGTCACATAGAATTTACCTTCTTTATAGTCATAATGAAAGGTGTGTGGTTGTTTCACGTTTAACTTGGCATCTGTAACTGCTTTGCAGATGCTGTGTTTAATTCATGCATTTCCATCATTGACATCTCATCCTTACTGTAATGTCAATTTAATTGTGTGTCTCTAGTGATGTCTCTAGTGATACAGCACCTTCTTAGTAATTACCGTATCCAGATCTTCACTTACGTACGTTTATCAGCCCAATCAGACCAGTTTAATGAACTTAAACATCTTGTATCATTAGGTTTTAACAGCAATGAAAATTTAGATTATGGTGTTTCAGGTTATGATGCAGTTTTGCCACATGATTTGTAATCAGTGTTTTCAGAGGAACATGCTGCCTCAGTGTTCAGGATAGACATTAAAAGTTTTCCTTTCTTAAGCTTGTATGTCATAAATGTATAAAGTTTGTCTCTTCTGAAGAATGTGTCATTGTAGGCAAAGAAAGATTTGGAGGCATCGTTGTGCATGGGATAGGTATAAACTGAGGGAGTTTTATAAAATTGAATGATAACAGGTGCTAATGAGACATTACCAGTTCTTGAAATGGGTTGGTGTGAAATATCGGCCCTGTGTTTCAAGTAATATTTTGTGCAGCAAACTGATGTAGGGCCAGTTAGTTTAAAAGTTATACCAAACATTCTTACTTTTAATTTGTATACGTGAAACAGATATACTTTATATGATCTTGCTAAGTGGAAGGTGGCCTGGGCATGTGACAAATCTCTTGTGGTGCCATTGAAATGTTTATTAGCAAACAATAACATGGTGAAGTGATTCTGTCAATGCTGTAAAGTGATGTATGGGGGTGAAGATATGGCTGCACTCATTCTTAACCCTGGCACTAGACTGAGGTGAGTGTTAACTTCACACTATGAGTGTTTTACTCCTGGCGAAAGAGCCCTCAGTACCCATTCAGTAGGAGGCTGGGTATGCTACAGAGATGGTCTGGATGATTTGGAGGAGAGAAAAATCTCCTACCCCTGCCAGGATTCAAACCCTGGATCATCCAGTCCATAGCATAATCAGTATACCGAGTATGCTATCTGGGCTGTTTTTTAATTAAAAAAACTAAAATATGTGTGATGGGAATCTAATCTCAGAGTAACCTAAACCTAAGAAGAGAAGGTTAGATTTAACCATATTCTCATACTGTGTAGTAGGAATTGTTGATTTCAGTTGGCAACGCCGAAGCATAGTAGTTAATGTGATGCTTCCCAGTACATGGTTATAACGAAGCTGCCAAAATAGCAAAATGAAATTAAGATTAGTCAAAAATTAAGGCTAGTTGTTGGTAAGTTTGATGTGTCAGTGATGAACATAAATAGAAGCAGAGCGTCAGTAGGCAGGCAAGTGGTGTGGTGTGTCAGTCATTGATTCCTGTGTTCAGACATACAGTAATTAATTTTGTATAAGATTTAATTTAGATGTTCGTTGGTACATTTATAGCCATGATCTGTGTAGCTGGCACAGTTTGACAGCACCAGAATTGTGTATGATCATGGCTGTATTTGTTGGATTCTGTGCTAATTTATAAATTATATTATATTCCAGTATTTGTATTTATACCTGATGAAAGTAAAAATGATGTATCTGCAACATCTTGTTCTCCAAACAGGTTTATTTATTTTACTTCTCATTGAAATAGTTTTTTTTTTTTTTTTTTTTTTTTTACAGTTTTGCTTTTGAGAGAACCATTATTACAGTATCACTTTACTGTTCTAAGAAAGTGAATTGTAAATTGTCTCTGAAATCGGAATGACTCGTTGTGTTGATTAAAGCGAATTATAATGAATTCCTGTTTTAATTATGCTGCACAATGTACCTAACTCATCCTATTGAAGTGTTTCTTACATTTGATTTTAATTCTTACCATTTCATTGTCCATAATCAAAGTTAGGTTGTTTGATGGAACTTAAAGTAATTCTTTTTGGTCATGCCACATCCCTTTCGTTAAATTCTCTTAATGCATATCAGACTTGCCCTAGATAATGGTTTAAGGTTCATTTTTAGGCATGTTTGCAAAATTGCAAAAATCAACTATTGACTTTGTCATGTCTGTCTGTCTTTGAGCGTGGAACAGCTTGGCTCCCACTGGACGGATTTTCATGAAAGCTGTTATTTTAGTATTTTTCAAAAATATGCTGAGAAATTTCAAGTTTCGTTAAAATCTGACAAGAATAACCGGTACTTTACATAAAGACCTATGTACATTTATGGTAATATGTTGCTGAATTCTTAGAATGAGAAATGTTTCAGACAAAAGTTGTAGAGAAAATAGTAACACATTTTATGTTCAATAACTTTTTTCCAAAACTTGTGCTGTTCATAAGATAATGTGAAAAAATGAGCTAGACAGACCACAGATGAAAATATAATATGGCGCATGCACATTGCTTGCTGGATACTTAGGGCTTCGAACACACTCGGAATAGGTAATACTTATTGCTTTTCTACTGCAACAATGGTTGAATGAATGCACCTAATTGATATGTTACACATATATTGCCTGTCTTGTTGAACATGTCACATGGTGCAGGTATGAATGTGTGTAATGCTTCCCTTATGGTGACCCATAATATGCACACTGGAGTCACTTGATAGTGCCTGGGTTCAATATGGTGGACACTGAAGTAAATGTGTTACATTATGTAATGGCATCTTTTTGAGTTTTCCCCACATCACCATATTGAAAAGCTGGTTACTTCATCCCTTTAAACTGTGGATTTGGTGATGGATGTGAGACCTTGGAGTCACAGGAACAGTAAAGGGAAGACAAATGTTCCTCCACTTATCTGCCTGGCATCAACCTCTCA
>Ga0209629_10003795_pt1 | contig 10984 bp, 6 predicted proteins | sample TergutCu122P5_FD_187286 | JGI IMG/M metagenome (GOLD analysis project Ga0209629, IMG submission 187286) | Cubitermes ugandensis P5 segment gut microbial communities from Kakamega Forest, Kenya - Cu122 P5 (SPAdes) (version 2) | ecosystem: Host-associated > Arthropoda: Insects > Digestive system >... | reverse complement strand
ATGTTAGCTAGTGGTTTCTCGTTGCCGGGCATGCGCAGTGGATGAATATGACGTCACGGACGGCTTACAGTACGTGGACACCACAGAAGCCCACACTTTTCGATGGCCATTATCTCCGTAACCGTTTAACTTTGGATATAGGTGTTTTGTGTTATATCGGTATAGTTTAACATAAGGAACGCCCTCCCGAAGTTTGGTCCATTCTTCCTGTGACACCCTGTATGTGGTGGATGAATGGAATGTCATGATGCCTGGACACATTCACAAGTAAACAATACAGTACTTGCAAGAACACAGGTTCTTACAGCATTGCTGCTGAAGATTCCTTTCTTCCGGGCTCTCATGAAGTGTTGAGTGTGTAGTTCCCAATGTTTCCAACTGTCTTCAACTTTATTATCACGCAGTCCTACAGGAGTCCACTTTTCTGGGATTGCTTTATCTTGGAGATGAATGAACTACGATCCTTTGAAATGTCAGTATTGACCAGGAGACATGGTGTGAAATCCCAAAAGACTTGAATCTGGAACTGCTGTTTTGCTCATACATGTATTAAAAGTCTTTTCCCAAATATCAGATAAGATTCAGTATTACAGTCAGCTCCTCTAAAAGATCAGATATAATTATACTTCAGTATCATCATTCATCTATACATTTTCAAACTGACTGTAGATCCTACCATTAGATGTCCATGCATATTTATTGATGTTACAAGGGTGATGATAAGTCCTTAGCCCGACTAGGAAGGAAACAAGCTATAGCGACAGAAGATTTTGAGTTTCATATATCCTATTTATAATCATAATTGGAGGAATATTAGTACTATTTATGTAAATAACAAGACTAGCATCAAACAAAATATTCGCACCATCAAATAAAATACATTGGGAAGTAGGTCGGGCAGCAACCCTGTACAATGTGGGAATGTTGTACTCTTTAATATCAGATTTCCTGAAGTGGTGACATTTACTCTACTATACTCATTATAAATTCTAAATTCATGTACACTCTGATTCCAAATTCTGGCTTAAAAATATGTTAATTCTCCACCACCTCTGCACTAAAATTTCCTAATAAAATTTTCATGTGGCATGTAGGGAATTGTCCAAGTATGCAGGAGAAACAAATCCTGGGTACCAGATTGCTGTGGCACCTAATATTTGTGAGTCCTCAGTATGGAACTTGCTTCATGTCACTTAGAATTTTGAGGGGGCTCCTAGATTTTGGGAAACTTTGTGCTCTTGCTCCTCACAAAACCTATCTCTTGTACCATCACTCTCATCTGCAGTTCAGAACAATAGTACATCAACCACCTTTCAATATTATAAAGAATATTATCACTAACAAACTCTACCATCTAAACTCTGACACAATTCCTTTAAGTATGCAGGATCTAGGATCTTAAATAATGATTACCACCCCATTTTTCATGCTTCAAATGTATCTGTTGGTCCAATGAAATCCTTGTCCTACATGACATCCTAACCTCCAATTAAATCAAAATTATGTGCTGCAAATTCTGTCGTTATTGATTTGAATAAACATATTCCTCATATACGAAGTTACAAATCTCATCCTTTGTAGGTCCAGCCAAAGTATGTGTCCAAGTACATGGCCCTTTGTAGCACAAATTCCACTTAAGCAATCACACACAAACAGCACATCATATCACTCTTACATATGGTATTTAAAATTAATCATTATACACACATTACATACAGCACCATATCACTCACATGTAAAACATGCAGCAAACACCCATTTTCTGTTCTTCACAAGTTTTGAATGGGACACAACATAATGAAGGTACACAGGGAAAAATAAGTTGGAAAACACATGTAAGGAAGACATGTCCCAACAGCGAACTATTACACACTTGCACCAAACAGCCAACTACCTTCAATACAGCTTGTTCATAAAATTGCACTATGTACTTTACAACATTCCAAAACTTCACAGCATCACTGTTGGTTTTACTCTCTTGGCTCCTTTCTGATTAGTTGGACACACTTTCAGTTGTTGTGGCATTGGGTATGAGCTTTTGATATTCCACCGTGCCATCCAGTTTCGAAGAGTCTTTCGAGGGATTCCATGCACCTTAGCAGAACTGTAGATACTCTCTCCCATTTTCACATCCATAAGAGCTTGCCAGAGGCTTGAGACTGAATAAGAACGTGGCGTTCGAATCCTGAACTGATCCGAGAGAAGATCTGTATGCACCGGTGCCAAGAGACCCATATCTGAAACATTATTCATTTGTCAACAATGCACAAGTCAAATAGTCTAGTGAGGAGGCTAACTACTGCTGGTTAGTGGAAAAATAACACGGGCACTTTGTTACATCCAGCCCACTCACCTGAATGCTCCCACCTACATTACCAACATGCAGTTTGCCAGAGATAAAAACTATGGCTATAATGTAGTCTGTTCACTGGAACTCTTCATTTCCTGGCTTGCCGAGCTGCATGCGTACACCAAATATGAAAGGAGTGCAATGAAGCAGCATAAATCATACAGCAACCAACATGGCCCTTTGAAGGTCTGAATATCAATAAAATTATACCTGTACCACACACTTCAGCCAACAAATGAACTCTTCCTTTCATTTTGTAACCATCAGTCTTGGGAAATAAAATAGTTTACATACTGGTCTGAAAAAGTTTTCAAATAGACCTTCCCAGCCTCTTATCTAAGCAGAATTTCACACCACCACTGAACCAAAAATATCAAAATTACAAATGCAACATATATGACTACACCAGTCAAGATAATTGGTTCTACAATGTAGTACCTCAGTGAGATAGTACAGAAGATGTCAAAGTCAGGACCATAAGCTTCATAGCTGTTTCCATATATAAATGGTATGCCGCCAATTTTCCTGTCGCAATGCATGGATGGTGCCTGAACATTACACTCCTTATGACACATCCCACTGCACAAACAAAATGTTTTGGCACAGTGGAAGAATGGTCAGAGAACATGATGTTCTCTACAACACGTCCCCACTGGCAATACCAACCATTCTAGTTCACAGCAGACAGTCACTTAACATGATGTTCTCAATGATACATCCCACCAAACAAAAAATGTTCTATTACAATGCAAAAAAGGTCACTGAACATGGTGCTCTCTATAGCACCCCACTGCATATACACATTCTTCTAGCTGCACAATGCAGAGATGGCCACTAAACATGAGTTTCTCTATGACACATCACACTGCACATACAGACAGCTAGTGCAATGAATGGACACAGGTAAAGTTGCAAAACAAACACTTCTCCAACTTCAGGCACAGTGTTAGGAATAAAGATAAAAGACAAAGCCAAGACAACATGGAGGATACACACATTAAGACTATGTCCCTTGTCAATCACCACAAATTATGCAATCACAAGTTAACACCTCAGAAATACTTTTATAACTATTTCACTGCTATCCCTAATTGAGCATGATGCCTACAAAATGGTTTCTGCTATGCCAACACTCCATATATTTGTTTTTACTCTATTTTGTCTTGTTCTTCATACAAGCTTAGAAACTCCCACATTATGTAGTTCATGAACAACTCTTAACTAGTGTCAAATTAGAAGTAAAAAAGCATAAGCAAAGAACACATAAAATATTGTTGTTAAAATTCATTAAATAGACTCAAGGACTTTTCACTTCAAGAATGCCATGTAAGTAAGGCTGAGCAGCCACATATAGAACACAACGAAACGTACAACAACAGAACTTTCACATTAAATTCTAGTAATCACAAATATCACATAATAAACACAAAACATCATAATAAGTTCATTTTATTATCATATGTCTACAGCTCATCAGTTGCCTACATCAGTTTCTACTTCATTCTACATAATTAACATCCTTTCAAACACACTAAACACAATTCATGAGACATCATGAGTACAGTATCAAATTCTGCTGTATGTTTCCACCCAGGCTGCTGTCACTGACATAAGAATATAAAAAATAAAATTCAGATTCAGAGCTTAAATACAGCATTATGTCAGCTAAGTATAAACAGCATTATCTAAAATACCAACATCAAGGTCTGTTCTTGGACTCTGAGCCAATTCAAACCAGTTAACACCCAAACCTTTCCAAGAACCTACTTCAATACAGGATACCAAATAAGTTGACGTACAAGCTACAAACATTAAAAAACTTATGTGCTCACTGAAGTTGGCCATGAACTGAGGCCAAAACATGTCAGAGAAATAATTAAAACATTGTGCAACAAGTTGGTAGTATATATTATACATGTAACATAGTTGCACAGCAAATGTACAATACTAAATTTGCTGCTCTATCAATTCTGTGTTTTGTATAAGTTTGTGGAGTGAAATGTGAAAACATGAAACCAAGAACAGTCCGAACTTTGGAAATTAAACTGAAACATTACTGTCAATTCTGAAGGTGGAATATGAGCAGATGACATAAGACAAGAACATGAGTGTTACCTACAAACTGTACAAACTGTAACCGATACATAAACTTATACTGAGGTTGCAAAGTCACTTATTCCTCCAGCAAATATTTTGCTGGAAATGAATTATTACTCATCTGAATTTATGATCAGCAAGCTTGAGAGCTACTGTAAATTCCACATTGATAAAGCAGAATGTTACAAGCATTTCTGACAAACTCATGGAGGATGAAGAATATTTTGCAGCGGAATTTTCTGCAAATAAAGGCTGGCTCAATAAAGGTAAATAAAGAACTGAAATTCACCTGGTTGTGAAGCACAGCAAGTACTAATATTCAAGGTAGCATAAATATATGTCTGTGAGTTTGCATAAATTATCCTAAACAAATCTTAATCATCAGGATGAAACATGGAGATCTGGGAGATGCCCAACAAAACTTTCATCACAGCTGATGAGAACAGTTAGCCAGTCATAAACAATCTAAGGATATTCTTCTGGCAGACAATGCTAGCCAGGATTCTGAGATCATACAGACATTCATACACCACTCTGACAGACCAATAACTTTCAAAAGGTTCTGTGAACATGAAGCATTCCACGATCTGGAAATATAGCACAGGATCTTGGGTTACCACAGCTTATTCCAAGGGTGGTTCTTCCTCAATTCTATCCTACACTCAAAATTTATCTCAGTAACAACTTTGCAAAGAAGACAATGGAGATCAGGGACAATTCTCCAGATAATTTAAGCCAACCCAGATATGGCCTCTGTAAAGACCATCTTCCTCTTACATCAGTCATTACTGGTGTTCATTTTTCAGCAAAATGAGTTTAGTGATCAGTTTGACACACAGTACACGTTTCAATCAAATACAATAATATATATCATGAATATTTTTCAAAATGCAGATTCACCATATGTTTCAGTATTAATATACCAACCTTAGGTGAATATTTTTCACAAACTGAATATGATACATTAACACCAAAACATGCATGCAATGTGTAATGTGAAATATATCACAAATGGTGGTGCTGTATATGACTACTACATACAGCAATATATAGATAACACAAAAATGTGCCAAATGTATACATTAGTTATCACATTTACAACTACCCTGTAATGAGTTACCATCAAAATATATGGGTCTACTTCTCTGTATTCATGGTTCCCTCAACTGCTGGTCTTCCAAGACACCAATCAATGAAACACATCAAAGGTTCTTGCATCATCTCAACACCCCACATCTTAGCATGTCAAGTGACCACTTAATTATGCATTAACTCTTGAAGTAAACAAATCAATCTGCTCAGTGGCGAGCAAAATACGAATAGAATTAGTAAACAATTATGCATCTCACTGACATCTGGGACAGAGACAATCAGGCACCCTGGCAGAGTAATTGTGTGGACAGCAATGTAAAATAGGGCACATTTGCCTCATTACTCAATTGCCACTCACAATCCTTCTACCAAATTTCAGATGACACTGTGCCAGTCATTTGTGATGCAGAATTATAAAATAATCAAACAAGCAACTATCAATATGGAGTTCCAAGCAGAACTTAACAAGACTACTTTCTTAATGATTAGATATTTACTCCTACATACTTCTTAGCACAATTATTGTTGCTCTGGAAATCAGCATACATAGCTGGTATAGTGACTATGCTATAGTCTTGATGTCCAAGGGGTAATGGTTCACTGCTGGAAGTACAGAATATGTATGCATTAAATACGTCAGATGAAGCATCCAAGTTCTGCAATGATGCCATGTTGTCACTGTTGACTTACACACCCAAATTTCATAACTTTTCTTAACTCAATATTTTTGTAGAATGTAAAATAACAACATGGTCATGTAAAAATTTCATTTAGCTTGGAGTCTGATGGCAATACGTAATGAGCCACTATACAAGAAGATGTGAAATTTGGTACAGAGATAGTAAAATGATAAATTCTATTTGTGACAGCACATTATCAAAAATATCAAGCCTCTGTCCAGAGAAATTGGTTTGGATTTTGGTAAAATAATGTTACAAATAATAAATAAATACATACACACACACACACACACACAAATGCCAACAATCAACTATTCAACATACTCGTCTGATTGGATTGTGTAATCCTTATGAATTCCCAAAACTAAAAATCTCCTTGAACAAGTGTTATTTTAATTACTTGAAGACATTCAAAACTGAAAGCACTGTCTAAATAATTTCCACTAATGGTTCCAGGCATGGCAGAAGGACTGGAATGCATGTACAATATAAAAAGGTTATTAGACTACTGTGAAAGTGTCCACTCATTGAAGGTAGGGTATTGGATTTTTCCCTGGTCAGTGATCTTACATTATACAGCCACTGAATCCTCTGGATATTGCCTTCAACACTCTCAGCTACATGCTTCAAATGACATATTCCTTGGCAAAAATGGACAGAATCTGTACAGCTTCTGCAAAACTCAACTGAATTCTTCAATACATTTTAGGACTCTAACTGAAGTGGATAAGCTCAGAATTAACTGAAAAGCAAAATAATGAACACCAATTACATTGCTCATATTTTGCCTTAAAACTTTCTGCATAAATCTTACTGGTAGTGCCAACAGCAATGAGACAAGTCAACCGACTCGAAGATAGGCAGTACAATTCTTTCTCAATGGCATCTCCTTGGCCAAATGCAGCTGCATCACAAAGGGGCATTACTGACAGAAACACTTCTACTCCACACATAAAATCAACACTTCAATACTGCCTTTGCAGCAAAACTATTAAACATCCAACTCACACACTTAGCATACTGTAGTTCACAAATTTTATTATTTCTGCAATGCATGAGCAAAGCTCCTGCACTTTTTTTTTCTTTCTTATTTTTATACTCTCTTCACAGTTAAATAAAAAATCCTCCCATAAATTCTTAACAACCTTTTAAAACAAGAAAATGGTGGTTGTTCTGTTTTATGTAAGAAGAAAAACTAACTATTCAAATTGTCAAGCATTTTTGACAATGCAAATTGTCAAGGCTTCTGGAGCTAACAGTATATTATTAACTTTTAAAAATTTATGGTTCTGGAAAGATTAACCATGCTGTTTTAAAATGTCTCCAGCTAACAGATCCACTAGACCTTTCATTGCCTTAAAATTCTGACGCATAAATGGGAAATGAGGCACTTAACTCACAATATGCTACATCCACAGTATGTTAACCAAGTTTCTTGCACCGATCTTTCTTGAATTTCTTCCTCTATACTACTTGAAGCTGACTGTTGTAGCAAGATTTAGGCCAGTTACATTAATGTGTTTACTCTGTAGTGAAGATTGTTCAGTTTCTCTTTCTAATGAATTAAAGAAATTCATCAGACACATGGGTTTTGAGTTTTTCTGTCTCCCTGAAGACACAACACACAATAAAATCAAACCACCATCATCACAAGGGTATCTGACAGGACATGGAAGGGGGTTGCCACAACCAATTGATATTGATATTTTCCTCAGAAAACTAAGAAAAAAAATGCACTGCAGTTAGGGTAGCTGGTTCCATGACCAACATTCAAACTCATTATACATCCTACATATTATCATTACATCAACCGGCTCAGTAATCTTAAAGGCTTCTCAAATAATATCTACACCACTTGTGTGAAATTACTACAGTTCAGATGTCTGGTCTTCCAGACTGTTACTCATGGTAAAGTACAATGGAAAAAGATAATCACTCTTTCCAGGAACCAAACTACATCATAAGGTAACAAATCTTAAAGAGATTTCCTTCTTCCCATTCCTTCAACAATTCACCCCTGAAAAAAAAAAAAAAAAAGTATGGCTTCTGTACCAGAACTGGGAATTGAATATATACACCTTTATGAGTCAAGTAAAACACAGAGGCAGTCATTAAATTTTTCCCTGAATAACGTTGTTCTTTAATGTCTTTTAATCATACAAAACATGCTCCATACATTATTTTCCTCTCTGTTGCAATTTTCAGAAACACAACTCAAACACTAAACAATGACTTCTTGTGTCTGAAAGAAAACTAGTGAAAATATAGCTTCCAGCCTACAAACTGCTGTCTGTGATAATTCTGCAAATACAAACATAAAGAATACCTATCACTTCACTTACATTAGTTTTAGAAAATTATTAAACAATACTTTAAAATATAAAAATTGGTCTGAGATGATGGCCTACGTCAAGAACACACTCCCGATTATGGCTCACTATCACAAAACCTACCCTAGGTGCCAGGAACAACAAACCTTGGAGTTATACAAAGTTCTTACATTTGGAAACATATGTTTCACATCATTTTTGAGAAAATCTCTTTCCTGAAACACATACAACCAAGGTATCATAAAATTAATCCTATATGTGCAACGAATTTCCTGAGGAGCTGGTGTTCTGCATCAATAGCTACAATTTTCTTACCCTGTAGCTATACCCACTGGGCTCTGTAACAGACAGACATATGGACCATTACCTCAGTTATATGCCAGGTACAAAACCTGCAATGGGCAGGACCAAATACTGATAGCAACACATGCACCAGATATGCAGATGAAATAATAAAAATTCAATTGGTACAAATGTTTACTGAACACATACAGAGGAACTATTTCAGCCAAACAATACTTGAAGTCCACAGCTATAACAGCATGTGTTATAGGCAGAATGCATGCAAGAAAACTGGCACAAAGCAATGCTGTTTATCAGTCAAATAGCAGTATTTGAAGTCAAAACTTGTCATGCTGCATTAACCCCTCTTATAGCAATACTGTGAGGTTTGAATGAGTTCTGCATGGAAAGGGGTAATAATGGCACATAAATAGGGTTGTCCCAGATGATAAGACACTACTTCAGAAGGTGATGGATGACCACTGTCTCAAAAATGTCATAAGATGCGAAACTTACTACAAAATATTCAGCTTAAGAGCAGCTGCCATGTTTCTCTGGAACACCTTGTAATAAATTTAATATGTACCACACACATGCAAAAATGTACATATTATCTTTCAAAACGTGTGCAGCACTTGGACATAAGCAGTAAATTCAACAAAATGTGGTTGGATACATAGGGCAGCAGTACTGAAAAGTGGCTGCAATAATGCAGTGTGCAGTGGCAGTTCGGAGGAATTTTACAGCTGCTGTGACACTGGCAATGCCAGAATTCTCACATGCCACTTACTTTACACACAACTTTCAATATATAATAATTGCACTACCTCTTTTTCTAACATTTTATTCAATGATGCAATCCTTAAGAAAAGCTTTAATGGTCTCAATTTAGACTGCAGACTGCCAACAGGTTCCCCTTACCCAGATCCTTATGATAAGGCATAAAGGTTACATAACATGTTCAGAAGGGTTTTTATTAAATAAATACTAAAAAGGACATATTCCAATGGTAGAGTTCCAAATAATTACATTTTATTGCTTGAATGCTGGGCACTTCTAAAATCAAAAAACACGTCACAAAAACTTTGTACGTCAATTTACAAGGATGTAATTATCAGCGAAAAAAACACAAACATTTTGCACTGCTGCTGTATTTGTATGTTCTACATTCCATTAAAAATAAGATCACCTTACAAGCCTTGTAGACTAAGGCCCAACATCATTCCCACCTTCACTTCTTCATGATTTATATACTACTAATGTTGGTTATGGCTGAAAAGTGCCATAAAATGGCATGCTATATATACCAACTTACATTAAAATCTGTCAATTAGTGTAATCTGTAAGTGAACCATGGGGCAGGCAGAAAGTCTGAGCTAAAGAACGGGGTTTAAAACAAAAAACTCGGATTTCTGAATGGTCAAAAGAATTGCTATTGAAGGGGTTAATGCAATGTAACTCAATGGCAATGCTGAAGGCATGGTATGTTATCTTACCTCACTATGTTTTAGTTTAAGCTTAACTCTGTAATGCAGTGTTGTCATTGGTACACCATGGTGCCGCGCACAAGCCCTTATTGAGCTGAATTTCCCAGTTCGAAAATCTTCCACAGCCTGGTCAAGAGCTTTGGGCGAGTACTGTTTCTGAGGTGGCCGCATCAACAACTGGGTGTAGTTCAGTGCTGAATGCACATCAAGCTGCAGCCCACTCTTCACAGCTTCAGGGAGTGCACAACAAGGGAATGCAGAAACACAGAACAGTTAGGTTCACAATAAAGTCCATGCATACACCCAGTGATGAAGTAACATGTATGTATCACTGTGATCCACAACAAGATCTGGAAAGAACTCATTTTTTGTTGGTTACACAGTTGTCTCTATTCAAAGCTAGATGCACTCTGTAGACACGCTGATAAATGAGAACAGCTTACCAGCTGCAACTAAGTCTAGATGCAAGTGACACGATCTACTTAAACAAAGAGGTCTCCAAATTTAAGTATTGAAAATTTTAGTCAATAAACTTTATGCAAAATATGTGGAAATAAAATGCCAACTAGATGCAACAGAGGTTTTTATTGCAGATCTTATTGCTTGCTCAACATGTTTCGGGCATCACTATGCCCATCATCAGGAGCTCAAGAGTATTATACAGTG
>Ga0209629_10003794_pt1 | contig 10985 bp, 5 predicted proteins | sample TergutCu122P5_FD_187286 | JGI IMG/M metagenome (GOLD analysis project Ga0209629, IMG submission 187286) | Cubitermes ugandensis P5 segment gut microbial communities from Kakamega Forest, Kenya - Cu122 P5 (SPAdes) (version 2) | ecosystem: Host-associated > Arthropoda: Insects > Digestive system >... | reverse complement strand
TGACCATGGGGGGGGGATGCCTGGTGGCGGCGGCATGTCTCCGGGCGGCAGCATGTCCGGCGGAGGGGTTGCGAGTGTCATCAACCTGATTGAACAGTTGCCTGAAGACCAGCGTTTGAAAGTCGGAAGGTTCGACGCGGTGGTGCAATTCGTCTGGAAACAGCAAACTCCGGCGGAACGCGCGGATGCCCGTGAAAAATTGCTTGCCGAACAAGCGGCAAAAGCACCGGCAAACACATCGTCCCCTGACGCGGCATCGCCTCCTGATACGAATTCGTCCCCGGATGCGGCATCCGCAGAGGTAACGACACTTCCCGCCGTGACGGATACGACGACAACCACTCCGGACACTTCCGTTGCGGCAACAGTAATATCACCGGTAACAACTCCGGCGGATACTTCTGCTGCGGCGACGACACCCACAACGACACCGGCAACAGCAACCCCGGCATCAACTCCGTCGGACACAACCGTATCGACCACGACGGATACAACCGCACCGGCGGTTCCCGCAGGACCGTAGTACACACGCCTCATTTTGTGAATGGCCACCGGGGGCGTAACGGACCGCCATTGCGAACGACGCAAATTTTATTACCATACAAACAATATCGGAAGACATGTCAAGGTGAGCGAACATGGCAAAGGCAAAAGCAAATTTTTCCTTCGACGTCATTAAAAGAAACCTGTTCTGGATTCTTGTCCCGATCGCAATTCTTTGCGTCTGGGGATTGTTTTACGTCGCCTATTCGAAGGCACTCGCCAGCTACAAGACCCGGGTCGACGCTTTGGAAAAACTGCGGAAGGACGTTGGTTCCGTCAAGAGCGATTCCAAACATCCGAACGACGAAACGCTGAAAAAAATTGCGGAACAGGAAGCGGCTCTCCGCGGTCTGGTGCATTCCGCCTGGGCAATTATGGACGAAGATCAAAAGGCGAAATGCACTTGGTCCACGGAATTGAAAAAACCGTTTCTGGATGTTGTTTACCAGATGAAACGGCTGGACGCTTTCAAAAATATCAAAGACCTCGAATGGTATAACACGTATGTGGAACGCCAGCTCCCGGAATTTCTCACGATGGTCAAGCGTCGAAGCGTGGAAGTCCGTAAAATCGACCTGACGACCGGCAAGCCGACCGTCGATGCAAACGGTCAACCGGAATGGCGTCCGATCGACCCTTATGTGGTGGACCCTAAAAAGATCATTGATCAAACCCGCGGGAGTCTTGGTATGGGAATGATGGGGGGGATGGGAGGAAGCAGCATGGGGGGAAGCAGCATGGGGGGGATGTCTTCCGGCAGCAGTGGCATGAGCATGTCGAGCGGCGGAATGAGTATGTCCGGCGGCGGCATGAGTATGTCGGGGCGCGGCGGGATGAGCATGTCGGGTGGCGGTATGGGGATGTCCGGCAGCAGTGGCAGTGGCGGCGGTGCGATGGGGGGCTCCGATTTTGGAACGGGAATGGCTCTTGACCAAATTTACGACTCGGAATCCCAGCGGGTTGTGGGAATCGTCGATTGGCCGGCACCGGAAATTTTCAAGGTCATTACGTGGCAAAAAACGCCGTCGTCGGCACAGGTTTGGTATGCGCAAGAGGACATCTGGGTTTATGAAGCGTTGATCAATGTCATTCGTAACGTGAATGATCGTGTCAAGGCGACAGGAAACCACAATGCGGCAGTCAAACGTATTAATGGAATGTTGATCGGCCGTGACGCTGCAATGGCTGTCGGTTTTAATCCGATGGCGTTGAAACCTCTTGGCGTCTTGTCCGCTTCGGATGCTTCCGCGATGGGGCCGATGATGGGGCCGGGCATGTCGTCTTCCGGATCGGGATCAAGCAGCATGGGATCGCCGGGATCAAGCAGCATGGGACCGCCGATGATGGGGGGAATGATGGGGAGCAGCAGTTCAGGGGGGGGCATGGGAATCAACCCTGCCAATATGACCGAAGAACAGATCATTCAACTGATCCGCATGTATCGTTATGTCGATAAAGACCTGAAACCTTTGATGGATACCGACCCGCCGCCGTTTGCCGAGTTCAACATGATGGCCGTTTGTCTGGAACTCATCGTCGATCAGAGAAAAATACCGGACATTCTGGTTGAATGCGCCAACAGTTCCATGCCGATCAAAGTGATCATGGTCAATTACAGTCCCGGTTATATTAAACCCGGTGTTTTAGGTGTCGGCATGGGCGGCGGCATGGGCGGCAGTGGAATGATGGGGTCTTCCGGCGGCTCGAGCAGCGGTGGTCCGGGCGGTGGAATGATGGGGTCTCCCGGCGGCTCAAGCAGCGGTGGTCCGGGTGGCGGCAGTGGAATGGGAACAGGAATGGGAGCGGGGAGTGGTCAAAGCGAACTGATGGCTCAACTTGCCCAATACAGCGTCGGTGGAAAAATGGGACCATATGGCTCCGATGCCGTGATGATACAAATCGTCGGAACGATCAATATTTTCAATGACCCTGACCCGACGTTGCTTGCAACAGGTGCCGACGCAAAAGGGAGCGGTATCACCGGTGGTTTGACACCTGCGCCTCTTCCGCCGCCATCCGGGATATCGACGGATACCTCGGCGGATACACAGAACGAGACATCGACACCAAGTGGTAATGCGACAACGAACAATGCGACAACATCAAGTAATACGCCCGGAACGACTTCGGTGGAAACCGGAGTTCCGGTGAGTGTTCCTGCAACGCCGCCGGCTGTTTCGAATACGAATTAGGGCATTTCAAAAATTGATGGGCTTGCAAGAGTGTGAATTCCGTCATACGACAATGGAAAAAATCGCTTGATTCACAGGAAAAGTGAGTGCAATATGAAAAGCAATAAACCGGGAAATCAAAACGTCATCTTTTTGCATTTCGAGAAAGTGGTCTTTGCCGTATTGATTTTGGGTGCCGTTTTTTACAGTTACAGCGGCGCGAAAGTTCCCCGTATTCCCTGGACGCCTGAGGAACTGACGAAGGATTCGACGGCGGCGGAAAACACGATTGTGCAAAGTACCGTCGGTCCTGCGGAACTTGAACTCAAGGTCCAGCCTTATGACATACGTGCCTTGACCAGTAAGTTCGCAATTCGTCCCGAACCGTATCTGACGTTTAACAAGTGGGAACCGCCCGTCTTTCCGGAGCGGGGCAAACGCGGAGCGCCGAAAGTATTTGCCCTTGAAAAACCGCGAGCCGTGGCGGGAATCGGAGCGATTCAACAAAAACCGCCGGGAGCGAACTCCGTCTTTGGTCAGGGGGGAACTGCCGGAGGTGGAATGGGAATGCCCGGCGGCATGTCGGGCGGCATGTCGGGGCCAGGCGGAATGGGAATGTCCGGAAGTTCTTCCGCAGGCGGATATGGCGGCGGTTACGATCCGGCGAACGTCAAAGCGGAACGCTGGGTCGTGGTGACCGGCCTGATTCCCTACGAAACGCAATTGGAAAATTTTACCGAAACCTATTCCAACGCCATGATTTCGTCTCCGTATGATTTTCCGACGTATGTTTTCTTCGAGATTTATCGTTCCGAATTGGGGAAAACCGATGCGAGTGGTCAGCCGGTCTGGGAAAAAATTGATGTCACGCAACAAATGTATGAGCACCAGGGTAATTGGCCCACGAATGCTCTTGACCCGGTGGACCTTCAATTCAAACTTCCACAGGTTTCGCTGAGGGTGCCTCCGATGGCGGGCGACCTTCCCCCTTTGGTCAACCGCCCGTTCGGTCGGGAAGTGGCATATCCCCCTTATATTCCGATGATGGCCGATTCGCTGCGCAGTCAAATGTATGAAAATCAGATTCGCCAGCAAAAATTCCTGGAAAGTATCCGACCGATCACCGAAGAAGAGTTGCTCCATGGGGAACAGTCGCCGTTCAGGATGGGTGTCGGAATGTCCGGCAATAATCCCGGCTCCTCCGGCAGTATGGGAGGCAGTATGATGGGGGGCGGAGGCAGTATGGGTGGTCCCGGCGGCGGCATGGGCGGCAACGGCATCGGCGGCGGTATGCTCGCGGCGGCCGGCGGTTCGGGCATGGGCGGTGGTGGCATGATGGGAGGCAGCAGCGGCATGGGCGGTGGTGGCATGATGGGAGGCAGCGGCGGCATGATGGGAGGTATGAATCCCGGTGCGGCTTGGTATCAGGTTTCCGATCAAACGCTCCCGACTGTTTACCAGAAAGTCACGTATTGCCTGTTCCGATATTTCGATTTTGACGTGGAACCGGGCAAATCGTATCAATATAAAGTTCGTCTGGCACTTTGGAACCCGAATTACAGAATGAACGAAAAATATCTCGAATCGGAGGACTTGAAAAAAGAATCGATTTTGCTCACGGAGTTCAGCGAGACGACAAATCCCGTCGCCGTTCTTTCCTCCTCACGAATTCTTTTGAAACAGGTGAATCCTCCGGTTGCGCGACGGCCCTGGGAAGGCCAAACGGTCAATGTGACTTCCGTTGCATTCGATATGGACGATAAAGCGGAATACGTTGGAACCGGAGAAACAGGCGTTTTGGGACGAGTTCTGAATTTTCTCAAGAAGACCGGAGCCAAGGCCCAGACTTCCAGTACGATGGCAACAGGAATGGGGAGTATGGGAAGCGGCGGTGGCATGATGGGACCACCTGGTATGGGCGGCGGACAGACGCCGCGCGGCGGTGCGGGAAACGTCGCCCGCGTGGAATCGAAAACGATGGACCATGTTTCCGGCGATTGCGTGCTTGACGTTTACGGCGAAAATCCTTTGTACGGAACCAGCGCGGAACAGACGATTCCCGGCCAAGTGATCATGATGGCGTATGACGGTACGATCAAAATTCAAAATGTCGATGACGACAAACAGGAACTTTCCCGTTACGAAGCCAAACCAACGACTTCGGGATACGGCGGCCCCGGCGGAATGTAAATGCAGGGGGGCAGTTGTCAGGGGACAGGAATTCATTTTAGCAGTCGATCAAAGATCGACAACACACGGGACGTCTCAATGAAAACGGTTTGTGATGTTGCATGATAATGACGGCGATGAAAGGATCGCATCCCGCCAATTGGGGAAATTTGCCAATCGGACACTGGCGCGAGCCGTTGCGTTTCAACTCCTTTATCAGGATGACGTCAACCCGCAAACTTCGGACGATTGGACCGGCGAATTTTTGCGGGATTCGCTCCCCGACCACCCGGAAGTGATTCGTTTTGCCCGATCGCTGGTGGACGGCGTTCGTGAAAAAAGACCGGAACTGGATGAAAAAATCGCAGCGCAGTCCAAAAACTGGTCGATTCACCGGATGTCGGTCACCGATCGCAACGTGTTGAGGCTTGCGCTCTACGAATGTCTTTACCTGGAAACGCCGAAACCGGTTGTCATCAACGAAGCGATCGAACTTGCGAAAAAATTCGGTTCCGCCGATTCGTCCGCATTCGTCAACGGGATTCTCGACCGATTCGGGCGTTAGGAACCACAAATTAATCACCAATTCAAAATAAATGTCTTCGGTTCTTTTTAACGCGGAAGGCGCGGAAAGACGGAAAAAACGGAAGTCCGCGTATTCCGCGTTGAAAAAAATGAACTCCTGAAGGCATGATTTTGAACAGGTTATTCATTGACCGTTTCTTATCGCAACATTTTTTAACCCGTCGCTTACGCTCCGGGCTGCTATTGAAACAATCATCATGTCGAAACAGCCGGGACAGGTCATCGTTGACCGCATCAATAAAATCAGACGCCAGGTCTTGCGCGTCGAGTTGGCCACGACGCTGGTCACGCTTGCGGTCTGCCTGGTTGCTTATCTGTTTGTCGCGGCCGTTTTCGACCATTGGGTTTTTCGAAACGGATTGCCGGCCGGTTTGCGGTATGTTCTTCTCATCGCCGGGGCATGTGCCGCACTTGTTTACTTTGTGTTGCGGATGGTGCCGCTGTTCCGGTATCCGGTCAATCCGGCGTATGCCGCCGAGGTGCTTGAACAGTGGCATTCCGGCATGAAAAACCGGCTCGTCAACTGGGTGTTCCTGAAACGCGGGAATCGGAACGTCAATGCCCAAATCAACGCACAAGTCGAGCGGCAGGTGATTGATCGCATCGGACAGGAGACGTTGCGAAATCTCGACGAAATTCCCGACCAGCTCGTCGTCGATTGTTCCGCGGCGATTCGTTGGGCAATCACGTTTGTTGTCGTTTTTGCCCTGTTTTGCGCTTACACGATTTTTTCCCCGAAAAACGCTTTGCAATCGTCGGTGCGGGCGATGATGCCGTTTCTTGACGTCGACGTCCCGCAGGGAATCACGATCAGGGAAGTCAAGCCGGGGGACGCAACCGTGTATCAGGGGGACGTGATTCAGGTGTCGGCACGCATGGACCGTTCGACGAAATTACCGGTTCACATTGTTTATTCGACAAACGACGGTCGTTACGCCGGTCAGCGGGTTCCGATGCAGGACAGCGGCGACGGTTATCTGTTCGAAAGCCGTTTTCCGCCGGGAAAAAAAGGCTTCGAAGAGAGTCTCAGCTATCATATTGAAGTCGGCGGCTGTTGTTCGAAAGCCTGGTCGGTGACCGTCAAACCATCGATTGCGATCGACGTTCAATCGGTCGAATACTGTTTTCCCGGTTACACGAAACTTGCCCCGCAAAAAATCGAAGCCGGCGGCGATATCCGGGCCGTCGAAGGAACGGAGGCGGCAATCACGGCGAAATCGAACATCGGCATGAGTCGTGCGGCGATCATGTTCGACAATGATGCGAACCGCATGATGCCGCTTGAAATTTCAGGCGACGACAAGACGGTCGCCAGGGGGAAATTTTCGCTGGGGTTCGACCCGCACCATCCGGAAAAGCCGGTTTGCACGTCATACACGCTGCGATGTTGGGACGAAAACCGTCGCGACAACCCCATGCCGTCGCAATATCGGGTGGAAGTGATTCACGACGCCGCTCCGCGCATCGAATGGGCGAACAAAATCAATGAAAATGAGCCGGTTCAAATTCCGCTCAACCAGCCGTTCGACGTTGCCGTGACGGCGGAAGACCCCGATTTTGGTTTGCAACATATCCAACTGAAAGGAACGGTGACGCGGGTTAAACAGACGGCGGGCGTTCAAGCCGACAGTGTTTCACAGGAAACCAATGTCCCGCTGGAAACAAGAGACTTGCCGCTTGAGACGATCGAATTGCTCAGAAATCCGCCGCGTGCGGGAAAGACCACGCTGAAAATCACGCTTGTCCCGGCAAAGCTCCAATTATATCCGGGCGACCGTGTTTCGTATTTTGTCGAAGCCGTTGACACGAAAGAACCGGACGCCAACACGTCCGCAACGTCGCCGCGATTTTTTATCGTGACCGACTCCGACAGGAATCAACCGCAAAATCCGAACGTCAACGATCAACCCCGCGAAGAAAACGACAAGAATGGTCAACAGGAAAAACAGGAAAATTCCCGGCAAAGACAGGATTCCCAAAAAGGTCGCGACGTCGGGAATGACGACAAGAATGACGGCGTAAATAACGACAAAAACGACAGGAATGACGATTCCACGCAAAAGTCCGGTCAAAAGAACGAACCCCGCGACCCGCAAAAAGAAGAGCCGAGGCAAAAAGACAACAAGCAAAAAGACGAAGCGAACCGGAACGACCAAAAAGGGAAAGACGACCGGCAAAACAAGAGCGGCGGTCAACAACCGTTCGATCAAGAGGGGAAACAGGACAAAGGCGAACAGAACAAAGGGACGCAAAACGATGGGGATTCGTCGGCAAACGGAAAAAACGACTCCGAAGGAAAGGGGAAACAGGATTCGTCGGACAACGGTGAAAAATCAAACAATAGTGCCAAGCCCGAAAACGGTCCGAATGATGAAAGCGGTTTCCAAGAGCAAAACAATCAAGGTCAACCGGACGGCGATTCGCAACATCAGGGAACCGGCAACCAACAGACTTTTGCTTCCGGCCCCCAGTCTGAATCGGAACAAAATTCACAGCCGGGACAACATGGCAATGTTCAAAACAACAATCAAAACGACAACGATCGACAAAAATCTGCGGATCGGCAAAAGCAAAACGGAGAGAACGCAACCGGCAATGTGGATGAGAATGCGGATAAGAATACTGCCAAGAATGACAATGCCGACAATCGCGGTCATGGTCGCGACAGCTCGCCCCGACGGGAAAAACCGGTCGACGGCGTATCGAATCCCGGTGAAGTATTCCAGGAAGTGCTTGACCAGATGCAAAAATCGAGGCAAGCGACGGACTCCTCGGCAAATCCATCAAAATCGGATTCCGCGAAATCTGATTCATTGAACAATGCGCAGAATCAACGGAAAGTGTCGAATCAACCGCCGGATTCGCCGCCGGAGGACATGCCCGACCGGCACGACGATACGCAAACGACGGATCGAACCGACGCTTACAAGGCGAAGGAGGGGAATGATCCGAACGCGCAAAACGTCGATCCGTCGACGGACAAAAAAGTTTTTCAGGATAAAAACGATCAGGGGGTCGGCAGCGAAGAAGCGGAAGGGGAAGGTCGCAAACTCGACGGCAGCAAATTTGAAGGAACGCAATCAGGACATCATGCCAACGAAAAAGTCGCCGGCGAAGATGAAAAAGCGACCGGTCGCTCCAATGTATCGAATGCAAAAACCGGTTCCACAGCGCAACAGCAGCCGGATCATCCGTCGCAACGACCTGCCGAACGGCAACCTGAACAACAACCCGCTCAAAAAGGTGTTCCGGCTGAAAACGGCACTCAACAAAACGGTGCCGCGGCCGATCCGCAGGATCATTTGCAACAAGAGAAACAGCCGCTTGACAGCCGAACGCCGAATACCGGGCTGCCGACGGATCGAAAGCCGGACGAAGCGGCTGTGGGAGATGACGGAATGCCGCAACATCTGCCGCAACGCAATTTGTCGCAAAACCGGCAGCAAGACCGTCAACCCGGGCAGAACGAAAAAACACCGGCGACGAATGACGGAGGTCCGGATCAAACCGGCGACGGCGGTGGCTCGTCGGCGAATCGGCAAAACAACCGGCTTTCCGAGCCAAATCTGTCCCAAAATCAATCATCGGAAGAAGCCAACCCCGAATACGCGAAAAAAGCGACGTCACTTGCGATCGAATATCTCGAAAATGAATTGGCCAAAGAGCATCCCAATCAACAATTGCTCGACCGTTTGGGCTGGAATCGCGACGATTTGCAGAAATTCACCGACCGCTGGAAACAGATGCAGCGTCGGGCGGAAAACGCGCCGGACAATTCCAAAGAAGCGAAACAGTGGGACGAACTGATGAAGAATGTCGGCAGGCTCGCGCCGAAATCCACCATCGGCGAACGTCGCGACGCACAGTATCGCGTCACCACCACAACCGCCGAATCGCACCGTTATCCTCCGCCCAAAGGGAGCAAATATGAACAGCGAGTGAAAGCCTACACCGAATCCGTCGGAATCGGCGAGGGAATTCGTGAAAATAAATGATGAACCCCGGTCATATTTCCCTGTTCGACGGCATAAAAAGAACTATAATTCATTTGGCTCATATCCGTTTTCAGGTTGATTCCCTTTCCGTGCTCATTTTTTGACGCCAAACACGCGAAAACGACGCGAAGAACGCGAAAAAATCATACCATTTTTCGTCTGTTTCGCGGTATTTGGCGTTGGTTCGCGTCAAAATTTTATGGTGATTTTGTGTCAACCCGCTTTCGGAGAAGAGCCATTCATTTTTCATTAAAAAAATTGTTAAAAAAATGGGAACGTCATCCGGGTAAACCATGACATCTGCACGAAAATCGTCCGCTTTGCCAAGACTTGCCATCACGATGGGGGACGCCGCCGGAGTCGGTCCGGAAATCATTGCCGGGGGTTGGTCGCAACTTGTCAAAATGAACACATGCCTCCCGGCTGTGTACGGTCATCCGGAAATTTTGCGTCGCGCGGTCAAATTGCTCCGTCGGCAGATCGAAATCCGGCAGATCGACAATCCGGCGGAAGCGCAACCGTCGGAAAAGATTATTCCCTGTTTGTGTTGCTGTTCGGATGACGTGCTTGACGTCCCCCCCGGCACGGTGAGCGCGGCGGCGGGCGAAGCGGCTTATCAGGCGATCATCAGTGCGACCATGCACACGATGCTCGGCAAGACGGACGCCATGCTGACGCTGCCGATCAACAAACAGGCGTTGAATCTTGCAGGCTGCCATTATCCCGGCCACACGGAACTGATCGCAGAACGTTGCGGCGTTGAAAATTTCGCCATGATGTTGTATCTCGGCCCCGGAGCCAACCTCAAGGGCAAAGCGGGACTTGCTGTCGTGCATGTCACGCTGCATGTCGCCATGCGCGACATTTTTTCGATGATCACATCAGAAAACGTGTTCGCAAAGATCATGCTGGCTCACGATTTCATGCTCAAAATGAAAAGGGAACCCCCGAACATCGCCGTCTGTTCGCTGAACCCTCATGCCGGCGAAGGGGGGTTGTTCGGTCGTGAGGAAATGACGGTCATCCAGCCGGGAATTCAACTGGCGGGAGAAAGCGGCATCAGCGTCGACGGGCCGTTCCCCGCCGACACGATCATGCATAAAGCCCGCGACGGTCAATACGATGCGGTGGTCGCCATGTTCCATGATCAGGGGCACATTGCCTTGAAACTGCTCGGATTGCACCGGGCCGTCAATATCACGCTCGGCCTGCCGGTCATCCGGACAAGCGTCGCGCACGGCACGGCGTTCGACGTCGCCTGGCAGGGTCGCGCCGAAACCGGTAGTTTCATCGAAGCCGCCCGCGTCGCCGCAGTGCTTGCCAATGATTGATTTTTTCGTTTTTCATAAAAAATTATTACCCGTCTCATAAAAGATTGATCCCAAGAAACCGGGGCACTCGCTTACGCTTCGTGCTCTGATTATTGTGCCGCTAATAAAAATTGAGCTTATCCGTTGAATCGCCTGCATCGCCGACAACGAAAAACCCTGCTATTTTATGTGTTTTAACAATGTCGGCGCAG